>QWCE01006044.1_pt1 | contig 10609 bp, 8 predicted proteins | sample 1972531 | NCBI WGS metagenome assembly QWCE01 (sample SAMN09866716, study PRJNA288562) | Human gut metagenome isolate term4_stool, whole genome shotgun sequencing... | reverse complement strand
TGATTTTACCAGATACCGCATAAGTCGGCAAGAAAGAATTTGAATTATGGGAAGAGATATACTATAATAATCCCATGTTGTATTCCACAGAAGAGGAGTTGAGACCTTGGAAAGAACCAGAATCCAACTGGCCGACGGGGTGTATCTCACCTATCTGCCGGCCAGAAAGTTCAAGACCAGCCTGCTCTCCGCCCAGTTCGTCACCCCGCTGCAGCAGGAGACTGCCTCCGCTTATGCGCTGCTGCCGGCCATCCTGCGCCGGGGCACGGTGCGCTATCCCGACCTGGGGGCGTTGTCCGCCCGGCTGGACCGGCTGTACGGTGCCTCTGTGGACTACACCGTCCGCAAGCAGGGCGAGAATCAGTGCGTAGGCTTCGTGGCCAGCTTTATCGACGACAGCTACATCCCCGGTGGGGAACAGCTGCTGGAGCCGGTGGCGGAGCTGTTGGGAGAGCTGCTGTGCGATCCCGTGACCGAGCGGGGCCGCTTTGTGACCGCTTATTTTGAGGGGGAGAAGACCAACCTGATTGACGCCATCCGCAGCCAGGTGAATGACAAGCGGGAGTATGCCTACGCCCGATTGCTGCGGGAGATGTGCGACGGGGAGCCCTACGGCATCAGCCGCCTGGGCGACGAGACGGGTGCGGAGAAGCTGCAGATGAAAACGCTCCATGCCCTGTATGGAGAGCTGCTTGCCACCGCCCGGCTGGAGCTGTTCTACTGCGGCAGCGCATCCCTGGAGCGGGTACGGGAGGCGTTGGCCGCAGCTTTCGCCACGCTGCCCAGGGATGGGATCCGGGACATCGCTCCGTCCACGCCCCATCCGGCCCGGACCGAGGTGAAGCGGGTGGAGGAGGCCATGGACGTGACTCAGGGCAAGCTGGGTATGGGCTTTGCCTGCGGCAGCGACGACTACGCCGCCGCGCTGATGGGCAATACCCTGTTTGGCGGCAGCAGCAACTCCAAGCTGTTTTTGAACGTGCGGGAGAAGCTGTCCCTGTGCTACTACGCCTCGTCCGCCTACCACCGGCAGAAGCGGCTCATCACCGTCTCCTCCGGCATTGAGTTCCAGAACTACCAGAAGGCCTATGACGAGATCATGGCCCAGCTGGCCGCCGTGCAGGCTGGCCGCCTGGAGGACTGGGAGCTGGAGGGCGCCCGCAGTACGCTGCTGAATGCCTACGCCTCCATGGGAGATTCCCAGGGGAAGCTGGAGAACTTCTACCTGGGCCAGGCGGCCACCGGACAGGAGGACACGCCGGAGCTGCTGGCGGAGCAGGTGCGGCACGTGACGGCGGAACGCATCTTTGACGCCATGCAGACCGCCTCTCTGGATACGGTGTACTTCCTGAAGGGAAAGGAGACTGCGGAATGAAGCAGACGTTTTACGAGCGGATCGGCGAGTCCGTCTACCGGGAGGTGCTGCCCAACGGATTGCAGGTCTGCGTGGTCCCCAAGCCGGAGCACGCCAAGAAGTACGCCTTCTTTGCCACCCGGTACGGCGGGATGGACACCCGCTTCTGTCTGGACGGTAAGTGGCTGGACACACCGGCGGGCATCGCCCACTATCTGGAGCACAAGATGTTCGACACCAAGGAGGGTAACGCCCTCCAGGAGCTGGCGAAAAACGGCGCGGAGCCCAATGCCTTCACCTCCAACGCCATGACCGGCTACTACTTCGACTCCACGGAGCACTTTGAGGAGAATCTGGAGATCCTGCTGTCCTTCGTCTCTATCCCCTATTTCACGGAGGAGAGCGTGGCCAAGGAGCAGGGCATCATCGGCCAGGAGATCCGCATGATCGAGGACAACCCCGACTGGCAGCTCTACACCCGGATGATGCAGGCCCTGTACCAGAAGAGCACTGCCCGCACCTCTATCGCCGGGACGGTGGAGAGTATCTCCCACATCACAGCGGAGACGCTGTACGACTGCCACAAGGCATTCTACACCCCCTCCAACATGATTTTGACAGTGGTGGGCAACGTGGATCCGGTCCATGTGGCGGACCTGGCCCGGCGGATCCTACCCCGGGAGGGCGGGCCTGTGATCCCCCGGGACTATGGCCAGGAACCCGCCCAGGTGGCGGCAAAGGAGACCCGCATGGCCATGGAGGTCTCTGCCCCTCAGTTCCTGACGGCCTACAAGTGCGCCCCGGCGGCGGACGGGGAGGACTACCTCCGTACCGCCGTTCTGGGAGACATGGCCTGCGACATCCTGCTGGGGGATTCCAGCCACCTGTACCAGCGGCTCTATGAGGAGGGGGTCATCAACACCAGCTTCGGCGGCGCCTTTGAGATGATGCCGGGCGTGGCATACCTCTATGCCGGCGGCGACAGCAAGGACGCCCGCCGGGCCGCCGCTGAGATCCAGAGGGAGGCGGAGCGCCTGGCAGCGGAGGGCATCGACGAGGACTATTACCAGCGGGTGCGCCGGGCGTCCTTCGGCTCCAACCTCCGGGGGCTGAACTCCTTTGAGAACATCGCCGTGACCCTGACGGAGGGGTATTTCCACGGCTATGATCCCTTCCGCTTCCCCCAGGTGTTCGACTCCATCACCAAAGAGGACGTGGCCGCCTTCCTGCGCCGCAATCTGACCGCGGAGCGGGCTGTGCTCAGCGAGATCGTGCCTAGGGAGAACTGAATCCAAGACAGAGAAAGAGGGGGAACCCCATTTGAGAGCATTACAGGATATGCCCATCAGCTTTCCCGGCCTGTTCGGGGACTGGTCCTTCAATCCCGACCCTATCGCCGTCCATATCGGCCATGGGATCTACTGGTACGGCATCATTTTGGCCATCGGCCTGCTGGCGGGCCTGGTGCTGTGCATGAAGCAGGCCAAGCGCTACGGCCTGACAGAGGACAATGTGCTGGATATGGTGCTGTGGGCGGTGCCCAGCTGCATCATCGGCGCCCGCCTTTACTATGTGATCTTCTATCTGGACCTCTACCGCAACGCCGATGGCAGCTTAAACTGGGGCGAGATGGTGGCGGTCTGGGACGGCGGCCTAGCCATCTACGGCGCGGTGATTGCCGGGGCCATCGTGGCATTTTTCTACACCCGGCACAAGAAGATCAAGATGGGCGCCATGACGGACCTGGCGGTGATGGGCCTGCTGCTGGGCCAGTGCATCGGCCGCTGGGCCAACTTCATCAATCGGGAGGCCTTCGGCGCCGAGACCACGCTGCCCTGGCGGATGCGCCTGTGGACCAGCGCCACGGAGTATATCGAGGTCCATCCCACGTTTTTCTATGAGAGCCTGTGGAATCTGATCGGGCTTCTGCTGATCCTGCTCGTGGTCTCCAAAGCCCGCCGGTTCGATGGGGAGAACACCTGGTTCTACTTCCTGTGGTACGGCCTGGGCCGGTTCTGGATCGAGGGGCTGCGGACGGACAGCCTGTATCTCTTTAACTGGACGTTCCTGGGGCAGCCCATCCGGGTGTCTCAGGCGCTGAGTCTGCTTCTGGCAGTCACCGCCGCGGTGATGCTGTTCTACAACATCAAGATCAAAAAGCACTCGCGGGATGAGTTGCTGGTGAATCAGGTGGCGGCGGAAGCCGCCGAGGGGACGGCAGAGGCGGATATTTCCACGGCGGAAGCGGGAGAGAGTGTCCCTGCCGGACAGGAGGAGCCGGAGCTCCCCCAGCCGCCGGAGACCCAAAACGGGGAAGGGGGAGAGACTGATGGCAACACGCATTGACGGCAAGGCGCTGGCGGCCAAGGTCAAGGCGCAGACGGCAGAGGCAGCGAAGTCCCTGTACCGGCGGCCGGGCCTTGCGGTGATCCTGGTGGGGAATGACCCCGCCTCCCGGGTCTATGTGACCGGGAAGGAAAAGGACTGCGCCGAGTGCGGTTTTTTAAGCTTTGAGCACGCCCTGCCGGAGGACACCACACAGGAGACGCTGCTGGACCTGATCCAGGAGCTCAACCGCGACCCGCAGGTGGACGGCATCCTGTGCCAGCTTCCTTTGCCCGGGCATCTGGACGAGGAGGCGGTGCTGAACGCCATCGCCCGGGACAAGGACGTGGATTGCTTCCACCCCTATAACGTGGGCCGCCTGATGATCGGTGATCCGGTGTTTCTGCCATGCACCCCTGCCGGCGTCATGGAGATGCTGCGGGAATACGGCATCCCCGTCCGGGGCAGGCGGTGCGTGGTGCTGGGCCGCAGCAATATCGTGGGCAAGCCCATGGCCATGCTGCTGCTCCAGCAGGACGGCACCGTGACGGTCTGCCACTCCAAGACGCCGGGACTGGCGGCCATCACCCGGGAGGCGGACATCCTGGTGTCCGCTGTGGGCCGGGTGGGTCTTGTCACGCCGGGTATGGTGAAGGAAGGGGCCGTGGTCATCGACGTGGCCATGAACCGGAACAGCGAGGGCAGGCTCTGCGGCGATGTAGACTTCGCCGCGGTAGAACCCAAGGCATCCTACATCACTCCGGTGCCCGGCGGCGTGGGGCCCATGACCCGGGCCATGCTGATGCGCAATATCCTCACCGCAGCCCGGAACCACCAGGCGGAGAAGTGAACAGACGAAAAGAGCGCCGCGGCTTTTGGCCGCGGCGCTCTTGATTTGTATGGGGAGGGGCTACCGTTCCTCCCGGAAATACGCCAGACCCAGGCTGGCGGGGGGCTGATTCTCCTTCTTGTTCCGCAGGGAGACAAAAATCAGCACCGCGATGGTCACGAGATACGGCAGCATGTTGAAGAGGTACGTGTCCCGCCGGCCCAGGCCGGGGATGATGAGGTACACCCAGAACAGCAGGCCGAACAGGTAGGAGCCCCAGATAGCGTTGACTGTCCGCCAGGTGGCGAAGATCACCAGCGCCACGGCCAGCCAGCCCAGGGACTCGATGGTGCCGTCGTTGGCCCAGGTGCCCTTGATGTAGTCCATGGTGTAGTACAGGCCGCCGAGACCGGAGATACCGGCGCCCACGCAGGTGGCCAGGTACTTGTTGCGGGAGACGTTGATACCCGCCGCATCGGCTGTGGCAGGATTCTCACCCACGGATCGCAGGTTCAGGCCCGGCCGGGTGCGGTTGAGGAACAGCTGCAGCACCACGGCCAGCACAATGGCCAGATATACCATGAAGCCATAGCTGAACAGCAGCCGCCCAGGAAGCCCCAGGTCCGACAGGCCGGGGATGGTGGCCCGGTACACGGCGCTGGTGGCGGCTACGGAGATCTGGCCCACGCCGCCGGCCATGGAGTTCAGGGTGCCGCCGAAGAAGTTGGCCACACCGCCGCCGAAGATGGTCAGCGTCAGACCGGTGACGTTCTGGTTGGCCCGGAGGGTGATGGTCAGGAAACTGTACAGCAGACCGCCCAGGGCGGAGGCGGCGAACGCCGCCAGCAGAGAGATCACCAGACACACGAAACCGGAGGGATCGGGATTGTTGAACTCATAGAAGAAGGAGGCCGCCAGTCCCGCAATACCGCCCAGATACATGATCCCGGGGACGCCCAGGTTCAGGTTGCCGGATTTCTCTGTCAGGATCTCGCCCATGGCGCCGAACAGAATGACGGTGCCGAACTGGATAGCAGACTGAATCAGCTGAACAATTTGGTCGACGCTCATTTGGCCCCCTCCTTTCCGCCCCGCAGGATGATGCGGTAGTTGATGAAAAATTCGCTGCCCAGAATGAAGAACAGGATGATGCCCGTAATGATATTGGAGGCGTAGTCATTCAGGTTGAACTGGGAGGCGATCTGAATGGCGCCCTTCTGCAGAAACACCAGCAGGAAGGAGATCAGGATCATCACAAAGGTGTTGAACTGAGCCAGCCAAGCCACGATGATGGCGGTGAAGCCACGTCCGCCGGCGGTGGAGGTGGAGATGGTGTGGCTGGCGCCGGCCACGGCGATGAAGCCTGCCAGACCGCAGATGGCGCCGGAGATAGCCATGGTGCGGATGGTGACCTTCTTCACGTTGATGCCGGCGTACCGGGCGGTGTTCTCACTGTCGCCCACCACGGAGATCTCATATCCCTGCTTGGAATATTTCAGGTACAGGAACATCCCCACCGTCAGCAGCAGCACCAGGACAACATTCAGGCCGTATTCCTGGCCGAACAGCTCCGGGAACCAGCCGTCCTTGGTCCGCTGGTTGATGACGCCCACGGTATTGGAGCCCACGGGATTTTCCCACAGGGCCACAAAGTAGCTGGTGAGCTGGATGGCCACGTAGTTCATCATCAGGGTGAACAGCGTTTCATTGGTGTTCCACACAGCCTTGAAGGTGGCGGGCACCATGCCCCACGCCGCACCAGCCAGCAGGCTGACCACCGCCATGATGACCAGCAGCAGGGGGGTGGAGATATCGCCGCCGAAGGCCCGCATAAACCCGGCGGTGACGATGCCGCCGATGAGGATCTGTCCCTCGGCGCCGATGTTCCAGAAGCGCATCTTGAAGGCGGGGGCCAGCCCCACGCCGATGCACAGCAGCATCATGGCGTCCCGGACAGTAACCCAGCTGCGCCGGGGGGTGCCGAAGGCGCCGTCAAAGATGCCCTCGTACACCTGGAAGGGGTTCAGCTTGGTGACGGCGAAGATGAAGATGCCGCTCACGACCAGGGACAGCAGCACCGCGATGATCCGGATGGCCCATGCCTTGGGGCGGGCGATGCCGTCCCGCTTGGCGATGCGGAGCAGAGGCTCCCTGTGGGTCTTACCCTGTGTCATGCCTCCTTCGCCTCCTTTACAAAGCGGGTCATCAGCAGGCCCACTTCCTCTTTGGTGGTGGTGCGGCCGTCCACAATACCGCTGACCTGGCCGCCGCAGAGCACCAGGATCCGGTCGCACAGCTCCAGCAGCACGTCCAGGTCCTCGCCCACATAGATGACGGCCACGCCTTTCAGCTTCTGCGCCGTCAGCAGGTTGTAGATGGTGTAGGAGGTGTTGATGTCCAGGCCCCGCACCGCGTAGGCGGTCATCAACACCGAGGGATTCTGGGCGATCTCACGTCCCACCAGCACCTTCTGCACGTTGCCGCCGGAGAGCCGGCGGACCGGCGTGTTGATGCTGGGGGTCAGCACATCCAGTTCCTCCTTCACCCGCTCCGCCAGCTGGCGGGGCGGCTTGCGGTCCAGCAGGGGGCCCCGGCCGGAACGGTAGGTCTTGAGCATCATGTTGTCCGCCATGCCCATAGAACCCACCAGTCCCATGCCTAGCCGGTCCTCCGGCACAAAGGCCATGGACACGCCGATGTCGTGGATCTGCCGGGGATTCTTGCCCAGCAGCTCCTCACCGCCCTTGTCCACCGGCACATGCTGACCGGCGATGGGTTCGTCGGGGGCGGGGGGATGATAGATGACGTGGGACCCGGGCTGGGTGACCCGCAGGCCGGCGATGGCCTCCAGCAGTTCCTTCTGGCCGCTGCCGGAGATGCCGGCAATGCCCAGAATCTCCCCGCCGTAGGCGTCGAAGGAGACATGGTCCAGAGCCTTGATGCCGTCGGGAGTCAGGACCGTCAGATCCTTCACCTCCAGCCGCAGGTTGCGGTCCTCCACCAGGGGGCGGTCGATGTTCAGCGTTACCGCATGGCCCACCATCATGTCCGTCAGCTTCTGGGGAGAAGTGTCGCAGGTGGCCACGTCCCCGATATAGCGGCCCTTGCGGAGCACCGCCACCCGGTCGGACACGTCCATGACCTCGTGGAGCTTGTGGGTGATGATGACCAGGGCCTTGCCGTCTGCCTTCATATTCCGCATGACATCGAAGAGCCGGTCCGTCTCCTGGGGGGTCAGCACAGCGGTGGGCTCATCCAGGATCAGGATGTCTGCGCCCCGGTAGAGGACCTTGATGATCTCCACCGTCTGCTTCTCCGACACGGACATGTCGTAGATCTTCTTGTTGGGATCAATGGAAAAACCATATTTCTCACTGATCTCCAGGATTTTGGCGGAGGCGGCCTTCAGATCCAGCTTGCGCTCTCCGTCCAGCCCCAGGACGATGTTTTCCGCTGCGGAGAACACGTCCACCAGCTTGAAGTGCTGGTGGATCATGCCGATGCCGCAGGCAAAGGCGTCCTTGGGGGAGGCGATGGTGGTGGGCTCGCCGTTCACCAGGATCTTCCCTTCGTCCGGGAAGTAAATGCCGGCCAGCATATTCATCAGCGTGGTCTTGCCGCTGCCGTTCTCCCCCAGCAGGGAGAGGATTTCGCCCCGCCTGATCTCCAGGGAGATATCGTCGTTGGCAACCACCTTGCCGAACCGCTTTGTGATGTGCCGCAGTTCAATGGCAGTGGTATGTTCCAAACAGATCATCCTTTCTTTTAGTGTCGGTTCCGCGCCATGGCCGCAGGCACATGCCTGCGGCGCGGGCCTCCGGAGGGAAAAGAAAAGGGAAAAAAGACCCCGGCGGCCGATGCCGCGGAGGGGATGGAGCGATTTGAGAGAAAGGGGCTGCCAAAGGGCAGCCCCTTTCGTTGGATATTTAGTTGTTGTTCAGCTCAGTGATGCCGTCGATCCGCAGGGAGAAGTACGGAGCGGAGCGCAGCACGGACTCCTGGAAGGCGCCGTCCACGATGGCCTCGCCGGTGTCGTTGACAAAGTCGCCGTCGCTGTCCAGACCGAACGCAGATGTCACATGACCGTCGGCGTCCACCTGATAGGACCCGTCGGCAGCGGGCTGGCAGGTGAACTTGGAGGTGTCGAACACCTTCAGGCTGCCGTCCTTGATGCTGGACCAAGCGGCGTCCACGGCCTCCTGGGTGCCCTCGGCGCACTCAGGCCCCAGCTTGGAGATCATCACAGCGTCCTCACTGATGCCCACGGCATAGTCCACGGGCACTTCCTCGCCGGCGATGAACTTCTCCAGGGTGTCCCGGTACAGGACGGACCAGTTGTTCTGGGAAGAGGTCAGAGCGGCGGTGGGCGCCACTTCCAGCATATCAATGTTGTAGCCCACAGAGTAGACCACAGAGCCGGCATCCTTCTGCGCCTGGACGGCGGAGGGGGCACCGGTGGAGTCGGCGTGCTGGCCGATGATGACGCAGCCGCGGGCCATCAAGGCATTGGCGGCCTCGCCCTCAGCCACGGGATCATACCAGGAGTTGGTGTACTGGACCTCCATGTAGGCCTCGGGAACCTGGGTCTGGATGCCCAGCAGGAAAGCGGTGTAGCCACAAACCACCTCGGCATAGGGATAGGCACCCACATAGCCCACCTTGGGATCGGTGACGGTGCCGGCGTCCATCAGCTCTTTCAGCTTCATGCCGGCCACCACGCCGGAGACGTAGCGGGACTCATACGTATAGGGGAAGATGTTCTTGAAGTTGTCAAGACCAGATACGCCGGCCTGGTCGCCGGTGCAGGAGACGAACGTAATGTCCTCATACTCGCGGGCAGCCTGGAGCATATAGGGCTGGTGACCGTAAGAGTCGGAGAAGATGATGTCGCAGCCCTGTTCTGCCAGGTCCACGGCAGCGTCGTAGCAGGCCTGGTTTTCGGCCACGTTGTACTTGAAGACCACCTGGTTGGTGTCAGTGGGATCGATGCCCAGAGCTTCGCAGGCAGCGGTGAGGCCATCGATATGGGCCACGTCGTAACCGGAGTTCTGGTCGTGGACGCAGATCAGACCCACTTTGATGTCAGCAGTCTCACCCTGGCTGGTTTCGCCGCCCTCATCGGCAGGGGTGTCCGATGTTTCTTCCTGGCCGCCGCAGGCGGTCAGGCTCAGGGCCATAACAAGTGTGAGAAGCAGTGCAAGAATCTTCTTCTTCATTCTGAAATCCTCCTTTACATTGATACACACGGGGTAAGGAATGACCTTATCTACTGTCATCATACAAGCTTGCCTTAAAAAATTCAACATGGTTTTGGAACAAATTGTGAAAATCCAGTCAAAAAATTTACTGTTTTCAAAAACTGTTTTTAGAATAATTTACAAATAAAGGAAAATGTGCACAAAAAACCAGGAGAGCCATGTCGGCTCTCCTGGTGAATCAGAACAAGGTCACTGGCTGATGGCGGTACCGGTTTTTCCTGCAATTCCGTCCTTTGCTTTTTCCAGCAGGGTAATCAGGGCGGTACGGCCGGGCTTGGACTCTGCAAACTTCACGGCAGCCTGCACTTTCGGCAGCATGCTGCCGGGAGCAAACTGGCCCTGTGCCGTATAGTCCCGGGCCTCCTGGGGGGTGAGATGGTCCAGCCAAAGCTGGTTGGGTTTGCCGAAATTAACGGCCACCTTTTCCACGGCGGTCAGGATAATCAGCGTGTCAGCGTCCAGCTCCTCGGCCAGCAGCTCGGATGCAAAGTCTTTATCGATGACCGCACCGGCGCCTTTGAGGTGATTGCCCTCTGTCCGGTAGACGGGAATGCCGCCTCCGCCGCAGGCCACGGCGATCTGACCGGCGGCCAGCAGGGCACGGATGGTGTCGATCTCCACGATGGCCTTGGGCAGGGGAGAGGCCACACACCGGCGCCAGCCCCGGCCGGCGTCCTCCATGACGGTGTTGCCGCGGCGGCGCATTTCCTCCGCTTCTGCTTCCGTCATGAATGTGCCGATGGGCTTGGTGGGATTCTGGAAGGCGGGGTCGTTGGGGTCCACCTCCACCTGCGTGAGAATGGTAGCCACGCTCTTGTGGATGCCGCGGTTGAGCAGCTCCTC
>QWCE01006043.1_pt1 | contig 10609 bp, 11 predicted proteins | sample 1972531 | NCBI WGS metagenome assembly QWCE01 (sample SAMN09866716, study PRJNA288562) | Human gut metagenome isolate term4_stool, whole genome shotgun sequencing... | reverse complement strand
AAAGCAGGTATTTGTGTTTCACAAGCCTGTGTCCGGGGCCAAGACCGCCGTGACCCGATATAAGACCCTTCAGCGCCGGGGAGAGCTGGCCCTGGTAGAGGTGGAGCTGCTCACGGGCCGCACCCATCAGATCCGCGCCACCATGGCCGACCTGGGCTGCCCGCTCCTGGGGGACGGCAAGTACGGAAACGGAGAGAAAAATCGTGGCTACGGGGAGACCCGCCAGGCTCTTTACTCCTATCAGCTCACCTTTGACCTGCCCACGGATGCAGGGATACTCAACTATCTCCGGGGCCGCACCTTCCAGGTGGACCGGGTGCCGTTCCGGGAGAAATATTTCGGCTGAGTGTATTGAATTTCCATCTTTGAAAAAACTCCGAAAACTATTGATTTTACTGGTGAGGGAAGCCCTTCTTGGGTTTCCCTCACTCACTCTATCTTTATTGCAATCTTACCACTTTGTCGGCAGTCTCTTTTCACATAGCGGAGGCGTTTTTTCAGGGGCGTTTTTGGAGGAAAAAGCACAATATAAAAATAAGAAAAAAACCTGTTGACATTTGGGGGGTTTCTTACTATATTGTATCTGTCAAATCCTGACGGTTTACGGGGAAAATGGAACAGAAACCGTTTTTCGCCGGGATGCGGCGTATATTTTTTTGTGTGAACGGAGGAGGATAAATGTCCAAAGAGTTGATTCGCCTGCGGAATATCTGCATGGCGTTTGACGACGAGCAGGTTCTCGATAACATCAATTTGTATTTTAATGATTCGGAGTTCCTGACGCTTTTAGGCCCCAGCGGCTGCGGCAAGACCACCACGCTGCGTATTATCGGCGGGTTTACCACCCCTACCAGCGGTGATGTGATTTTTGACGGCGTCAGGATCAATGATGTCCCGCCCCACAAGCGGCAGATCAACACGGTGTTCCAGAAGTATGCGCTGTTCCCGCACCTGGATGTGTTTGAAAATATTGCCTTCGGCCTGCGCATTGCCAAGGTGCCGGAGGAGGAGATCCGTGAGCGGGTTACGGAGATGCTGGGCGTTGTGAGCCTTAAGGGCTTTGAAAAGCGGCGCGTGGATCAGCTATCCGGCGGCCAGCAGCAGCGGGTGGCCATTGCCAGAGCATTGGTGAACCGGCCCAAGGTCCTGCTGCTGGACGAGCCCCTGGGCGCACTGGATCTGCGTCTGCGAAAGGATATGCAGAACGAGCTGAAGCGTATCCAGCAGCAGATGGGCATTACCTTTATATATGTTACCCACGATCAGGAGGAGGCACTGACCATGTCCGACACCGTGGTGGTGATGGACAAGGGCCGCATCCAGCAGATCGGCACACCGGAGGACATTTACAACGAGCCGAAAAACGCCTTCGTGGCGGATTTCATCGGCGAGAGCAACATCCTCGACGGCGTCATGCATGAGGACTATGTGGTGGAGTTCTTCAACCGCAAGTTTAAGTGCCTGGACAAGGGCTTTGCCCCCATGGAGCCGGTGGATGTGGTCATCCGGCCCGAGGATATTGAGATCGTCCCGGCCGACAAGGGCCGCCTGGTGGGTACGGTGACCTCCGTCACCTTCAAGGGCGTCCACTATGATACCATCGTGGACTTCAAGGGCTACAAGTGGCTTATTCAGACCACCGACTACCACGAGGTAGGCGAGGTCATCGGCATCATCCTCAATCCTGACGACATCCATATTATGAAGAAGAGCGAGTACTCGGGCCAGTTCGGCGACTACAGTTCTTATTCGGCGGAGTATGACGAGATCAACGATCCCGACTTTGCCGAGGAGGATGAGGAGGACGCTGACGATGAAAACTAAGACCCCCGCCATTCCCTATGTGGTGTGGATGGCTGTGTTTGTGGTGGTGCCGCTGCTGCTCATTGTGGTGTACGCCTTCACCAATTACGACGGCAAGTTCACCCTGGAGAACTTCACCAACCTGGATGTTTTCCTCCAGGTGTGCGGCAACTCCCTGTACCTGGCGGCGGTGGCCACGCTCATCTGCCTGCTCATAGCCTATCCCTTTGCCTATTTCCTGGCCCAGACGGGCCCTGCTACGCGGAAGGTAGCCATGCTTTTTATCATGCTGCCCATGTGGATGAACTTCCTTCTGCGTACCTATGCGTGGATGTCCATTCTGGAAAACCACGGCTTTCTCAACCAGATCCTGGCCCTGGTGGGCATCGGCCCCCTGCACATCATCAATACCGATGCGGCGGTGATTTTGGGCATGGTGTATAACTTCCTGCCCTTTATGATCCTGCCCATTTTCTCGGTGATCGAGAAGCTGGACCGGCGCTATATTGAGGCGGCCCAGGACCTGGGCGCGGGCAAGATGCAGGTTTTTCGGCGGGTGATTTTCCCGCTGTCCGTCCCCGGGGTCATCAGCGGGATTATGATGGTGTTCATTCCGTCTATCTCCACCTTTGCTATTTCCAAGCTCCTGGGCGGCGGTATGAGCTTCCTGCTGGGCGACCTGATCGAAATGCAATTTTTGGGCTCGGCGTATAATCCCCATCTGGGCAGCGCCATCTCGCTTATGATGCTGCTGCTGGTGATTATTGCCATGCTTATTATGAACCGCTTCGGCGACGGAGAAGAAGGGGCGGTGATGATGTGATGCAGAATCGGAATCCTGCTATCGCCAAGGTACTCAATGTACTGGTGTTCCTGTTTTTGTACCTGCCCATTGCGGTGCTGATCATCTTCTCCTTTAACGACTCCAAGAGCCGCACGGTCTGGTCGGGCTTCTCCCTGCACTGGTATCAGGAGCTGTTCCAGGACGAGGAGATACTCTCCGCATTCAGCACCACCCTCACGGTGTCTGTGCTGGCGGCACTTATTGCAACGGTTCTGGGCACGGCGGCTGCCATCGGCTTCCACGCCATGAAGCGGCGGCCCCGGCACCTGCTTATGACCATCAACAACATCCCCATGACCAATGCCGACATCATCACCGGCGTGAGCCTGATGCTGCTGTTCGTGTTTACGGGGAATATGCTGGGCTTCTCACTGGGCTTCGGAACGCTGCTGGTGGCCCACATCACCTTTAATATTCCGTATGTGGTTTTGGCGGTGCTGCCTAAGCTGCGGCAGCTGAACCCCAACCTGGGGGAGGCGGCCATGGACCTGGGCGCTACACCCTGGCAGGCCTTTTGGAAGGTGCTCATGCCTGAGCTACGGCCCGGCATCCTCAACGGCCTGCTCATCGCCTTTACCCTCTCCATTGATGACTTTGTCATTTCCTATTTTACCGCCGGGTCCGAGGTGTCTACCCTGGCTATGCAGATCTACGCCATGACCCGCAAGCGCATCAGCCCCGAGGTCAACGCTCTGTCTACGATCCTGTTCGTGGTGGTGCTGAGCCTGCTGCTCATTGTGAACTTCCGGGAGATGCACCAGACCAAGCAGGCGGAAAAGCGGGACAAGGCCCTCCAAAAGGACGGCGTGAAGGGAGGGACCCGGTGATGAAAAAATTCGCTATTTTGCTTCTGGCCCTGCTGCTGGCTCTGCCTCTGACGGGCTGCCAAGGCGGGCAGACGGGGCACAGCATCAATGTGTACAACTGGGGCGAGTATATCGACGAGTCCATCTTTGACGATTTTGAGGCGGAGACGGGCATCCATGTCAATTACAAGACCTTCGCCTCCAACGAAATGCTCTACTCCGCCATCAAGGGCGGCGGCAACAGCTATGATGTGATCATCCCCTCGGACTACATGGTGGCCCGAATGGGGGAGGAGGGGCTGCTGATGGAGCTGGATTACAGCAAAATCCCCAACGCAGAGAACATCGATCCCCGCTACCTGAATCCCGCCTATGACACGGAGCAGAAGTACAGCCTGCCCTATATGTGGGGCACCACCGGCATCATCTATAACACCACCATGGTGGACAAGGCCCCTACCTCGTGGATGGATCTGTTCACCACCGACCTCAAGGGACAGGTGCTGATCTTCGACAATCCCCGGGACTGCATCGGCCTGGCCCTGAAGGCCCTGGGTTACTCCTTCAATACCACCGATAAGGATCAGATCGCCGAGGCCACAGACCTGCTTATTAAGCAGAAGGAGGACGGCATCGTGCAGGCCTATGTTATGGACCAGATCTTCGACAAGATGATCAACAATGAGGCCGCCATGGGTACCTACTACGCCGGCGACTATCTGACCATGGTGGAGGAAAACCCGGACCTGGCTTTTGTGCAGCCGGAGGAGGGAAGCAATCTTTTCGTGGACGCCATGTGCATTCCCACCTGCTCTAAGAACTATGAGGACGCCTTGGCCTTCATCAACTTTATGTGCCGAGACGACATCGTTCTGCGCAACTGCGATGAAACGGGGTATTCCTGCCCCTCCGCCACCGCCTTGGAGGAGATGGACGAGGAAATGGCTACCGACCCGGTGGCCTATCCCGGCGAGGACATCCTCGATAAGGCCGAGACCTTCGGCGGCCTGCCGGAGGAGACCCTGACCTTCTACGACCACGAATGGATCCGCATCTGCCTGGCTAAGGTGAAGTATTGAGAATCACAACAAAAGAGCGCGTGACGGAAAAGTCATGCGCTCTTTTGCTGCCGTGAAAAAATCTGCGGGCGACCGCAAGGGTCGCCCCTACGCATTTTCCCTCCGGCACCCGCCCATCTTTCCCCTTGAAAAACTCCTTCCTCTTTTCCTGTTGATAAAACCATCCAACGGTGCTATAATAAATTAAGTTTACCCCTATTACATAACGATATTGAGGTATGAAATGAAAACTGAGGAAAAACTGAACATGACCATGCTCTGCGATTTTTATGAGCTGACCATGGGCAACGGTTATTTCAAAAACGGCTACAAGGATCGTATCACCTATTTCGATGTGTTTTTCCGCTCTGTACCGGATAAGGGCGGCTTTGCCATCGTGGCGGGATTGGAGCAGCTCATTGACTATATTGAGAATCTCCACTTCACCAAGGAGGACATCGAGTATCTCCGGGGCCGCAAGCTCTTTGACGAGGACTTCCTGACCTATTTGGAGAATTTCCGCTTTACCGGCGACATTTACGCCATCCCCGAGGGCACCCCGGTCTTTCCACGGGAGCCCTTGGTCACGGTGCGCGCTCCGGCCATTGAGGCCCAGCTCATTGAGACCTTTACGCTTCTTACCATCAATCACCAGAGCCTTATTGCCACCAAGGCCAACCGCATCGTGCGGGCTGCCCGTGGCCGCACGGTGCTGGAGTTCGGCTCCCGCCGGGCCCAGGGTGCGGATGCGGCTATCGTAGGCGCCCGGGCTGCCTATATCGGCGGCTGCCACGGCACTGCCTGCACCATCTCCGATGAGATGTACGGTGTCCCCGCCGGGGGCACTATGGCCCATGCCTGGGTGCAGATGTTCAATTCGGAGTACGAGGCCTTCAAGACCTATTGCGAGATTTATCCCACCAATGCTACCCTCCTGGTGGATACCTACAATACCCTGAAGTCCGGCGTGCCCAACGCCATCCGCGCCTTTAACGAGGTCTTAAAGCCCCTGGGCATCACCAAGTGCGGCATTCGCCTGGACTCCGGCGACATGACCTATCTCAGCCGCCAAGCCCGGAAAATGCTGGACGATGCCGGCTGGACCGACTGTAAAATATCCGTTTCCAACTCCCTGGACGAGTATCTGATTCAGGATCTGCTGGTCCAGGGGGCGGAGATCGATATGTTCGGCGTGGGTGAGCGGATGATCACCGCCAGGAGCGAGCCGGTGTTCGGCAGCGTGTACAAGCTGGCCGCTGTGGAGGACGAGGAGGGGAACATTATCCCCAAAATCAAGGTCAGCGAAAATGTGGGCAAGATCACCGTGCCCCATTTTAAGAAGCTCTACCGCTTCTATGGCCGCGACACCGGCAAGGCCATTGCCGACTACATGACCGTGTATGACGAGCAGGTGGACGACACCGACGACATGGAGCTTTTTGACCCTGAGGCTACCTGGAAGACCAAGACCGTGTATAACTTTACCGCCCGGGAGCTGCAGGTGCCCATTTTCCTGGGGGGTAAGTGCGTGTATGAGCGCCCCTCTCTGGAGCAAATTCGGGAGTATTGCCGCCAGCAGGTGGATACCCTCTGGGACGAGGTGAAGCGCTTCGACTATCCCCACAAATATTATGTGGACCTCTCCCGAAAGCTGTGGCAGATCCAGCAGGACCTGCTGCGCGCTAAGCGCTGAACCGTTTTTTCGGCAGGACTGCCCGGCAAGAGCAGTCCTGCCCATATTTTCAAAAAAGAAAGGATGCCGCCATGAAACATATTCAGCGGAAAACAGAGCGACGGATAGCGGCCGCCCTGCGCCTGGCGCTGGTGGCGGTGTTGCTGCTGCTGCAAATTGCGCTGGTCATCGCTCTGACCCAGGTGCTCCGGCAGAAAATGTACATCGGCTACTCCGTGCTGGAGATAATCGCGGTGCTGTGTGTGGTGCGCATCTATATGCGGGCGGGCAGCAGCACCTATAAGCCCGGCTGGATCGTGCTCATTATGCTGGTCCCCGTTGTGGGGCTGATACTGTACTTCCTCTGGAACGGAAACCAGGTTAAAAAGAAGCTGGATCTGAAGCCCATCCCCATGCCTCCGGAGACGGAGGAGGTGAAGCGGCGCAGCCAAAGCGCCCAGGAGAACCTTTCGGCCCGCTGGCCCCGGTGGGGGCGGTTGGCGGCGTACCTGCGGCGGCAGGATATGCCCCTGTTTGAAAACACCGATATGACCTATTTCCCCACAGGCGAGGAATACCTGGAGGATCTGCTGGAGCGGATGAAAACAGCCCGGCGCTTTATTTTCCTGGAGTATTACATCGCCTCTGAGGGTGAAATTTGGGACCGCATCTGCACTGTTCTCACTGAGCGGGCTGCCGCCGGGGTGGAGGTGAACCTGATCCTGGATGACTTCGGCAGCATGATGACCATGCCTCCGGAAGAGATTAGCGCCCTGCGCAAAAGGGGCGTGTGGGTGCAGATGTTCAACCCCGTCCACCGCTATGTAAACCGCCTGTATTTCAACTATCGTGACCACCGGAAAATAGCCGTCATCGACGGGGACATCGCCTACACCGGCGGGGCAAATCTGGCCGATGAATACGCCAATCTCATCGTCCGCTTTGGCTACTGGAAGGACTGCGGCATCCGCCTGGAAGGGGAGGGGGCCTGGGGCTTAACCCGGCAATTTATGTATCTGTGGCTGCGTATGGGCGGCGAGCTGCGGGAGTCTTGGGACAGCTATCGGCCCCGTACCGCTCCGGAAGGTGGCGAATTCTGTCAGCCCCTGGTGGACGGCCCGGATAATAACCCGGTCAACACCGCTGAGGACACTTTTCAGCAGCTTATTTCCAATGCCAATCGCTATATCTGGATCACGACCCCCTACCTGGCCATTGACGAGCCCATGATCCGCACACTCTGCATCGCTGCAGACAGCGGTGTGGATGTGCGCCTGATGCTCCCGGGCATCCCGGACCACAAATTTGCCTATATGGTGGCCCTGTCCTATTTAGGCGAGCTGCTGGAGCATGATGTAAAGATATTTACCTATACACCCGGCCTGCTGCACGCGAAATCTGTGGTAGCCGACGGGGATGTGGGCTTCGTGGGCTCCGTGAATATGGACTACCGAAGCTTTCAGCTGCATTTTGAATGCGGCGTGCTGTTTTCCGGCAGCGCCGTGACGGCGGTGCGGGAGGATATGGACCGGGTCATGGCCCAGAGCGAGCGGGTGACGCTGCAGGGCTGGAGAGAGCGTAAATGGTATATAAGACTACTGGGCACTGTGCTGCGGCCCTTTGCCATGTGGATGTAAGAAAAGGAGAGAGAATAATGCTGATACACGATATGAACACCGGCGACCGGTTTGAGGGGTATTACATTCTGCAGAACATTGCCCAGCGCACCACGGCGGCGGGAAAGCCCTTCCTGACGCTGAACCTGGTGGACCGCAGCGGCTCGGTCACGGCCCAGGTGTGGGACTATACGGGTCCCATCAGCCAGAGTGATGTGGGTAAGGTGGCTTGGATCGCGGGTCTGGCCTCCGAGTACCGGGGGGCACCCCAGGTGACGGTCCACCGTATCCGTCTGGCGGAGGAGAACGATGACTACCGGGTCAGCGACCTGGTGGCCACGGCGCCCATTCAGATGGACGAGACCTGGGAGTGGCTGAAGGAAACGGTGAATTCCATGGAGGACGAGGACTACCGGGCTCTCTGCCAGGAGATGCTGAGCCGCTATGGCAAGCAGTTTCGGCTCATTCCGGCGGCCAAGAGTATGCACCACGGCTTTGTGGGAGGACTGCTTATGCACACAGCCTACATGGTCCGGGCCGCCTGCTTCTACGCCAAGCTTTATCCGGCACTGGATCGCAGCCTGCTGCTTTCGGGCACTTTGCTTCACGACCTGTGCAAGTGCGAGGAGTTTGTCACCTCGCCTCTGGGCCTGGTGGCGGAGTATTCGGTGAAGGGGCAGCTTTTGGGACACCTGGTCCTGGGCGCCGAGGCTGTAAGCCGGGCGGCGGCTGCCCTGGGAACGCCGGAGGAGAAGTCTGTGCTGCTGCAGCACATGATCCTTTCCCATCACGGTGAGCCGGAGTTCGGCGCGGCGGTGCGGCCTATGTGCATTGAAGCGGAGCTTTTAAGCTACCTGGACCTCATCGACAGCCGTATGGAAATTTACACGGAGAATCTGGAGAATACGCCCGCAGGCACCTTTAGCGGGAAAATTTATGCCATTGATAAGAAGATCTATAACCATGGCTGAGCAGTTTTCTAATTTTCATACCCACACCTGCCTCTGTGACGGCAAGGACCGCCCGGAGGACCTGGTGCAGGAGGCCTTGCGCCTGGGCTGCCCGGCCCTGGGCTTCAGCGGCCACGCCTACGCCCCCTATGACGGGGACTACTGTATGTCTCCGGCGGGGACGGAGGAATATAAGGCTGAAATTCGCCGGCTGCAGGAAAAATACGCAGGGCAGATCCGTATTTACCTGGGCATAGAGCAGGATTTTTATTCCCCTGCCTCCACAGAGGGGTATGACTATGTTATCGGCAGCGTCCACTACCTGTATAAGGACGGAGAATATCTGCCCGTGGATGCCTCCCGGGCTGCTCAGGAACAAGCGGTGCAGCAGCACTACGGCGGGGACTGGTATGCCTTCACGGAGGACTATTTTGATACTCTGACCCGGGTCTACGAAAAAACCCGCTGCCGGGTGGTGGGACACTTTGACCTGGTGACTAAGTTCAATGAGGCGGATGCGCTTTTTTCCACTGACCATCCCCGCTACCGCCGGGTTGTTCTCCGGGCTTTGGATACCTTGAGCGCTGCCCCTGTTGTATTTGAAATCAATACCGGCGCCATCTCCCGGGGCTACCGCACGGAGCCCTATCCCGCCCGGTGGATCCTGGAGGAGCTGCGCCGCCGGGGCATCGAGCGTATCCTCTCCTCCGACTGCCATAGCCGGGAGAACTTGCTCTTTGGCTTCGAGGAGTACGCCCCTTGGCTGGACTGAACCTTCACCGTTCGCTGCACCCTGAATGCATCGAACGGTGTTTTTTGCAAAATGATGCTTCAAGTCGGGAAAAATTTTCGAAGATTTATAGACTTTTCTCCCGGTTTTGTATATAATAATAAAGATTCTGCGTTTTACTTAGGAGGAGGAAACTATGGCCTCATTGAAAGAAGAAATATCCCGGCGGCGGACCTTTGCGATTATTTCCCATCCGGACGCCGGTAAGACTACATTAACGGAGAAATTCCTGCTCTATGGCGGGGCCATCGCCCAGGCGGGCGAGGTCAAGGGCAAGCGGGCCAGAGCCGCTACCTCCGACTGGATGGAGATCGAGAAGCAGCGCGGCATTTCCGTTACCTCATCGGTGATGCAGTTCCGCCACAACGGCTTCTGCATCAACATCCTGGATACCCCCGGCCACCAGGACTTTTCCGAGGATACCTACCGCACCCTCATGGCTGCCGACAGTGCGGTGATGGTCATTGACGGGGCCAAGGGTGTGGAGCCCCAGACCCGCAAGCTCTTCAAGGTCTGCGCCCTGCGGCACATCCCCATTTTCACCTTTGTGAACAAGATGGATCGGGAGACCCGGGACCCACTGGAGCTGTGCGAGGAGGTAGAGCGGGAGCTGGGGATCGCCACCTATCCCATGAACTGGCCCATCGGCTGCGGCAGAGAGTTTAAGGGGGTGTATGACCGAGAGAAAAAGCGCATCCTTCACTTCACCGATGCGGGGCACGCCCAAAAAGCCGCCGTCACCGAGGCGGGCTATAAGGTGGTTGACATCAAATGATGGCAGATCGTAAAAAGGTCGAGCCGCTGCTCAGGACCGCGCGCGGGCAGATCGACGGCATCCTCAAGATGGTGGAGGAAGACCGGTACTGCCTGGACATCTCCAATCAGATCCTGGCTACACAGGCGCTGCTGAAGAAAGCCAATGCGCAGGTGCTGACCAACCATCTGCAGACATGTGTCAAAGACAGCATTGAAAATCATACGGATTATGAACAAAAACTGACGGAAATCGAAGAAGTCATTCGAAAACTGGTTCGTTAAAGGAGGAATGAAGCGTGAGGGAAACTTTTTCA
>QWCE01021064.1_pt1 | contig 10620 bp, 9 predicted proteins | sample 1972531 | NCBI WGS metagenome assembly QWCE01 (sample SAMN09866716, study PRJNA288562) | Human gut metagenome isolate term4_stool, whole genome shotgun sequencing... | reverse complement strand
GGTGAAGCTCTGGCGGGGGCTTCGACTTCCCTACTATTGGCTATGGATCCCGATCACCTCGGCCCTGCTGATCTGGCTTGGCGGGGTGAGCCCCGTTGTAGTCATTATTGTGGGTGCACTGGGAGGATGGTTTTACTCTGTCGTGCTACGCAAGTCAGTGCGACATACTGATGAGCCGGATAAGGGATGATCTACCTGCAGCTTATATGGGTCTACCTTAAGATTGGTCTCCTTGGCTTTGGCGGGGGGTATGCTATGCTGCCGCTGATCCAGGAGGAGGTGGTGGAGCACTACCACTGGCTGACAATGCAGGAATTTACCGATATCGTCGCCATCTCGCAGGTGACACCGGGTCCGATCGGGATCAATAGCGCCACTTATATTGGCTATACCGTCACCGGAGGGAATGTGCTCGGCTCAGTCGCAGCCACACTGGCGGTGATGTTTCCCTCCTTTGTCCTCTGCTTCCTCATCAGTCGCGCTTACAGGCGCTTCATTGACAATAAGCATGTGCAGGGACTATTTGTCGGCATCCGACCGGTAACGGCAGGTCTCATCGCCTCCGCCGCTCTGCTCCTGATGACTCCGGACAACTTCATCGACGTATGGAGTATTGTCCTCTTCCTCGCCTGCCTTGTCTGTATGCTCAAGCGGTGGGTTCATCCCATCCTGCTGATGATCCTCTCCGGACTCGCGGGGTATCTCATTTATATCTAGGTAATTAACTCATCCGAGCCTCTGTGTCATAAGGTGGGGCTCGGGTTTGCTGAGGAGGGCTTCTTTCATGGTCCCATCTTGCGAGATGAGGTTCGTTAGAGTGCTCGGTGATTAAGTGTGTTTTCCATACCTATCTTCTCCTCCAGCAGAGTGTCCCTAGTGGTCAAACTTATCCTTTAGGATGGACTACAGAACCATACTGGGTACTCTATGGAGAAGTTTTTACACTCAGGAGACCATTGGAGACTATACGAGACTTTGACCCCTTGCAGTGGTGGTATCTTCGCAGCTGTCTTCGTCACGCTATTCTGTTACGCAGATATAGGAGGATCCAAATAAGAAGGCCTCTGCGACTGCAGAAGCCTTTTCTCTTAGCACGCTGTAGTACTTATTTGCCGAAGCGGCCGATGAGCTTTAGGGCTGTAACGGCTGCCTCGATGCCCTTATTGCCGTGCTTACCACCGGAGCGATCTGTCGCCTGCTCCATGGTATTGGTGGTGAGGACACCGAAGATGATCGGCACGTCGATGGTGTCGGCATTGAGCTTGCCGAGGTTGACGGCGACCGACTGGCTGAGGTAGTCGAAGTGGGGCGTCTCGCCCTGGACGATACAGCCGATGGCGAGGATCGCGTCGAGCTCCTCTGTCTGGAGCATTCGGTTGCAGCCGTAGATGAGCTCGAAGCTTCCCGGCACATACTCCACAAGGATATCCTCGTCCCGCACGCCATACTCCTTGAGCGTGTCGATGGCGCCCTGGGCCATGCTATTGGTGACCTGATCATTCCACTCGGAGACGACGAGGGCGACTCTCTTGCCGGTCGCGTCAGGGATGGTCGTGGAGTCGTAGTTGCTGAGATTAGTTGTAGACATATGGTATATACTCTATTGGTTTTACTCAAATCTTAGGACCTGCGCCGGATGAATTTTGCCGATTACCCGTGTGGGAATCAGCACCAGGAGCAGGACAGAGATGACGATCGACTGACCGAGCGTCTTTAGGAGAGCGATGGCGCGCACTTTCTCCAACACAAGGACGATGATGCCGGTGATCATCGTGATACCGGCGACGACGATCATAAGCGCTAGGATCATATAGACATTGGCATCCAAGAGACTGAGCCAACTGAAGATGCCCGGGTAGAGCTCCTCGGAGGTGAACATCGTGTATCGCTCTTCATACCGCCCATTGCGGTCCGCTAAGTAGTCGAAGCAGTGATCGAAGACTGGTCCGACCTGCTTGTGGTAGGTCAGGTGTATCTGTATACCCCCGACCTGGTCGTCGTCGAAGCTGGCGACGGACCGGACCAGTCGAATATCGCCCACCAGTAGCGCCTGATCATACTCCTCAAATCCGGTGTAAAATAGTCCGGACACAATGAGACGCCGTACCTTGAAGCTCTCCCCATCGGTGAAGTAGGAGAGGCAGCGGTCGCCAGGCTCATCTCATCGGCGAATGTGTAGACTGCAGCCTTGGGGTCACGACTTCGGGCGATCGCCGTCAGGCTGTCGGTCAGACCCTCGGGGAGATCCAGCGGAACGGTGTACCTATTGAATGTATTGTCCGGATTGGAGATCTTCACACTGCCGATAAAGCCATCGATCTTGCTCCGTATCTCCTGCTTGAAGCCGTCGATGATGAAGAAGGAGATCAGTATCAGCAGGATCCCCAAGGCGATCCCTATGGTCGAGACTTTCACCACCGGTCGCAGCCGGGGCTTCGCCGTCTCGCTGTAGAGGAACTTCCGCGCAATATCTCGCTCTAAGCTCATGACTTAGTACTCGTAGCTCAGCACGCCGCCCTGCCGCAGTATCTCGTGCGAGATCCTGTGGCGCTTGAGAGGCTTGCCATTGAAGCGTATCCCCTTGACATAGCTCTTTGTGTCTCGCGGTGCCCCCTCGATGATGAGTCGGTCTGAGCCATACCAGGTCGGGTCGATCCGGATTGTGATCCGGTCAAAGGTGGGTGCCGTCAGGGCATACTCAGGTACGCCGGGCACATCGGGGTAGAGGCCCATCATGGAGAAGACCGCCCAGGCGGACATGGTGCCGGTATCGTCATTTCCCGGGATCCCGTCAGGTGTTGCTCGAAAGTGCTTTGCCAGCAATTCGCTCACCACCTGTTGCGTCCGCCACTCCTCGCCGCTGAAGTAGGTGAAGAGGAAGGGATAGGCAATGTCTGGCTCATTGGAGGGGTCGTAGTGCCCATCGTCAAAGACGCTCTGCAGGTGACGGACAAAGGCTTTTCGTCCGCCGTGGAGACGGACAAGCCCCGGAATGTCGTGGGGTACAAAGAAAGCGTAATTCCAGGCGCAACCCTCGTGAAATCCGGGATTGGGCTCAAAGTTCTTTCCCAGATCAGGGTCGTAGGGTGAGAGAAAGGAGCCATCCCGTAACTTCGGTCGCAGCGTCTTCGTCGCCGGATCGAAGTAGTGCCTGTAGCCGAGGCTCTGCTTGTAGAATCGCCTCGCCTCCTCCTTTTGTCCAAGTGAGTCCGCAAGAATGCTCAGTGCATGATCCGCTACGTAGTACTCGAGTGCATGGGAAACCGAGTTGTCGTACTTTCCCCTAAGAGGTACATATCCGAGTCGGAGGTAGTCATCGTTGTCGCTCCTTAGGAGATTTGCTTCACTCGGTAGGGTGGCAGACTTAAGCATCGCCTCATAGGCGGTCTCTATGTCGTAGTCTCTAAGCCCCTTGAGCCACGTATCAACGATCACCGGTATGGCGGGATCCCAGGGTCATCAACTGATGGACGTTGCGGTAGGTGTCCCAGAGAGAGAAGATGGTATACCGGTCGTGTGCCGTCTGTCCCACGCTGTCGCTCTCCATAGCCGGGTACTGACCATTGATATCCTGGAGAATGCTCGGCTGGATCATCGTATGGTAGAGTGCTGTGTAGAAGACCTTCCGCTGCTCCTCAGTACCGCCCTCCACGGTGATGCGGCTCAGCTCCTTCTCCCAGCTTGAGGAGGCACGCTCCCGGAGTTGAGCGAAAGAGAGCTTCGCCGTCTCCGCCTCCATATTTTGCCAGGCATTCTCTGTGCTGACGAAAGAAACGGCAAGTCGGACTTCGATCGACTCCCCCTCACTTGTATCGTAAGTGAAGTAAGCGCCTATGTCGTCTCCGGCAATCTCCCGTCCGTACTTTGTGTATACCTTATACCTACCAGCGTGTTGGTCCCACTCCGCCTCAGCGGTCATCGGGCGCTGATGCTTCCACCAGCCGGTCTGCTTGGGCGCTTTGGACACACGGAGGGCAAAGTAGATCGGATAGACTGCTTGAGGGACATCGTAGCAGAAGTTCCCCAGTAGCTTCATCCCCTCGATCTCAGTCTCACTTTTTCGCCTAAGGAAAGCCCCCGACTCATTCGTCAACCCTTCACCAAGATTGAGCAGCAGGTGACTCTCACCGGCAGGGAACGTGAATCGACTCACGCCGGTCCTGAGTGTGGAAGTAAGCTCGGCAGATATGCCGTAGCGGTCTAGCCGTACGGCATAGTATCCCGGCTCGGCACGCTCCGCGCTGTAGCCGGTCCCATACTTATGATAGTCCGGCTCCAGCGGCCCGGTCGTCGCCATCAGCAGGAGGGAGCTCATATCCGGGCAGCCGACACCGCTCAGATTGACGTGCGCAAAGCCGGTGAGGAAGGAGTTGGTCCACTCGTATGGTGTACTCCACCAGCGACTGTCTTTGTCGTAGGTGTTGCTGTCCGAACCCATGACGTTGAAGGGCGTGACGGACATGATTCCCCACGGGCATCGGGCACCGGGGTTGGTGGTGCCAAAGTTAGTGGTCCCGATGAAGGGATCCACATACTCCACAAGGCGCTCCTGCCCGTGGGCAAGAGCGCAAAGGAGTGAGAGTAGGGCAGCAGCAACGGCTGCGGCACTCTTAGGCATAGATCGAGGCAATCAGTCGTCCAAAGAGCTTCGTCATGCGGTCCGAGGCAGCATCAGCAGCCCGGATCACATCATTCTCATCGTTAACGTACTCGGGGTCATTATTGAAGCACTCATTGGTGATGCAGGACATCCCGAAGACGTGCATTCCACAGTGACGGGCCACGATCACCTCCGGCACGGTACTCATGCCGATGGCATCCCCTCCGATGAGGGAGAGCATACGGCACTCGGCAGGCGTCTCATAGGAGGGACCTGTCCAGCCGACGTAGACCCCTCTCTGGAGCGAGATTCCCAACTCATCGGAGAGTCTCTCAGCCTCGTGGATCAGCCCCCGATCGTAGGGGCGGGTCATATCCGAGAAGCGGGGACCAAAGGCATCGATATTGGGCCCGATCAGAGGATTGGGGAGCCAATTGATGTGATCGGTGATGATCATCAGATCGCCCACATGGAATGAAGTATTGAGTCCGCCGGCAGCGTTGGATACAAAGAGGTATTCGATGCCTAAGAGGTGGAAGACCCGCACGTGGAAAGTAACCTTATCCATCGGATAGCCCTCGTAGTAATGGAATCGCCCCTGCATAGCGATCACCGGAGCACCGTCCAGCGTACCGATGATCAGGTTGCCCTTATGTCCCACCGCCGTACTGACGGGGAAGTTAGGGATGTCCTTGTAGGGGATCACCTTAGCATTCTCTATGCGGTCAGCGAGCTTCCCGAGCCCACTTCCCAGTGTGATCGCCACCTTTGTCCCCTCCGGTACAAATGGACGGAGGTAATCGGCGGCTGCCTGATAGTCTTGTAGATTCATCTCTTGAGTAATGTGTGATTATACTGCTACACCGCTGCGACGGAAGAGCGCCTTGGACACTTCCTCGAAGCGCTCTTTGATCTCCCTCTCTCCCGGTATGACACGGTGTCTCATCAGCACCTTCCCATCAACGATGGTCGTGTCGATGACGTCACCGTTGGTGGCGTAGACGAGGTTGGAGATCAAGCTGTGTGTCGGCGTCATGTCGAGTCGGGAGAGGTCGACCAGACAGACATCGGCAAAATAGCCCTCCTCAATGCGACCACTCTCCAGGCGAAGGATATCCGCCCCGATACGAGTGGCGCTGTCGAAGAGATCTCCCGCCTTATTCACCGTTGGGTCTCCGCTCCAGCTCTTTCCCATGAAGGAGGCGCACTTCATCGCCGTGATCATGTCGAGGTTATTTGAGCTGGAGACGCCATCCGTCCCCAGTCCCACACGGACACCCCGGCGGCGCAACTCTTCGTATCTGAATTGGCTCCCCGAGGCGAGCTTCATATTCGAGGCAGGGTTATGCACCACGCTACAGCCGTGATCGGCCAGCATCTGGATCTCCTCGCTGTCGAGCCAAAGTCCGTGCGCCAGCACAAGGTTGTCCGACAGCACTCCGATCTCATTGAGGAAGCGAACCGGTGTCGTACCGTACTTCTCGCAGCAATCGCGCCACTCGGTGTAGGTCTCCGAGAGGTGGAGGTGGACGAGAAGTCCATTTGCCTTAGCAAAGTCGGATCCATATCTGAGCTGCTCAGCCGATACCGTGTAGATGGCGTGAGGACCGACTGATAGCTGCACCCTATCTGAAAAGGTGCTGAAGAGCTTGAGATACTCCTCCAGCCGCTTGCGGTCCAGCGCCGCCCGCTCCTCATCCCATCGGTCAAAGAGGGTATAAGAAAGGTTGGCTCGCAGACCGCTCTCCTCCACAGCTCGAGCCGTCCCTTCGGGGAGGGTGTACATGTCGAGGAAGGCTGTCGTGCCGCTCTTGATCATCTCGAGGGTAGCGACACGGGCACCCCAGTAGATGTCCTTCTCCGTGAGGTGAGCCTCTACGGGCCAGATCATATTATTGAGCCAGTCCATCAGATTGAGATCATCAGTACATCTGCCCTCCGACGGTCATCGGAGGGCAGGAGTACATTCTGGATCAGTAGTGAGGACATAGATTACTTGTGACCGAAGCGGGCGTAGAACTCCGCTACCGTCTCGATGCCGTTGTAGAAGTTGGTCAGCGGGAAGTTCTCATTCGGCGAGTGGATGCCGTCAGAGCCGAGACCGAAGCCCATAAGGATGGTCTTCGTCTGGAGGATCCGCTCAAAGAGGATCACCACGCCGATACTGCCACCACTATGATAGGCAATGGGACGCTTGCCCCAGACAGCCTCGAAGGCATCCTCTGCCACCTTGTAGGCTGGCAGGTCAGTCGGGCAATTATACGCATCGGTACCGCTCAGGTTGGTCACCTTGACACGCACGGTGTCCGGAGCGAGCTCCTTGATATAGGGCTCAAAGGCGGCGATGATCTTATCCTTATCCTGATTGGCTACGAGTCGGGTAGAGATCTTGGCGGTCGCCTTGGCGGGGATGATCGTCTTTGCTCCCTCACCGGTGTATCCACCATAGATGCCGCAGACATCCAGGGCCGGTCTCCAGCTATTGCGCTCGTAGGTGACGTAGCCCTTCTCGCCCTGTACGCCGGGCACGCCGATCGCATCGGAGTAGGACTTGTCGTCGTACGGGATCTGAGCCACTTGCTTGTGATCCTCCTCGGTCATATCGATCACGTCATCGTAGAATCCCGGGATCGTCACCTTGCCCTCCTCGTCGTGGAGCTTGGAGATGATCTTCCCCAGTTCGTTGATCGGGTTAGCTACGGCACCACCATAGTGACCGGAGTGGAGGTCGTGGCTCGGACCGCTCACCTCTACCTCCCAGTAGCACATACCTCTCAGTCCGGTGGTGATCGATGGTACCTCGTTGCTTACCATATCGGTGTCGCTAACGAGGATTACGTCACAGGCGAGGAGATCCTTATGCTTCTTCAGGAAGCTCTCCATATTGATCGATCCGATCTCCTCCTCTCCCTCGAGGAGCACCTTGACGTTGCACTTCACCAGACCCAGCTCAAGGGCGGTCCGCAGTCCTTGTACCTGCGTGGAGGACTGACCCTTGCAGTCGTCCGATCCACGGGCTACGATCAGGTCGTCCTTGATTACCGGCTCGAAGGGATCCGGCTGATTCCACTCATCGAGCGGCTCTGCCGGCATCACATCATAGTGTCCATAGACGAGCACCGTGGGTGCCTCCTCGCTATACTTCTTCTCTGCAAAGACTGCAGGGTGTCCTCCAGTCGGTAGGATCTCTACGCGATCCATACCGATGCTCTTGAGGATCTCGCTCCAGCGCTCGGCGCAGCGTACCATATCCTCTTTGTGGGATGACTGTGAGCTGATGGAGGGGATGCGGATGAGTGAGAATAGATCCTCAAGGAAGGCATCCTTATGCTCCTCGACAAACTTCTTGATTTCCGGATTTGTGGCCATAAGTGGTTTACGTTGTACTCGGCTCGGGAGATCGTCGCACAGCCGAGGGGTGTCTATTATATACGTGTAGGTGCTGTGGGATCTCCGAGGAGTAGCGACATAAAGAGGTCACCGACCAGCGCTCTCCGCCGCACCTGTCATCAAATTTACCCTTTTCCTCCTTTTCTGACAAATATGCGCCACAGAAGTGAAGTCAGTCATGAGAAAATGCGCTATCTTTGGCGCACGTATCAACCACCAACAGACAAGATTATGAACCCTTCCCACTTACGTACGCTTCTGCTGTCTATCTCAGTGCTCCTGCTGACCGTCTCGCCCCGTCTCCTGGCTCAGACTCCGTCAGACCAGTATGAGTGTCTCTACCGGTATCATTACAGTGGTCCGACCACTTCTGCAGAGGAGGGGGATAGCGGCCTGGACATTATGGTTGCTATTATGAGTGCTCAGGAGCAGCATAACGAGAGTCTCCCTCAGGAGCTCTCTACGCTGGTGATGCTCCGGATGGGAGACCAGCGCAGCTACTGCCGAGACTATACCGCTTATCGGGTGGACTCCCTGATGACCGAGGCAACCCGACCAGACAGTCTCCTGCAGAGTCTTCAGATGGCAGCGGTGGACAATCTCTTCTACTTCGACCCCTGCGTCACTATGGACCTTGGGCGTGGAGAGATGACGCTTATGGAGACGATCCCACTCTCCTACTATACCTACACCGAGCCGATGATGTCGATCGACTGGACCCTCTCAGAGGAGACCAAGGAGGTGTGCGGCTACAGCTGCAAGACCGCCACGGGTAGCTATGGTGGACGGACCTGGGTCGTGCGGTATGCTCCCGGGATCCCCTCCGCCTTTGGTCCATGGAAGCTCCACGGATTGCCCGGTCTGATCCTCGAGGCGGAGGATGCCGAGGGAATGCACCACTTCACGGCGGTTCGCTTCGCCAAGGCTACTACTCCGCTACCGGAGCCTGATCGCTCCATGGCGATCCGGACTAACCGTCAGGATTTCATCAAGGCAAAGTCGCGTCAGACGGAGATCCCTATGGACGGCATCACGGAGATGACTGTCCGAAGTAATGACAACGGCCAGAGAGTCGTTTCAATCGACGGCTTTACACTACGACCTCTTGTCTCTACGACCCGGCCCCTGGAGCTGAAGTGATGAGACCCCGCCGATACTTTCTCTCGCTCTTGCTCCTCCTTTGCTCTCTCCCGCTTCTTGCTCAGGAGTATAAGCTCTCCGGACGGGTAACCGGTGGTGAGGGCGAGGCGGTCGTGCTCTCTATCAGTCATCTCTCGTACGAGACGGACAGTATCTCGCTGACGCCCGACCGACACGAGGTGACACTACGTCTCTCTCCGCGTGTCTCACAGCTGCAGGAGGTGACGGTGGAGGCCTATCCGATCATCGAGCGGTCGGATACGCTCACCTATCTCCTCCGTTCCTTTACAGAAGCGGGTGACTATACCCTGGAGGATGCGATCAAGCGTCTGCCGGGTGTGGAGGTGGATCCCAAGGGACAGATCAGCTATCTCGGCAAGGCGATCAGCCACTTCTATATCGAGGGAATGGATCTCCTCGGTGGGCAGTACCACAAGGCGACACGAAACTTGGATGCCAAGAAGGTAGCCTCAGTGGATGTGATGAGGCACCATCAGGATCGGAAGATAGATAAGGACGTGCCGACGAATGACGTGGCACTGAATGTCCGACTGGAGAAAGATGCGAAGAGCCGTCCCATCTGGTCGGGGAATGGAGCGATCGGCTATGGGGGGAGGGTGCGCTACGACGCCTCACTCTCGTCGATGCTCTTCGCTCACTCTATGCAGTATATGGCGCTGCTATCTGGAGGCAATCAGACGGAGCGTGCTCGGGATGATGCTCTGGATCTGATCGTGAGAGGGGACTCGCCTACCGCTCTAGCTGAGCGGGTGATCGGCGATGCCTCTGCATCAGCGCCACCGATCGATCGGGAGCTCTACATCAGTCCCCTTGACCTCTCCGTCTCCGGATCGGTCCTCCGTGCCCTATCAGATGATCGGCAGCTCCGTGTGCAGGCACGCTATGGTCGCAGCTCTACCGGCTATGGGTATGCGATAGAGAGGCGCTTCGCTGACGGGACAGTGATCAGTGAGGAGAGCAATCCAACTGCTCTCGTCCATCTGCCGGGCGTGGAGATCGAGTATCGGGACAATCAGGAGGGATACTACCTCAGTAATAGCTTTGTCCTTGACGGAAAGATTTCTGATGATCAACTGCCAACCCTGCTTGGCGGTGGCGGATCCCACTTTGTGCAAAAGCAGTCTCGCGGTCTATCTCTCCTCGATGAGATCGCCTACAGCCGCCGTCGCGGGACCCAAAATCACCGAGTGGAGGGGCGGGTGAGTCTCATGACGATCCCGGATCAGTGGATGGGTATCGGATCCTCCGATGAGGTATCTCTTCGGCAGTATGCTCAGGGAGGATCTGCCGGGGCGAGTGCCACCTATACGCTTAGTGAGACTAAGGGGGCGCACAGGCTCCACGGCACTTTGGGACTGACCTACTCGGGTGACCATGTGGAGACCTATCAGGAGCGGGAGGGTGCCGAGCGCACCGCCCTGAATGACCTCGATGTGAACACTACCTCACTCGGGCTGTCGACAGGATAC
>QWCE01020369.1_pt1 | contig 10621 bp, 10 predicted proteins | sample 1972531 | NCBI WGS metagenome assembly QWCE01 (sample SAMN09866716, study PRJNA288562) | Human gut metagenome isolate term4_stool, whole genome shotgun sequencing... | reverse complement strand
GAGGAGGATCAGCGCACCGATGGCGATGGCGATGATCGAGGTCTCACCGATCGATCCGGGCATCAGTCCGGAGATCATATCCCACGAGGTGAGGGGCTGTCCGAGTGCTGTCGTGAGCGTGCCGGCGGTCTCCTCCGTCCAGGTGGCTACTTGGCCGAGCGGGGTGGCGCCGGTAAAGCCGTCCACCACCTGGTCGCTGCCGCCAAAGCCGAGCGCGCGTCCGGTCGGTACCCAGACGTCTCCCGACATCTTGCTCGGGTAGGAGAAGAAGAGGAAGGCACGGGTGACGAGGGCGACGTTGAAGATATTGTATCCGCTGCCGCCGAAGACCACCTTAGCAAAGATGACCGAGAAAACGATCGCCAGGGCGAGCATCCAGAGCGGCACGCTCCATGGCACGATCAGCGGGATGAGGAATCCGGTGACGAGGTAGCCCTCGGAGATCTCCTCGTCCTTGATCTGCGCGTCGGCAAACTCGATCGCCAGACCGACGATGTAGGAGACGAGGAAGCGGGGCAGGAAGGCGAGGAAGCCGTACCAGAGGCGGCTCCAGAAGCCGTACTCCACCAGCTGACCCGTCACGAGGAAGTGCTGGTAGCCGAGGTTGTACATACCGAAGAGGGCGCACGGGATCAGCGCCAGCACCACGGTGATCATCGCACGCTTCATGTCGATGCTGTCGTGGATGTGGACGCCGCGACGACTTGTCTCCGTGGGCACGAAGAGGAAGGTGCCAAAGCCCTCATAGAGCGACTTCGCCCAGTGCATCGGCTTGCCTTTCTCAAACTTCGGTGCTAAGTTGTCGAACTTTTTCTTAAAAGAATTCATGTATGTCTCTACTATGGGATTGTGTGGCGTGAGCACTCACGCCGGTCCATCGATCAATTCATCTCCTTATAGAGCTGGTCCAGACCATCGCGCACGATAGCCTGCAGGGGCAGCTTGGAGGTGTCGACAAATTCGCACAGAGCGAAGTCCTCCGGCACCACCTCGTAGATACCCAGCTGCTCCATCCGCTCGATGTCAAAGGTGATGATCGCGCGGATCAGCTGCTCGGGGAAGATGTCCATCGGGAAGACCTTGTCGTATTCGTTGCTAAACATCAGCGGGCGCTCCGAGCCGTGGAGACGCGCATCGATGGTGTACTTACGCTTCCCGGTGAGCCAGGAGGTGAAGGTACGCGAGACGGAGTACTTGTCCAGTCCCGGAGCCATCCAGCCAAAGAGCTCCACCGTCTCGTCCCCCTCGGGGATCGCGGTGATGATATTGGTCCGAGTGGAGAGGAAGGGGTGGCTATCGGTGACCTGCAGTCCCGTGAGCACATCCCCGTCGATGAGGCGGAGGTGCTCAGCCGTATTGGCCTTTTTGTCGGAGACAATGTCCTCGATCTTAGCGCCGGCGCGGACGACAGTGATCCCTCTCTTCTCCATACCGGTACCGGCGCAGGCGACACGCTTCGTCAGGTCTACGTGACCGGTGGTGAGGAAGCGTCCCAGCAGGGCCATCTCCGTCACGGAGAGGGTCTCTCCGTCGGGTCCGGCACCATATCGTACGGCCGCTTGCGTAGGAGGGCGAGCATGCCACTCTGCATCAGGAGCGAGAGGATCTCCTCACGACTCCGCGAGGTGACGTCCGTCACATCGAAGTCCTTATACGTTACGTCGGCGTCTGCCTTGATCTCGACGTAGAGGATCCTGCGCTTCGCACCGCGCACCACCTGCACCACCTCACCGCTGACGGGGGAGACGAGGACCATCTCCGGGCAGGGCTTGTGGTAGAGGACAGGACTGCCGGCCATTACACGATCGCCTACCTGCACAGACAGGCGGGGCTGTAGCCCCGGGAAGGATGTCGGACTGACGCCATAGGACGACCCGACAGAAGAGGGGATCACCTCCTCAGATGCGTCGCCTGCCAGTCGTATGTCGAGACCCTTCTTGATACTGATCTCTTGAGCCATATACTATCGCTACTCTATTTTTTTTGGATTTCTCTCTTGTGTGTACCAATGACACGCAAAGGTACCTATTTATTTTAGAAAAAAATATCCAATTGCCCTCCTCCCGAGGGGTGACGCATTTGAGCATTGGGGTAATCATATACCTAGTGGGCTTACCCGTGAGGCACCCGAAGGGTGCTCGCTCCATAGGCATCGGTCATCCGCGAAGCGGTGACCGATGTACAAAGACCCTTCCCTACCCCCTCGACCCCTCGTGGGTCGCCGAGCAGAGCCTTCAGCGACCCCGCCAGGGTGTCGCACATATCAGTCAGTCAATCAGTGGGTCACCCCTGGGGGCAAAGGCACCTTTTTTCGCGTATCCTTAGAGACGGCACGAGACGAAATGTCGCATCGATCATTTCGTCTCGTATAGTAATGTAGTCGCTATGTGACCTTAGGTCACAGCTTGACAAGCTGCAGCTTATTGTCGCGCAGACGCAACTTTATCTCCACGTTATTACTCGGCTTTTGGCTTGGGTATACCATATCCCCACATGTTACCTTCTCGAGGATTATAGAGGGGTTGATATAATAATTGGGTCCAGGAGGATTTGGGGAACGGTACTCGCATATGTATCTTAAGTGGATTGTAGAAGTCCCATAACGGATACTAAGATGTCCCTCAAAGCGATCTCCGGTATGCGGTGTACGATCCTTCTGACAGCACAATACCGGAGTTCCGACTCGCACCCTTACTATACCATCTTCCATGACTGTAGTACTAACATCTTTCGCCTTAATGGGATTCGTGCAGTTATCACTAAAAAACTCTATAGCCCTGACATCCACCTCACTGCCCTCTTCCGGCGAAATGTGGAGATATATGTCGCCTGAATACACACCCCATAAGGCATAATACTCTTTTGGACCGCCCTTTAGGTTGCATCCAGGCAGCGAAACAATTAGGAATGCTATTACGGCCAGAGCGCAATTGGTTATTCTTGCTGTCATGACAATGTTGAAGACTTTAGTGGTGGGGATATTCGGGAGAGGTGTAATACCGTAAGTTGGTATACATCATCGGATAGAGTTTAAAGGAATTCTCCCTTTCTTTTATTGATGTCCAAATATTGTCATCGGCAGCAAACCAACCGTTGCCTCCCGTTGGACCCCATCCCCAATTCATATATAGGCGATCATCGTACTCTGTCCACGACTTAATCTTGATGAAGAGGAACTTCTTTGTGACCTTGAAAGACTGTTCGTAATATCCATCACAGAACCATATATGTCCTTTCTGTGGATCTCTGACATCACCTGCAGCAATCAACACTCCGCGACTAACATCAGAAAGCATAGTACTATAAATGTACTCCTTATAGCTCAGATTCCGATACAGCGTCTCAAAGTCATAGGGTCGCAGCTCTGCCTGTTGGAATCCCAGCTTTTTTAATCCTATAAGGATATCCCGAGCATTGGCACCACTCCCCCCTTCTTGTTCTGTCCCCCAACTATAATTAGGGATACTATCCGCTATTTGCCTCAGAGCTCTAGAGACACTTTTTCCCTGCTCATTACTTAGGGTTGCCAGATCGGCATAAGTAGGAAACTGCGGAACCGTAACGTTCTCCAACTTTCCACCCCACCGATGCGCACAATCGTAAAGGAGCATTCCTATGGCAACAGCCGGACACCCGATTACTGTATTGCCGGGTGCGTATGCATTGAAGTTACCATCTTGAGACCAATGGGATAGCGTTTCTCCCGTGTGGGGATAGATAGTCTTCTTGCCGGTCGAGTGCTTGCGCATAGCTCTTAGCCGTGAGGATGGCACTTCAGACGTAGGCTCAATCTCGTATTGGTAATCGGGATTGCCGATATCTTTCCAGTCATCGTAGTAGTCTAGGTTCGCACGATCTGGATTTTTTCTTTGATCTTTAACCCGCTCTGCCTCCGACATGATGACAAGCCACAGAGGGTTCTCTTTATCTATGTCGCTGAAGCGAAGTTCCCCGGCATCAGAGTGTGCAATGATCGGGAAACCACCATTATTGGAAGAGAGGAGTACATACCCTTTCTCGTCCTTATAATTGACCACATAGAGAAGCGTGTCGTTGTTCTCTACGTAGTAGTCGACGAGTCCGATCTGACGATCCAGATCTGCAGCTCGCAGCTTGTTTTCGGGTGTTGAGGCCACTGTGATTTCCTCCCCAAAGAGCTTGACATAGGCAATAGCCTGATCCGGAGTCATCTTTATCGACTCGACGTCAGATGATCCCGATTCCTCTCCATAGGGGTCAGGGTCAGATGGTAACTCTGAGTTGCAGCTACAGAGCAGCAATAGAGTAGCGACAAAGCCTCCTATAAGGAGACCGTTTGGACGAAGCGATGTTCTCATAACATAAGACAATATATGGTGAATAGGACAATAGGTTTCGTGTGTAAAAACAAAACTATTTAGGCAAAAGGGACAGAGGTGCTTTCTTCGGCTCGCCACCAAGTCGGCAAAAGCCACTGTCTCATCTCGTGCTCAAAAGTACTAATATTATCTAACACCCACAAAACATCTCCACTTGATATTTCTAATAGGCAATCGTCTGCTAACTCACAAGCGGCAATTTATTAATTATTTCTTTTTCCTACGACTTCAGTCGCTCCAGCGTGGTGAAGGTGTAGGGGAAGGCGTTGGACGGATCGACGGGGTGTGGGGCTCCTCCCGGATCAGCTGCCACACCCTCGTACTATTACCGGTATTAGTCATCACTAATACCGGTAATAGAATTCACCGAACTCTACCTGCCAGCCTCCAGCCCGGCACGACACACCACACGCATTCCCCCTCCCCGCCGCAGGATATCTGCAACTCAGTCGCCTCTTGGGGCCTACCGTAGAGCCCCCTCCCTGAGGCGAAAATCTATTACCGGTAATAGGCGCAACTAATATCGGTATTAGTGTTCACTATTACCGGTAATAGATTTCACCGAGAGGGATCACGCTCCGGGAGCGGTACGGCAGAAATAGTTAACTTTGTCACCCACAGATGACAAAAATAGGATTAGGATCCATGAGAGAGACCAAGATAGACTTCATCCGCCACACGCGCCTCCGTGACGTGGACGGCTCCTTCTGCTACGGTGCATCCAATCTGGATGTGGCTGAGAGCTTCCGCGAGGAGGCGGAGAGCGTGAGGCGTGCCCTCGAGGGGCGCACCTACGATGCCGCCTTTACCAGTCCGCTCCGGCGCGCCCGGAAGCTCGCCGCCTACTGCGGCTACGAGACGGCGACGGTAGATCCTCGGCTGGCGGAGCGGAACTTTGGTGAGTGGGAGATGAGACCCTGGGACGAGCTCTACAGCGAGATCCGCCGACAGCCCGACCTACAGCTCCTCGAGGAGCGCAATCCTGAGCTGGTGACCCCTCCGGGAGGGGAGAGCATCGCTGAGATGCGATGCCGCGTTGCCGACCTCGTGGAGGAGGTCAGATCACCAATTTTTAATCCAATGGGGAGAGAGATGAGAAATAGATCCACAAGACCCTGTCCGGTATGCAGCACCGACTGCTCGTCAGAGCGACCATTCTTCATCGGTATGATCGTCGGTATCGTCGTACCCTGCACTGTGACACTGCTGGTCGACCGCTGCCTACGGCGGACAGAGGAGAGAGACACAGAGATGCCCGAGCGGCATATGATGTATGACGACGGCTCTCTGGAGCCCGAGCTACTATCAGAGAGATGAAAAAAATATGAGAAAGAGAAAGTTCCTGACCCTCGGAGGACTCTTCGCCATAGCTAAGAAGCAGGTGGGGAGGATGTCTCTGGAGGATATCAAGAGGTATGGAAAGCACTTTAGTGAGCTTGGACTCCAGGAGAAGGTCCGGGAGGTGGCACGGCTTGCCGGCGAGCAGATCCTGCTCCCGGTGCTGCGCTTATGGTACGTCTTCCTTGCCGACAGCACCCCGGCTGTCCGCAAGGCTTACATAGCCGGCGCACTGGGGTACTTCATCCTGCCGGTCGACCTGATCCCCGATGCGCTGGGGCTCCTCGGCTTCTCCGATGACCTGGGCGTGGTGCTGATGATCACAAAGTGGGTCAGCGAGCTGATCACACCGGAGATCGAGGCGCAGGCGCAGGCGACCTACCGCAAGTTCACCCCCTGTCTTCGGTCAGTCGATACCCGTCTGGTAACGAAGTAAGTCCACCTCTGCTGACAAGCTACTCTCAGTCCTCCCTCCGCCGACTGAAGGCGCGCGGGAGGATGAGATTGTCCGGCAGGTCGGTCTCCTCGCCGATGGACTGCCAGAGGAGACGCTTCACCGTCGCCGGCTCCCACCCAGCTATGCCGCATCCGATCAGGGTGAGGTAAAAGGTGTTGTGCGGGTGCTGCCGCACGTAGGCAACAAAGCGCCCGAGGCTCTCGGAGAGCTGCTCCTCGGTAACCCGATGATGGGTAGCATCCAGCGTCGGGATGGCGTAGGTCCTCCCCGAGGGTCCCTCCCCCATGCCCCACTCTGCGCCGAAGCGCTCAAAGGCTTGCAGCGCCGCCCCGCCGCCGTGATGGCCGAGGGCGTTGGAGCCAAAGACGAAGACCTCATCCGGACCGAGGGCGGTGATCAGGTCCGGGGTATATTTCTCACGATTCATAGGCTTCGACCTTTTTTTAGGATAAAAAAAAGAGAGCATTACGACGGTCACCGGGACCACGTAATGCTCTCTTGCTTGTCTATTTGCGACTTATAATATAATGGGTGATCAGAAGCGGAACGTGAGCGATGCGACCATCCTATCGGTCACCGTACTCATATCCGCGCCCTCTGAGGAAATGCCGGGCGCCACCACCTGACCGGACTGGTCCATCACCTCGCCCGTACCCGGGAAGGGGAAGACCCGCTCGCTCGCCTTGCCCCTCACGTAGGCAAGGTCGAGGGTGGTCCGACCGAAGAGTCGGCAGCCTACCCCCGCAGAGATACTCTGGTAGCTGTCACGCATGACCGCATCGGTGATCGCCCCGCTGGCGATATAGTCGTAGGCCATCACGTTGCCCTCCTTGGGGCGGATGCCCTCCGACTTAAGCCCTCCATCGCTGTAGCTGTAGCCGGCACGCAGGTAGAAGCCGCTCACAGGGCGGATCTCCAGACCGACGCGGGAAGACCTCGTTGTAGCGACCAAATTGTGGCGTATTGTAGGAAATGCCGATACGACCGAAGTCGCCCACGGCAGCCATCAGCCCGAAGGAAGCTCCGACCGTACCGCCCGCAACAGTCAGACTATTGCCCAGCTCGGTGTAGTAGACCTGATCCTCGACATCGTAGTGAGACCGGTAGGTGTAGTGGAAGTCCTCCCGATATATGGACGACCGCGCATAGGTCGACGATGTAGTCCGGAGGGTGGCTCCGAAGTAGACCTTATCTGCCCAGTTACCGCCGATGGTGAAGTCGTACATCTTTCGCGCCCCCTTCTCCGAGACATTGAGTCGTCCTGCATCCGGCTTGAGGTACGTCACGTTGGACTCGGCGTACTTGTCGGGAGCAAAGGGATTGATCGCCGCATAGGTGGAGGGGACGTAGACGTCGTCATAGCCCGGTCTTGTCTCGATGAAGCCAGAGGGTCGCCTTATTGGCGATATACTCCGAGAGGCTGTACTCAGGAGCGACAGACCTCATCTCGTAGTCCCTGTCGTAGTCGTAGAGGGAGCTCATCGACGCTCCCAGGACGACTCTCCAGTCGGACGAGGCGAGGTAGGGATTGGTGACGGGGAAGATGATGCTGAGGTGGTCGAGATTGCCGACCCACTTACTCATGTCAGTCCCCTCCTTATCCTGCCAGTTGGTGGAGCTCTTGACGTGACCGACATTGAAGCCAAAGGTCACCTCGCTCGAGCGGTAGAGCCCGATGCCGGCAGGATTGACGGAGACCGCAGTAGGATCAGCGCCCAAGGCCCCGACGGCATTGCTCATACCCTGAGCACGTGCCGTACCATAGGTCTCCCGCATACTATTGCGGTAGGCATCGGTGGGAGCCTGCGCCTCGGCGGTACTCACTCCGAGGAGGAGCGAAAGGGCGAGCAGGGGAGTGAATGATTTATGTAGTGTCATTGCATTAGGTGCTTGAGAAAATGAGGGTCTGTTACTTAGCGACGACCGCCACCGGTCCCGTTGTTACGGGTGGTCGTTGTTGTCGTCGTCGTGGTAGAGCGCGACGGCGAGTAGGACCGTGACGGGGTGCTGTAGGTACTCCGCGTCGTATTGTAGCTACGGTTGTTATTGGAGCCGTTATTCCACCGGTTGGTGGTACGATTGTTCGAGTTGTATCCTCTATTGTTATGGGTATTGGCTCGAGTGGTACCGATGGTGGGGCGACGACCGTTATTGACGTAACGAGAGTTATTGGAGCGGGTGTAATTCACCCCATTTCCGCCATTGCTCCAGCGGGAGACGTTGCCCTGGCCGAGTGCTCGCCCGTAGGTGGCGGCGTGACGGTCGTAGTAGCTCTCTGTGCGGCGTGCCCGAGGGGTGTAGCGGGAGGAGAAGTCTCGACTATACCAGCCATCGTAGTAGCCACCCCAGTAACCACCGCCATAGTAGCCGTAGTCATACGGGTAGTAGCGATAGTAAGGTCTGGACCAGGTGTAGCCGTAGTAACCACCCCAGGGTGTGTACCACGGATCATACCACGGGTCATACCAGCCCGGATAGGACCAGCGACCGGCGTACCAAGGGTCGTAGTAGCCACGACCATAGACCCCGCCATACCAGGGATAGTAATAGGAGTAAGCGCCGCCCCAGCCGTAGCCTCTATAGCCGGCATACCAGGGGTCGGTATTGATGGTAATGTAGACATTGCTGTTACGATCCCATCCTCTGCCGTAGTAGCTCTGAGTCCAGGGGTCGTACTCATAGTCATCCATGACGTACACCTTCTGCACGTCGTCGAGGACGATGCGACCATCATCCTCACCATTGAAGCGTCTCATCCGGGCAGCGTACTTGCCTCCGTTGCGAGGCGTATCCAGGTTGTCCAGATTGCGCTCCATATCCTCGACCGTGACTCTCATGTCACGGCGGTTATACCAGTCTGTGGCTCGATCCTGAGCCTGTAGCTGAGCGTTACGTATGGAGTCGCGCTTAGCCTGGCGCTGTTTCTCCATAGCCATTTCGCGGGCGTATGCCTTCTTAGCCTGCTGACGTGCTACCCGAGCCTTAGAGGGGGTCAGGTACGCATCATCCTGCGCTTGTCCGACATATCCCACAGAGACCGCCGCCAGCATTAGCGCGGCAGTTAGTATCCGATGTAAAGCTTTCATATCGCGTCGTTAGTCTAATAAGTTTATACTCACCATCTCTTCTGTGGACAAGAGTGTCATGGGGATACTCGATCCCACCTGCAAGGTACGAAAAAGTATTGTACTTCCTCACTCACCTAGGGGATGCTTCTTCCCCGACTCTACGCTATTAGTCACCAGGAGACATGAAGGGACAGAAAGAGACATCCGCATCTGACGGAGGTGGTATATTTGCACCACTCAAGCATACGAATAAGTAAGTCGCTCCTCGCTCAGTAGGGTGATAGGGGTCGGCAAAAATGGGTACCTTTACCAGCTAAAGACCTTTGCGGAGGTCTCTACAAGTGACCAGGAGGTGTGGCACCTCCCCAGCATGATCCATCCATGGCGAAAAAGACTTTACCAGACCCTCAGACAGACCCCACCGACACCGAGGAGTATATCGTGGCGCACGGCGTCCGGGTCAATAATCTGAAGAATGTCTCCCTCTCGATCCCTCGAGACCACTACACCGTATTTACTGGTCTGAGTGGCTCGGGAAAGAGTTCGCTCGCCTTTGACACCCTCTACGCGGAGGGGCAGCGGCGCTACGTCGAGAGCCTGAGCGTCTACGCCCGACAGTTTGTCGCCAAGATGGCTAAGCCGGAGGTGGACTATATCCTCGGCATCCCGCCGGCCATCGCAATTGAGCAACGGATCCCCAATAGAACCCCCCGCTCCACCGTCGGCACCTCCTCGGAGATCTACGACTATCTGAGGATGTTCTTCGCCCGAGTAGGGCACACCTTTAGCCCCGTCAGCGGAGAGGAGGTGAAGCGAGAGACGACAGAGGACGTGGTCGACTTTATCCAGACTCTTGGCGAGGGCAAGCCCTACATGATCTGCGCCCCGCTCCTCATCCCGGACGACCGGTCGCCGATGGATCACCTTGCGCTCCTGAGGGCAAACGGCTACTCCCGTGTGCTGGTCGGGGACGAGGTGCAGCGGATCAATGATCTCGTGGAGGGGAAGGAAGAGCTCCCCTCTGCCCGGCAGCTCGGTGAGATGCTGCTGGTGATTGACCGCCTGCGGGTGGAGAGTGATGCCGATGCTGCGCGGGGGCGGGTCGGGGACTCGGTGGAGACCGCATTCTTTGAGGGGCATGGCGACTGTAGGATCGTCTGGAAGGAGGGATCGCGCTCATTCAGTGACCGTTTCGAGGCGGATGGGATCGTCTTCGAGGAGCCGACGGACAAGCTCTTTAGCTTCAATAGCTCCATCGGTGCCTGCCCTACCTGCGAGGGCTTCAGCATGGTGATGGGGATCGATGAGGATCTGGTGGTACCCGACAAGTCCCTCTCCGTCCGGGAGGGGTGTGTCCAGTGCTGGCACGGACCCAAGATGTCTCGCTGGCAGAAGCGCTT
>QWCE01006423.1_pt1 | contig 10625 bp, 9 predicted proteins | sample 1972531 | NCBI WGS metagenome assembly QWCE01 (sample SAMN09866716, study PRJNA288562) | Human gut metagenome isolate term4_stool, whole genome shotgun sequencing... | reverse complement strand
ACTACAATTTCGGCATGCTGTAGAATTGACATTTTCTCTTCATCACTGACAAAGCCTGTGTATATAACATCGGGATGCTCAAATCGCTTCATAGCCAGCCCACCTACCAATACTAATCTTAATGTTGAATCTGAATATTTCTTCTTATAATTCACAAAATATGTAAGTAAACGATGAATCTTTTTAGGAGTAATACGGCCAATATATAACAAATATTTCTCTGGTAATTGAAACTTTTCTTTTGTCATCGCCCAATCTGCGGATAAAGACTCCTCTATTCCTACACTCAATATCCCATGAGCCCCCAAAGCCTTACCCAGAATATTTTCAGCAAGCCTCTGTTCCTCTCCGGTATTAAAACCAACATAAGCTATATTTGAAAAAGCAGATGTTAATACAGAACGGAAAGAAATACCCATATTATGCATTGTAGGAATAGCTATTGTTTTTCTTCCTGCATACAATGCAGTGTAATAAAAGGTGACATAATCAGAAGACATTGCTATAAATGCTTTATATTCATCTATATGATCACGAATATAATCATTCAATGCGGACGAATAGAATTTATCACTCTTCATCGCCTGTACCTCATCATCATGTTTGTAAGACCATACAGGAATCAAATAAGACAAGTATTTCAAGATTCCTAATTTAAAAAGGAACTGGCGTAGTTTTCTTGCTGGTTTAGCCTTCTTTGCGAAATAGCGTTCCTTTTCACGCTGAACAGGATTCGTCCTAAAACGACGAATCACCACTCCATTCCATTCTTCCTCACCTTCCGGATATATATTTTCACCTGTCGCAACATCTCTGACACAGGTAGTAAGTACTTCCACATCATAATCAGATACTAACCGTTCTGCTAACATCTGACAATGATATTCAGCCCCGCCATTTATATTTTTGCCATATCTGACAACAACAAAAGCAACTTTCTCTTTCTTCATAGCTTCCCTTAATACAACATTCTACTTATGAGAGCATCTGAATCACATTTTTCATCCGTCCTATAATCATCTCCCAATTATAATTCTCCTGAACATAGTGACGCCCTTTCTCTCCCATCTGTTGACGTAATGTTTCTGAGTTCTCAAGGTTATGTAATTTTCGCATAAAATCTCTACGACTCATATAATACAAAGCTGCATAATTGCTCTTTTCACAATGTTCTCTCAACACATTACACCTGCCATTGACCAACATCGCCTTACCTTCGCTCATCGTTTCAAGTAAAATAAGTGATAAACTTTCATATCTGGAAGGATTCACTATTACTTTAGCATTCAACTGAATCGCTACTTTCTCCGCATCATCAACAAAACCTGTGTAAATTATATCCGGATGTTCGACTGTCTTTCCAAAAATGCCTCCGACTAAAACTAGCTTTAATCGAGAACCTGTATATTTCTTTTTATAGCTTAAAAAGTAATCAACTATATTATTCAACTTTATAGCATCAATTCTCCCTACATACAATAGATAATCTTCCGGCAAATTATATTTTACCTTTGTTCGCTCCCAATCAGCAGCTTTTGTCTTCTCTATACCTACACTTATAATGCCGTGAGCAGCCAAAGGCTTTCCAACTATATTCTCTACCAATTTCTGTTCTGCTTCTATATTAAATCCAATATAGGCAACCTCAGAGAAAACAGAAGTAATAATAGAACGAAAGGATGAACCGTTATTATGCATAGTAGGAATCAGAATCGTCTTCTCCGGTGCATATAGTGCAGTATAATAAGTATGAGGGAAAAAGGAAAGTGGGATGAATGCTCTATAAGAAGCTTTATTCTCTCTTATAAAAGCATACATTGAAGATGAATAAAAAACCTGACTATTCAAGGCCTTTATTTCTTCTTGTTCTTTATAATGCCAAATCGGTTTCACATAAGACAAAGGCTTCAAAAGACGACATCTGTACAAGAAGTGCCTCCACTTCTTTGCCGGAGCCGCCTGCCTGACATAGCTCTTATGTAAGTCCGGTTCAACAGGATCTGAATAGAATCGACGTACCAAAACTCCATTCAGGATTTCTTCTCCTTCAGGATATTCATTATCACCGGTAACATAATTCTTGACACACGTAGTCAATACTTCAACATCATAATCGTTAACCAGCCTTTCGGCCAGCATACGACAATGATATTCAGCACCTCCGTTTATATCTTTTCCATAACGAACTACTATAAAAGCTATCTTTTCCTTAGTCATTCTAGTCAATCAACAATTTGTGCTTTCTCTTAAATATAGCACGATAACCACGATATAGCATCCTATAAAAACCGAAGTGTTTACACATAAAATATCGTTTGATTGACATACTCGGGCCTAGTTGCCAAGGAGTAATATGACGATATTCACGCATTTTCAACATCGTTTCATCTATGATATCCTCAAAAGCCGGTGACGGAGGGCACAATAAAGTATGGTTAATCAAATGAATCCCTCTCTTAAGTACGCCAACGGAAGATTCACCTCCAAGTTCCGCATTCTGAATAAACTTATCCTGTTCATAAAGACTCAGGAAGTAATGATATTCCTTTACCGGATCATAACCACCACGAGTAATGCTTTCATTCTTATGAATCATATAATGGTATTTAGAGACACAACTCAATACCACTTTCTGAGAGCTATAAAATACTTTATATAATACAGCTACGTCCTCATAAACCCGTCCGACAGGGAATGAAAGGCGGTCAAACAATTTACGTTTAAAGAGCTTCGCCCATAAATAGTTCTTTACCAAGTCATTCTTTACCAAAGCACGTATAATCTCCTTTCTGGAGAAAACATACAACTTACCCGTGTTGTTGATTATTTTAGAAGGTCTTCCCTCCTGCTCAAGAAGATAAGTACAAGCAGAAACATCTGCATCATGCTCTTGCATCAAAGCGTAAAGATACTGATACATATCATGATCAATCCAGTCATCACTGTCAACAAAGCCCAAGAGCTCTCCCGTAGCTGCAGCCAAACCAGCATTACGGGCAGCACTCACCCCACTATGAGGCAAATGAATAGTCTTAATGCGCTGATCCATACGCGCATACTCATCGCAGATACCGGAAGAGCCGTCGTCAGAACCATCATCAACTAAGATAATCTCAAGGTTCTTATAGGTCTGCTCCAGTATAGATTGCAGACAAGTCTTCAAATAGTCCTTTACATTATAAACAGGCACTATAAGACTAATCAATGGTCCAGAGATATTAGTATTCATATTATTCTACTTGTCAACTTTTTATTTTTACTGCAGCCCCTTCTATATAGAATGCTATATAACAAGGAATACTGCAAAACTACCCTCGATTTTAAATAAATTTCACACTTGTCTGTGATTCGATAATACAATCTAAACACTCTCAAATCAAACAATTACCTCTTATTTGCCATTTATACAGTATAATTCGTCTAGTTTCCAAAGTTCATTCAAAGATTTCCACTGTTTATCATTCAGGTTAGTTTTCCCATTATTTTTCTTTTGTAAGCTATTATTCTGCGTTTGAGGCAGCTCTATCGGCCGGGGATAGAATTCACCCCCTCCTGTCACCTCGACCCGCCTCTTTAATTCATTCGCTTTCAACCATAAATCATCCGCAGACGGACAATGTTCACTGATTATTTTCCAGTCAAACAACTCCTCTCCATACCAATGGGGAGGATAATAAATCCCGCCACATCCGATTGCCACATTCTGCAAAGAACTATTCACCGGCATCGTAAACACTTTCGTCCACTTTCTATATACCGAAAAAGAATTTCCATCCATATGAATCTTCCGGATAACGTTTCCGCAAACCGTATCCGGATACTGATACGATAAGGAAAGCAAACGCTCAACCGTATTCCGGGGATAAATCAGATCATCATCCACTGTTATCACTTTACTATCCGGATATTCACGGAAAACATAATGATACTTCTTATGTGAACGGAAATTCTCAGACACAAATCTGAATTCTATTCCTTTAGCCATCAATATTTTAAGTTCTTCTGGCAGATCATTCAACCGTCCGGGGAACTCCTGTTCCGACAACCATACAATTATCTTTTCGGGCGGACAAGTCTGCCACAGAATCGATTTCAACATCAGATGAAGCTGAGAAATACGGGGAGGAAATGTCGTCAACGAGACAATGACTCCCGAATGGTTCGATAATGCCGGAGCATCAGTGTCCTGCTGATAAGCACGCACCACTTTATCATGATACTTTGCTCTTCTCCACCTGCAAGACAAAGAATAGATATGTCGGTAAAATCCTCCTTTTTCCCTATAGGAAGTCAGCTTCTCTTCTTCCCGTGTATAGCGATCATAATAACTGTTCACCTTCACAGACTGACCTCTCAGTTCATCCTTTACAATGCCCAGAGAAGTCCATTGAACCTTTGCTCCACGAGTATGCTTTCGTATGTTCCGGTTCTTCTGGATAGAGTCTTTCGTCTTATACCCTCTTGCATGATCCAAATGGAGGCATACGGTAGAGTAACGTATCTGCATACCATGAATTCCATAGTTCTCCAGACGTTCTCCAAATTCACGGTCTTGTCCACCGTACTGCATACGCTCGTCAAAACCATTCACAGCCAGAATATCGCTTAGCCAACCGGAAGCGTTATGCCCATTCCAGCTTGCTTTGGTAGGAGTAAAGGTATTTAATGCCCACCTTTTAAATCCTGTAGCAGTCAGTTTATTATTTTTAAAAGAGGCAGGCATCCCTTTTCCTCTCATCCATTGCAGATCAAAACATCTGCCGGATAATATATCGTCCTTTGTAATATCTTTCGACAAATCCATACTCAACTTATGATATCCGCCGGACAGGAAACGTCCTTTACGGCGAAGACACAGGTGAGTTGAGACGAAGTCTTTACGTGGAATACAATCGCCATCACTGAAAAGCAGGTAATCTGCTTGTGCAGCCAGTATGCCTTTATTCAGAATATCACATTTACGGAATCCTTTATCTTCGTGCCATACATGCTTCACCTGAAAGGACAATTGCGGAGTTATCCTCTGCAACATATCATAAGTTTCTTTCCGCGAACCATCATCGGCAATAATCAATTCAAAGTTCTTAGTATCCTGGGCTTCATATCCCCACAACACCTTCTCCAGCCATTCAAGCTGGTTGCAGGTTGACAGTACGACCGACATCTGCAAAGAAGTAGTCTTCCGACTAAAACAGATAATAGAATAATTGCACTCCATCTGTCCCTCAGCCCAATAAAGTTCTCTCGAAATCTCCCTCCATCCGACTAAGTCCACACGATCAGTGCCATCAATGTCTTCCTCCTTATGCAAACGAACCAGACATAATGCGTCCTCATCCTGATCTTCTTTCAAGTCAGCATGATGAGCCAGCAAGTAGTCCCGCACTTTTTCATCCGAACAAACAACATTATTTTCAAAAGCTACTATCATTAATTACCCTCCTTTAGCCATTAAATATCCAACTGAAACCAGACCTGATGTCTGCGACGATATCTGTTCCAGAATTTCTTTCTGTAATGCAGAACCAAACGCACACATTCCTCTTCGTCCATCCCTCTCGAACGGGCATACTCTTTTCCCAACAAGATGAAGAAGGGTGTCTGCCCCCATAAACGGGCAAAATTCGCACAACCTTTCTTAATATCCACTTCGCCAAAATGCATTCTGTTAATATCCACCAGTGAGAAATGATATTCTTCTCCTATCTTGTCATACAGGATGTTTCCCGGCGAATAGTCCAGATGCAGAATTCCGGCTTCATGCAAACGCGCTGTAAATTCCGCAAAAGCGGTCACTACATCTTCGCAGCTTTTTATATCCGCATTGCCAAACTGGCAAAAATTATATCGATAGGGAGATTGTATGCTCATAAAATATGAATGACCAATCAAACCCATTTTTGTCTCTTCTATATAGGCAATAGGACATGGGGTTTCAAACCCTTTCTCCAACAGTTTCTCCGGATAAACAAAAGCCCGTTTCCCTTTCGAAGGGCGAAAGAAAGCATAAGCGATCCGATTTATCAGTGGAGGTATCGTATACCGTTTCACGTTAATATCCAATCCATCCACCGTGATCATCTTTATCAAATTTCGCCCGGAATGAATTACCGTTCCTATTGTCTCAAAATCTTTCGGAATACGTTCTACATATTCTCTCAGATATTCGTATTTGGGGTTAATCATTATTTTCATCTTACGAAAAAACAAGAATGGTCATACTTCTCTTCATCTCTCAACTCTTTTGCCCGGTCATCTTAAAATATTTATCCAACACAAGCAGTGATATCAAATTTTCTCTTCTCTTATCTTTAAACTGGGACACATATTCATGGGCATGTCTGATGATCTCCAATGATTCGTCTACATGCTCTATATAGTAATTCAACCGTTCCTCCAGATCAGAAAAATCCGGTTTTATTTCAATATAATGATAATTGGGAATAAGCGTGCCTTCCATAAACCATGTCTCACAGGTAGGCCGGGGCATCACTGCTATTGAATTTGATGACATCACCCATTTCAGGTTGCTGGCCACATCGATTCCTTCAAGAGCCATTATGAATTTATAATCCAAATGCTCATTAATCGTTTTCTTCTCCGTGCGCCACTCTGCCGGATCAGTCGTATTTTTGCTGACATCGCCCAAATCGCACATCGGATGATGAAAATACATTTCCATAAAAAGCTTTCTGGAAGGTTTTCCTTTTACCTTTCCACGAAAGATTACCATATTTTTCTTCTCAGTAAAAGCCTTCTTATCCTCCACAAATATAAAATGACGAACCTTATCCAGTTTCATCACAATCGAATTCACGTTATCATCTGTCAGCGGACGACTTTTCACAATAGAGGGATAGTCGGGAACAAATGTCACATCACCGGGACAAAAGCCCCACTGAAACTGATCAGAAAACCAGCGGGTATATTGATAAGTATCAAAGAAATACACTTTTTGTTTGCTCATCTTGTGCTCTGAAAGATGCGGAGCAGAAGAAGGTAATTGCACCGTTCCGGAAAGTTTGTTATAATAGTCAACGCGACGTTCTATATAATCCTTGTCCTTCCGCCGGGATAGTGAAGACAACTTTCCTTGTAACCGTAGCCGGAAAATGCCTTTCGGAATGACCAGTCTGAGAGCATTTACCGAATAGTAAATGAACTTAGGATTCTTCCCGCTACGCAACTTATATAAAAGTTTATTCTTCATTCTTGTTCCATATCTCAGGAGTACCTGGCTCCTAATTGATTATTCCTTCAATCTTCGCTATCACCTGTTCGGGTTTTATTTCTCTCAGGCAGGCATAATCGCCCCGCCAGCATGGTTTCTGTCCGTATACGGAGCAGGGACGGCATGACAGGTCAAGCTGTACCGTATTGACCGGCAACTGTTTCCATCCCATAAACCCGGCATATGGATGAGTAGCTCCCCAGACAGAGATCACCGGAATGTTGACCAGCGAAGCCAGATGCATATTCGCCGAATCCATCGAGAGCATCACATCCAGATGACTCATTAGATTCAGTTCGGTACGCATATTCAACTTACCAATCATAGAAACGACGGTAGGATATTTCGCCACCCAGCCATCGAATACTTCCTGTTCACTCTTGCCACCTCCGAAAAGGAAAACCTTCACCTTCGGATCGGCGGCAAAATGGGCTACTACCTGCTCCTGCAATTCAATAGGGTATATCTTACCCATGTGCTTGGCAAAAGGAGCTATACCAATCCATTTCAAATTATCTTTTGCGCCTGTGACAGGTTCTATCTCTGCAAAGTTTCCTTTTTCATCTCCATAAATCGAAGAAGAATTCAACAATACAGGAAAACCCAGTTTCTCCAGCACATCGGCATAACGACGGAAAGAACTTTTCTGGTTCTCCAATACTTTATGCCGGCGGCGGACTAATTTTTCTTTTCCCACTCTACCTTTATAGATAGATGCCACAGGTATATTAGCCAGCCGGAACCTCAGACACAGGTATTTCGTACGAAGCACATGATGAAAATCTGCCACATAGTCGAAACTCTTTGCTTTCAGTTCCGAATAAAGGGTGTTCAACCCCCATAATCCTTTATGTTTACCCGTCAGGTCAGCACCGATAAAACTCACATTTGCAGGAAGTCCCTGAAAAAGCGGTTGCCACACAGCACGGCTCAACACAGTAATTTCAAGTTGAGGATATTGTACTGCCAGCGAATGTACTACCGGTATCGTCATGGCTACATCGCCAAGAGCCGAGAAACGGATAATGAGAATACGCGCCATTCGTTATTTTTTTGCATAAAGCACCGGATTCAGCGCCGGGTCATTATACATCTTCATCTGTTTATATACTTTCATATACTTCTTCCCTGCCTCGATGTCAGCCAACAGCTGATCGATAGCCGAAGAAAGGTCTTTCTGTTGTTCCAGCAGAATATCCAGTTTTACCTGGCATTGTGCACGATGTTCTTCCGTCGTATCCGTACGTTCCACTTCTTGCTGCATGTGGTAAATTTTCAAAGCAAGAATAGAGAGACGGTCTACTGCCCAGGCAGGACTTTCCGTATTGATGGTAGCATCTGCCAGCGGCTTTACATCCTTATATCGATCAAGAAAATAGCTATCGATCAACTCCACCAGATCCGTACGGTCCTGATTGGATTTATCGATTCTTCTCTTTAAAACTACGGCTGCCACCGGATCAATATGCGGGTCACGGATGATATCTTCGAAATGCCATTGTACGGCATCAATCCAGTTTTTCAGATACAAATAATACTCTATCGACTTCAACTCGTAAGGATTGTTCATCGGCGCATCTACGCTGTCCGTCACATGGTAATCTGTCGTCGATTTCCAAAAAATATCATTGCAAAGGTTACTAAATGTCATAATCTTAACTAGCTAATAGATGTATAATAGGACAAAGCTATGTAATATTTTTCAGACAAGCAACCGTTTCTTACTTTTTTATTTCTTACCTTTGTCTGAGTAAAAAAGGAATTGTATATGAAAATTATTATAGATGATAAGATACCTTATATAAAAGAGGCAGCAGAGAAAATTGCCGAAGAGGTAATCTACGCACCGGGAAAGGATTTTACACGGAAACTGGTACAGGATGCGGACGCGCTCATCATCCGGACCCGCACTCACTGCAACCGCGAATTGCTGGAAGGCAGCAAAGTAAAATTTATCGCCACAGCAACCATCGGATTTGACCATATCGACACCGAATACTGTAAGCAGGCGGGTATCGAGTGGGCAAATGCCCCAGGATGCAATTCCGCCTCGGTGGCTCAGTATATACAATCCTCTCTTCTGATCTGGAAATCTCTTCGGAATAAAAAGCCGGACGAACTGACGATCGGCATTATCGGTGTAGGTAATGTAGGAAGCAAGGTGGCCAAAGTCGCACAAGATTTCGGTATGCGTGTACTACTGAACGACTTGCCAAGAGAAGAGAAAGAAGGAAACATCGCCTTCACCTCACTAGAGAAAATAGCCGAAGAATGTGATATCATCACCTTTCACGTACCTTTATATAAGGAAGGGAAATATAAAACATACCATCTGGCAGACGGGAATTTCTTCCGGTCTCTCCAACGAAGGCCTGTTGTCATCAACACTTCAAGAGGAGAAGTGATCGAAACAAACGCCCTGCTGGAAGCCATCAACAACGGTACAATCTCGGACGCAATAATCGACGTATGGGAACATGAACCGGAAATTAACCGTGAATTATTAGAAAAGGTACTGATAGGCACCCCGCATATCGCCGGATACTCCGCCGACGGAAAAGCAAATGCCACCCGAATGTCGCTGGACTCCATCTGCCGTTTCTTCCACCTAGGCGCAACTTATGAAATCACCCCGCCCGCCCCATCTTCGTCTCTTATCGAAGCAAAAGACCATGAAGAAGCTCTGCTGAAAATGTACAATCCCATCGAAGGGAAATGCTCATACTCCAAAGCGTGTACTTTTTTAGCCACCTCTTCGGGTGAGTCATCGGGAAGTACGGGGCAGGTGGCTTGGAAGATGATGCTTCCTTCGTCGTAGTGCTCATTAATATAATGTATAGTAATGCCAGTTTCTTTTTCGCCCGCAGCCACTACGGCTTGGTGAACTTTGTCGCCATACATACCTTTTCCACCGAACTTGGGCAGGAGAGCAGGATGTATATTTATGATTTTATCGGGATAAGCATGCAAAAGCAAATCCGGCACGCGGACAAGGAAACCTGCCAGCACGATAAAGTCAATGCGATATTCCTGCAAAATAGCCAGAATTTCATCTCCGGCTGTCCAGTCCTCCTTCGGGAACACGTTACAGGGCACTTTCAAACGATACGCACGTTCCAAAACGTAGGCATCACTTTTATTAGAAAGTACTAACGACACCTCAACGGAGTCGCTCTTCTGGAAATACCGGATGAGATTCTCGGCATTTGAGCCGGAACCGGAAGCGAAAATGGCGATGTTTTTCTTCATTATACTCGAATTCAATGCACAAAACAGTGAAAAATGTGCAAAAGACTGCATTTATTTAGTCAAATATTTGCGCAAAACGATAAATATTCATTCCTTTGCACCGCAAATTTAAAGAAATAAAACTAATTATTAATTAAAAACTTAA
>QWCE01006035.1_pt1 | contig 10626 bp, 8 predicted proteins | sample 1972531 | NCBI WGS metagenome assembly QWCE01 (sample SAMN09866716, study PRJNA288562) | Human gut metagenome isolate term4_stool, whole genome shotgun sequencing... | reverse complement strand
TTCAGATTCCACCTCACGATGGACACCCTTGCCTTCGGCTATATCCTTCCCACTACCGGGCGGATTCGGGACTTTCACCCGTTAGAATGTGCGCTCGCCGAGCGCACCAACTTAAAATCGCCATGGAGACTGAAATTTCAATCTTCACAGCGATTTTTACCAACTCTTTTTGTCCTATAAGCCTAAAAGCGGAATAAATGCCAAAGTTCCACCGGAAATAAAATAGGCACAGAAAAAGCACATAACTCAAAGATTCTGAAATCTTGAAATCATGTGCTTTTATATATAGCTTCGCATTTAACGATTAATGATTTTCACTATCCTATAAAACCTATCTCTTTTGCAACTCTTTTTATCTGTTGAATAAAAGCATCATTTTGACGTTCATCTGACATATCTTTAATTGGAGTTGTAGCCCATTTGTAAATTTGTTCGATGTTCCATAACCCCTTTTAAAGATTTCTGCATACTTTAAACAATTGTATTTAGTTGGTGCATCTGTCAGTATGATTTTTAGTTCTTCATCCTTCCATTTTTCCCTTTGCTTTATGTGTCACGTAAATGTTCACTTTCTTTTTCATATTCAATAATAATATTAGATACAAATTTCATTTTTTATCAAATTCCATATCATCAATATTTCCACCTAATAAATCAAACTTTCTTTCCTTGTAATTATTCTTCTTCATACTAAATAAATCCTCCTCCAATAAACAATTCACCTAAAATCAATAACTCCCTTTCAGACATGCTTTTTCTTACTTTTAGTATCAAAGCAGTATCATTTAGAGAATTTTTCTTCATCAAAGCCGCTAAAGCCTTGTGTTTTCAACGGTTTAAAACGGTAACATTTTTGATTCTGTCACTCGAACTCGATATGTCCATTGATATTGTTTTTTATAAATGGCATAAAATCAATGTTTTTGTTATCGGATTTAGCCTTATTATCCATTTTATTTCTGTTTTTCTGATTTTTTGCAAGCATATTGCAAGCACAATTTGATATTTATACTATCCAAACTACATCATTAAATCGGTCTTGTACAACTCTATCATTTAATCATTTCATCTTACAAAAGTTCAAACTTCTTTTACAATCATCTTAATAAAGTAACTTGCACTTAAACAAACATGCTTGTCAGGGGTTTCCAATGCTTTTAGTAACTGTTCAAATATTGGCACATTACTTTCATTAAATGCGTAATCGGAAGATTTAATAAAGTATGACAAATCTTTTTTAAGCAAATATAATCCAATGACGATTCAATTATCCGCTTTCTTCCGTAATAATAGGGATTCAAGACTTCAAATCCAAACAGATTTTTTTCAATAAGATTTGCTTTTCTCAGTGGAAGCATACTATATTCTTTGCCAGCTTCAGTAAAAACTAAACCGACTGTTCCTGCCATATTATTAATAATTTGTAACATTGAAAGTGGCTCTCTGTATATCCTCTCGTCCGAAGGAATAGATAGGTTATCATGTTTTACCTACTCAATATATTTCCACTTATTTAAAGCGGATAATGGTATATCACCACATATTACTCCTACTTGTTCCTTTAGATAATTAATGCACTTTTCAACATCAATTCTGTCCAAATACTTATCTATTGCTCATTGCTCCATCAAGCAATGTAATGGTTCTGCTGTTTCTAACTTAAAATCATCCTTATTTATATAGACAGCAGAATGACTACGAGAATACTCACCAGAGAAGCCTTTGTTATAATCATCATGCAAAACTATCCAAATCGTTTTAGCAAATAAATACACATCAGATTTTCTATAGTCCACTCCATTAACAGCTTCTATCATCTGCATTTCTGGGGGACGAATATTTTGTGGTCCTAAGCGGTCATTCACCTCTGTAATAGTTCCGACGGTATCTTCTATATTCCAAACAAGGCCAAAATCAGATAAACATAAATGATTTTCTAAAACTAAAAGATTCTTTGGCTTTATATAGCTATGGGCAAAACCACGTTCATGCAATTGCTTAATACAATTACCCGCCTGTATCATTTGTACCAATTTTTCCTTAACACTGAAATTCTTTATGTTATACCTCTCTGCTTTTGGCATTAAATACCATATATTCTCTTGATTCTCTTCAAGAAATATTGACGCATCATATATTGGAATAATCCCTCTGATACTGTCTTGAAATAAAAGTACTGTTTTAATTTCTTTTATAAATCTTTGAACTCTCTTTTCCTTTTCGTGCACAAACTTCGACGATATTTCCAGAAATTTAATTGCATAATTTCCTTTGTATGGTAACTCTTTACCGCCATCATAAAGTTCAGTAACATATACAATACCGTTGCCACCTTTCCCTATTTTTTCTTTAACAATATATGTACCATATTTCCCTTTTATTTTTAAACCGGTTTTAGAACAGATGCTACTACCAACCATTTTCAGCATCCATCCTTTCTCGCTTTGATTCACGATTGTAACTTTCAAACAATTTATAAAAGATTTTTGCTGTCTTTGGATAAAACGGTTCCAAATATTCAGCATTCGTTTTAAATTCCTCAGCCATCCTTAATTCTTCTTTTCCTGCCGAAGGGCTAAAAATACCACGTCGATTGAACACAGCAATCTGATAACTGTTAATCATCTTATCATCACCGTATTTTTCAATCATCTTTCTTACTGCGTCACATGGCTCATGTCCGTCATCACCTAACGGGGAAAAAGAGAATACTCTACCAAGTGTTGATGTAAACAAACTTTCTTGATCGTTCTCGATTAATAAGTCCTTATATTTTTTTATCCACTCTTCTAGATTAGTTTCATCTACTTCACCATCGATTTCTGCAGGACAAAAATGAGCTTTATCATAGATTGAATACATATTGTGAATATAATCTTGATCCTTTGATAAATCGCCTACAGAGCCATGATCCTTTTTAAATATCACAGCAACAAGTTGTGCTAGTAATTCAGGCGACTGTTTTATCATTCTATGGAAACATTTCATACTATCCCATTTCAGTAACATCATAAAGAATATTTCAATCTGTGATATTCTGTTGCATTTCTCTGAATCATCAATATATTCATCCTGAATCACACTAATTAACTGTTCAACATGATAACCTGTCATTTGATTGGCCTTTAAGTGAGGCATTTTTTCAATACCGTTAAAACAATCAAATATCTTCTCTGCGGTCAAAGGTGTACTATAGTGTATCTGATGAACCTGATCCAAATATACATCTAAAGTGGCATATTTCTTACTTTCCGTCAGTACCCATGAATTACTACATTTATCACAATGAATATAGTTTTTCCAAAACTCCTTCTTAATTGATTCTGAAGCATTTGTTACTAGTGGCATGCTTTTTGTCCTATAAGCTTCAATTCTATATACGCTTGCCAATATTTCTACTGAATAACCACTGCTTGTTAAATCTTCAATAATCAAACTATAATCTATACATTTTTCATCATTAAATCCATCCAAATAATCAAGCGCAATCTGCCCTGATGCTTGTATTTCTAATAAGCATTTAAACACTGCAAAATCCCATTTTCCATCATTCCAATACTTTGCTAGATATCTACCTAAAGTTGAATACGGCTCATTAGCACATATTTTTGCTAATACTGACAAATCATAGTTCATAGCTTGAAATTCCAAGATTTTTTCTCTTATCAAGTTTTCTTTAGCTTTCTCGTTTTCATTGCATTTTCCTTCTCTGTCATATGGTACAGGATGTAGCAGCGGATAATCATGACTATTTTTAAACAAATAACTATATTCATACTCCGATATATTAATATGTATCTCATCAAGAAGTTTTTCATATTTAACAATATTGTCTTCAGGAATTGACCAATCCGATGATGCAAAATACCTATGTTTATAAATGAGATGGCGAATCTCATTTTTAATTTGCATTACTTCTTCACCAGACATTTGACTTAATTCGTAGGAAAGCTGTTCGAAAATTTCTCTTCGGAATTCATCTGTAAATTCACTTGATAATTCAAGTATTTTTTTCCATCGCTTTACTGAAAAATCCATGTGTTTCATCAATAATTTTAAATATCCCAACTGCGTTTTTTTCATTTCAGCTATTGTTGTAAACCGTGGGTTATAATGTTCACGATATTTCGGTGCTGATAATTCGCCAAATATACTTCTCCCATTGTAATCAATTGCTGAAAACAAGTGCTCCCACATATTAACATAATCAATTTTGAAAGCTATTTCTGCTGCTTCAATTTTTTCTTCTGCAGTCTGCAAAGGAGAGAAATTCATCCATATACAAAACACCTTTGCAAACGTATCCTTAGGAGAATTTGATTTATACTCAAACTGTTGTGAGTCTAATTTAAGGATCCATCTAAAAGCCGACCAAAAGAATTCTTTTTGCGTAATGAATTGTTCAATTCCCCATAGAATGTCAATATAAGAATTTCTCCCAAAAATAAAGTCATTTGACTGGTCCTGAAAAAGAGATAGTAATCCCGTATTTTCATCCCATTCATCTTCAATTCTTTTTATTACTGCTACAGGAGAAATTTCACATAATTCTTGCCAAAATTTTGATATATAAATCCATTGTTTTTCTGTTTTGACATATTTTAAAATATTTTCGACTAATTTATTAAGAGATAATTGAGTTTCTTCATCATTCTGATACGCCCCCTTGATAAGCAAAGTCTTTAGCATACCTTTTCTTATTGTTTCAGAAAAAAATAGTCTTTCACCTTTAAACTGCGCAAGAAGTCTTTCGTTTCTATCATAAGTAAATAAATTTTCAGATTCATTAATCACTTCAGATAGTACAGTGATAAACGATTTCCAAATTTTTTCATTAATTAATACATTGATATAACTCCATATATTCTCAATGCTTGCTAAATAATATGATAACGAGCCATTACGCTTAACCATATATATAAGTGGATCTTCTCCTTTCGCATATGGAAGAACCTCCTCAATAAACTTATCGTACGAATCTTCATATAAAGATTCAATGATTAGCTTATCACCTTCAATTTCTTCCCAACTCCCGATAAGAAGACATGTTTTTTTTGCTTTTTCACTTATTCCAACCATCCACGCAGGAGTTCTTAGATATTCACCCCTAAAAATCTGCTTTTTCATCTGGCTATATAACCCATGTGTATCAGATAATAAAGAATAGGCTTTACTGTACTCTAATCCTGCCTCTTGTAAGCATTTAGACAATGTATCCCGTGTCCTTGGGCGCAATTCTAAAACACTCTTACCAAATACCGGAGTATTTTCATCAATCACAAAAATATTAGTATTGTTCTCAATTGCTACTATCTCGTCAGCATAAAACCAAGGGATATAAACATTCCCCTCATTTCCCATTGCTTGAAGCCTTTTCCACGATTCCAAATTCTTAACAACATAGATAGGACGCTTATCATTAAGCCTCCATAATTCGTTTAAAATACAATAAACTGTCTCTTCTATACTACGGCCTCTTATGAATACTAATTCATCATATCTCAAATCCTCAAATTCATCTTGAAAGTACTCGTCATCAATTATGAAAAACTCAATACCAATAGATGGACAATATGTACGTCTTCTAAGATCAACATCCATCATTCCTGAAGATTCAATTGCAACTTGCTCACGATTGTAAATCGCAAGTTCATTTGACATCTTTTCAATACGGTTCTGCAATTCTGAAAAACTATTTTCCTGCTCATCTCTCCATTCCTGAAGAAAATAGTGCTCATATTTCTGAGGACTTATAGTCCTCAGCTGTTCCAACACTGCATACATGATTCTCGTTGTGTATAATTCAGCAATTTCATAAGGGATCTCGTATTTGCGCATTAATTGCATAAAAGCCTTATATAGATTATGTTGCAAATCATAACCATCTTCAGTCTTTAAATTCTTTGCAACCTTAGATAAATTTTCTTTGGATAGTACTAACTCCAAGTCATCAAAAAACGAACTTTCTTCCTGTTCATTTTTGATGAAAAATTCACCAGTTCCAACAATTAGTTTCTTCCACTCATGTGATTCTTTAAATTTTTTTACTGCGCTCTCCCCTGCCAAAGTCAAAACATCTTGAGCTCCAGCAATTCCAAGTGATACAATAGCGTCTAGCAGTAATTCAAGCATTTCAACCACTCCTTTATTAACAACTAAAAGCATATTACTAATGCCTTATACCATTTAAATTTTTCTTCTAAAAATAATGTTTTTATCTACTTTTTTCCTTAAGCATAATCTACTTTTATATTCTCATTCAGTTTTATAAATGCCTAAATTTATGCTACTTATCTCACCACAATCCAATTCCCATCTCGTTTTGATCCTATTCTTTCTATCATCTTCTTTTCTTGCAAAGATTTAAATGTTCTTTCGATAGTTCTCTTTGTTACTCCTATTATTTCTGCAAGTTCAACTGATGTTATACTTGGATTTTCTATCAAAAGTTCTATTACTTTCTTTTCAGTCTTGTTTAAAGCGACATTCAAACCGACATTCAAACCGACATTTTTATTGTCTATTTGATCAATTATTTCTTTTTCAAAAGGAATCGTGCATCTAATATAGTTGCTTTCAATTTGAAAAACATCTCTCCCATATTTTTCTACAATCGTTGGAATGCCATGCCCGGTATGTTCAGTAAGCCCCATATTTAAAAATATTCTCATCAATGTTGCATTTCTGGGTTTACTTATTCCATCAAAAAATTGTTCTTTTGTCATTCCACTAGGAAGCCCTCCGTGAGACAGTATCTCCAGTCTGTCATAAAACATTGAAATCTGAGGCTCTGTAATTGTCCAGTCGTTGTGAACTAAAGCGTTTAAAATTGCCTCATTAACACAATCAAAATCAAATAAATATGTGTCTTTTCTTGGTCTAACTGTAGTATCAGAAATACATATATTTTCAGCTTGCAATCTGTTTTTTATTTTTCCATATGTAGTTAAAATACATCCATAACCATAATCACTTCGTTCAGAAATTGAAGCTTTGTTTGCCCCTTGAAATTTCACAAAAATGAACGGAATATTATTTTTATCCGATAGTAATTCTGCCAGCAAATTATATTCTCCAGCTTCATTTCTTAAATTCAAATTAGTTTCAAATGATTTATCTTCTAAATGGTAATTTTTTTCAGAATAATATATCTTAAGTTCTCTAAATGATAAATTGGATGAATTTGCTCTTTTCTTAAGCATGTATTCATTATCTATGAACTTTTTTTCATACCTGATTTTTATCTGTTCCGGTGTCATCTCTTTGCAGGTTGTTCCTATTCGTATTGTGCATCCGGAAGAAGAAAATCCATATTTTTTTTGGCAATAAATATGATTACGCCCTTTATTTATATGAATCACTATAAGAGTTTTTCCTTCATCAAATTTAAGTTCCGAGCTGACTTCATCTTGCGGATTTGGTTCTATTTGACTTGTTATGATATCTGATATTTTTCTAAGGACTTCATCAATTTTGTCCACACCGATTGCAATTCCATTATCTTTTACGCCAATAAGAATCGTTCCTCCTGTCCCATTAAGAAATGAAACTATTTCCTTTGTAATCGTATCGGTATATTTTTCTTTTAACTCCAACGTCTCCGATTCAATATATTGGTTCATCACAATCCTCCTCTAATATAATTATTATATCATATTTGCGACACTTATAAAATACAAACCGACATTTTATTGTCGTATTTTTATGTTTCATTTCCACAAAGAAAGGCTAAGCACCTTTTTTTGACACTTAACCTTTCCAAGTTTTTAGATTTTATCTTCTAAAATCTTTCTCAGTTTTTCTAAAATCCTATCCCTCCTCCCGCTGATTGCTTGATGTGTCACTTTCTCTCTTCTGCTGATTGACCTTAAACAAAATTTCCGATTCATTTTACCCGCAATCACTATCAGGTTCGGATTGTCTTTTAGCATTCTCTCATTTGATTCTTTTATCATTTTGTATGCTTTGGGTTTGGAAACTCCCCAGTCTTTGCTGACTTTTTCAGCATCAACATACATCTTTCTCATATTTTTCCTCCTTCCTCATTTATTTGAACTTGCGATATATATCGGTATGCTAATTTATATAACACAAGTCAATAGTTATTTCTAATTTTTATCAGAATTTCTCTTTATTTTAGTATACAATTTGATATAATAAGATATAATAAATATAGGAGATTATAATATGAACAAAAAACTGTATCAGAACGATTGAAATATCTTCGTTCTATAAATAAAAAAACACAAAAATAATTTGCAGAATTTTTGGGAATACCTCAACCGTCAATGTCTGCTTACGAAAATGGTAAAAACAATCCTACAATAGATGTGCTCATAGATATTGCCGATAAATGCAAAGTATCTTTAGATTGGCTTGCTGGAAGAATTGATTATACTTTCGGTCTTTCCAGCATGAGAGATTTTGTATTATTTATGTATGAACTGGCAATAAAAAAAGAAATCGGATTCAAAATAATTGTAGAAGATAAATTCCCGAATGGCATTGAAACAGCTGAAAATAAATGGAATGTCAAGTTAGTATTCTATGGTAACGACAAAGATTTTCCTTTTAATGCAGATGTTTGCAATATCTTAAAAGAATTATCAGATAATCTGTTTGACTTGAAATCTTACTCTATTACAAAAGAGCAGTTTGATTCTATGAAAAATAAGTCTATAGAGTATTACACTCTACCACTAACACAGAAAAAATTTGAAGAACTGTCAAGAGATGAGATTCTAAAAAAGAGAATTGAATACTTGAAAGGAAAAATCTATTTTAGTTTTATAACTTTTATATAAAACAGTTTATTACAAATAAAAGGGAGGTATACAAATGAGATTTTGTGATTTATTTATAAGCTACAAATTAGGGTTAAAAGAGACCAAGAGCTATATTCCATTTACTAAACTACCACTATACCGAAAAGTTTTTCTCGTTTTATTTCTTTCTGGTTTCATCATTAGTGGTATTTTACTTATATTTAATCGAAATTTATTTTCATTCATTCCAGCGGTATTAAGTATTATTTCATTCCTCGCATTCCTTATAGCTGACTCTTTAAAGAGAAATACTATGGCAATGCTCAAAGATCACTATATCCCTTATTCTGAAAAACGAATGAATATGGTAATTGAAATTTTAAAAAAATATAATATTGATATCCACAATTTACATTCACTTGATATGCTAATTGATGAAGCAAAACTTGCTCAAGTTCAATGTGACTATTTATTTCCATTGAAAAAACCTCTAAAAACATTAAGTGCCATCATTATCCCAATCATCGTATTTGTTGCGAAGAAAATTGGTGATACCGCTTCCCAAAGTGAAATGATTTATATGGCTGCAGGAACTATAATCCTTATATTGCTAATTTTTTCTCTCATCTTTTCTTTAACACCTATTGCTAAAGATTTGCTCTATCGTGATTATAGAAAATATGATGAATTAGTATATGACTTAAGACAAATAAAACTTTTCTATGCAAAAGAATTTAGCTAAAAATTTATTATTTAATTCATGTTATTAAAATGAAATGCTATTGGAACTCCCTGTAGCATTTCTAAATACAAAAAAATCACCCAAAGAATTACTCTTCAGGTGACTCATTTCTAAAGTCTGCAAGCATTTTGCAAGCACAAGGCTCACAAAGTGGCTATTTATAAGGCTTTAGTGCCTATTTTTAACTACTCGAATTCTATCGTTCCAGGGGGCTTGGAGGTGCAGTCATACAGAACTCTGTTGACATGATCGACCTCATTGATGATGCGGTTCATCACTTTCTCAAGTAGCTCCCAAGGAAGCTGGGCTGCCTCAGCGCTCATGAAGTCAATCGTAGTAACAGCTCTGAGAACCACAGCATAGTCATACGTCCTAAAGTCGCCCATGACACCAACCGATCTCATATTTGTCAGAGCAGCAAAATACTGATTTATATCATAGTTCAATCCAGCTTTAGCGACTTCTTCTCGGAATATAGCATCAGCATCTTGAACGATTTTCACCTTATCCGCAGTAACCTCACCAATAATCCTTATACCAAGTCCAGGGCCAGGAAATGGCTGACGGAAAACGAGTTCCTCAGGTATTCCAAGCTCAAGGCCAACCTTTCGAACCTCATCCTTAAAGAGATCTCTAAGTGGCTCAATTATTTCCTTGAAATCCACGTGGTCAGGAAGTCCACCAACATTGTGATGTGATTTAATCACTGCAGAAGGTCCAACACCGCTTTCAATTACATCGGGATAAATCGTGCCCTGAACCATATAGTCCACAGAGCCAATCTTTTTCGCTTCTTCTTCAAAGACGCGGATAAATTCCTCGCCTATAATTTTTCTCTTCGTTTCAGGATCTGTCACACCCTTAAGTTTCTCATAAAATCTGTCTTTAGCATCAACCTTTACGAAGTTTAGATCATACGCGCCAGATGCACCAAAGACTTCAGCAACCTGGTCCGCCTCATTCTTTCTAAGAAGACCGTGATCTACAAATACACATGTGAGCTGCTTGCCTATTGCCTTCGACATCAGCACCGCTGCCACACTCGAATCAACACCACCCGATAAAGCACAGAGAGCCTTGCCATCGCCTACAGTCTCCTTTATTTTTTCAATTGCCTTT
>QWCE01009238.1_pt1 | contig 10642 bp, 10 predicted proteins | sample 1972531 | NCBI WGS metagenome assembly QWCE01 (sample SAMN09866716, study PRJNA288562) | Human gut metagenome isolate term4_stool, whole genome shotgun sequencing... | reverse complement strand
AGAGGCTGTACTATGAGATAACAGTCTCCAACAAAAGACTGTATCAATTCTCCACCAATAACGATGGACGTATCGCAGACTCCTTTACTAAGCAAGGGGGTGGGCGATGCGTCCATTCGGTTATAGATATACAATAGAATGCTCATGAGATCTTTATCAGACATCGTTACCTCTCTCTGCTCTTCCGATCCCGTGGAAGTGACACAAGAAGAGGCGCTCCAACTCGCCAAAGAAGCGACTAGCGAGGCGCTCTACGAGGCGGCGCACCGTGTGACGCGCCGCTGTATGGGAGACGCCTTCGACACTTGCTCGATCATCAATGTCAAGAGCGGACACTGCTCTGAGGACTGTCACTGGTGCGCTCAGAGTGCGCACTACCATACGCAGGCGGAGGCCTATCCGCTGCTGGATGTCGAGCCGTGCGTGGCTGAGTCACGAGCCAATCGCGAGGCGGGCATCGGGCGCATAGCACTCGTGGCCAGTGGCCGAGGGCAGAGTGATAGGGAGATAGAGCGGATCGCTCAGCACTACGAGGCGATGCATCAGGCGAGCGATATCAAGCTTTGCTCCTCTATGGGACTACTGACGAAGGAGCAACTCCGACGCCTTCACGAGGCTGGCGTCACCACCTACCACTGCAATCTGGAGAGCGCTCCGTCGCACTTCCCCAAGCTCTGCACGACCCACACGCAAGCGGAGAAAGAGCAGACCATTCGCTGGGCTCGTGAGGTAGGACTGCAGGTTTGCTCGGGAGGGATCATCGGCATGGGCGAGACGATGGCACAGCGCATCGAGTTCGCCTGCTATCTTCGTTCGCTCGCCATACGATCTATACCTATTAATATACTCCAGCCGATCGCTGGTACGCCACTTGCCAAGGAGCCTCGCCTGACAGACGAGGAGTATCTGCGCACGGTAGCGCTCTTTCGCCTGATCAATCCGACAGCTTTCCTGCGCTTTAGTGGAGGACGGCTGAGGCTTTCGCCAGAGGTGATGAGACAAGCTATGTACATCGGCATCAATAGTGCCATCACAGGCGACATGCTGACGACCAGTGGCATGCAAGCTCGCGAAGATATGCAGCTCATCGCCGAGATGGGCTATCGCAATACCAACGAAAAGGACTGGCGTACCGAAGAAACCGCTTAACCTATGAAGCAATACGACCCAACAGTCCAGCAAGCCTTAGAGTGGGACCGCAAGCATCTGTGGCATCCCTACACTTCTACGGAGGATCCGCTCCCTGTCTACCCAGTATCGCACGCCGAGGGGGTGCGCATCTACCTAGCCGACGGCACAGAGCTGATTGACGGCATGAGCTCCTGGTGGTGCGCTGTGCATGGGTACAACCACCCTGCGCTCAATGCTGCCGTGGAGACGCAGATAGGGAAGATGAGCCACGTCATGTTTGGCGGGCTAACGCATCAACCTGCCATAGCTCTAGGAGAGGAACTCCTAAAGATGCTCCCCGACGGGTTCGATTGGATCTTCTATGCGGACAGCGGTTCGGTGGCTGTCGAGGTAGCGCTCAAGATGGCGATCCAGTACCAGCAGTCTCTCGGGGAGAGGCAACGTGACCACTTCGTCACCATTCGTCGAGGCTACCACGGCGACACGTGGCACGCCATGAGTGTCTGCGATCCCGTCACCGGAATGCACAGTATCTTCGGCACGGCGCTGCCACAGCAACACTTCCTCGCACCGCCCTCCGTCAAGTGGGGCGAGCCGTGGCGCGACAACGCTATGGAGCCACTCCGCCAAGTGCTCGCTCAGCACGGCGAGCAGATCGCAGCGCTCATCCTAGAGCCTATCGTGCAGGGCGCTGGAGGTATGTACTTCTACCATCCCAATTACCTCGTAGAGGCACGCAAGCTGTGCGATCAGTATGGTGTGTTGCTCATCTTCGACGAGATAGCCACTGGCTTCGGACGCACGGGACGTATGTTTGCGATGGAGCATGCGGGCGTCTTGCCTGACATTGTGACCCTCGGCAAGGCGCTTACGGGAGGCTATATGACCCTCTCCGCTATTGTCACGACGCAGCGCGTCGCTGAGACCGTTTGCCGTGGCGAGGCAGGCTGCTTCATGCACGGTCCCACCTTTATGGCCAACCCTTTGGCCTGCTCCGTTGCCCTCGCCAGCCTGCAGCTCCTGCAACGCGAACCAACGCTAGAGCGTGTCGCCAAGATCGAGGCACAACTGAAGCGTGAGCTAGCACCCGCCAGCACCTTCGCTGGGGTCACCGAGGTGCGCGTCCTCGGCACTATCGGCGTGATCGAGCTAGACGAGCCAGTCGATATGGCCTTCATGCAGCGCCGCTTCGTAGAGCTCGGTATCTGGGTACGACCCTTCGGCCGGCTCTGCTACATCATGCCCCCATACATCATTCAGCCCGACGACCTCTCCCGCCTCACCGCCGGCTTGCTCACAGTCGTCCAGGAGATGGTCACGAGACAATCACGATAACAGTCACGCAGTATGAAACAAACGATAGTCATTGGTGCCGGTATCACAGGTCTCACCACGGCACTCTACCTACGAAAAGTAGGATTGCCCGTCCTCGTCCTCGAGGAGGCAGAGCGGGCTGGTGGACAAATCCGCACTTTGCGGGAAGGAGGCTACACCTTCGAAACGGGACCTAACACAGGGGCGATCTCTTTCCCCGAAGTTGCCGAGCTCTTTGCCCTCCTTCCCTCAGGCTACGAAGCCGCCACGCCAGCGGGCAACTGCCGATACATTTATAAGAAAGGTCGACTGCACCGCCTCCCCTCGGGACCTTGGAGCGGGCTCACGACACCGCTCTTCACGCTGGGCGATAAGTTCCGCCTGCTCGGCGAGCCGTGGCGCAAGAAAGGCAACGATCCCTACGAATCTGTCGGAGCCCTGGCTCGTCGTCGCCTAGGCAAGAGCTTCCTGCGGTATGCCGTCGACCCCTTCGTCGGGGGCATCTACGCTGGCGATCCGATGAAGCTGGAGACCCGCCACGCCCTGCCCAAGCTTTACAACCTAGAGCAGAAGTACGGGAGCTTCATTCGTGGAGCTATGGCAAAAGCCAAAGAGCCCAAGAGCGACCGTGACCGCCTAGCCACCAAAGAGGTCTACTCAGCCCAGCACGGACTGGAGACGATGATCCACGAAATGGTCGAGCTAATCGGCCCAGACAACATCCTCACTGGAGCCACCGTCACATCGGTCCGACAGGGCTCAGCGGGCGACTGGCTCGTCACCTACCAGCAAGGCGGAGAGCTACACGAAGTCTCAGCCGATCGGGTGGTCTCGACCGTAGGCTCCCACACCTTGGAGAGCTTCCTCGGAGAGACGCTCCCCGACGAACTCTTATCTCCCATTACCAGTCTCTACTATGCGCCGATCGTGGAGGTGGCTGTTGGCTTTGACCATAAGGTCAGCAACTATCGTGGCTTCGGTGCGCTCATGCCTTCGTCAGAGCCAGTGGATATCCTCGGTGTTCTCTTCCCGTCGGACTGCTTTGCCGACCGCACCCCGACTGCCGAGACCTTTACAAAGTGCTCCGCATCGATCCACGCATAGCTCCCGACATGGTGCATATCTCGCGCCACCGCCATGCGATCCCACAGTACGGTGCCGATAGTGAGAAGCGCTGCGCTGCCATTGCTGAGATAGAGCGTCGCTACCCTGGACTCATCATTGCGGGCAATTGTCGAGACGGCATCGGTATGGCGAACCGCATCACGCAGGCAACGCAAGTTGCCCAGCAACTAATCGCCGAGAGCGACCAGTAGATCCGCCAGAGTCAGCGCCACCATCGACTGCACGACAGGCACCGCCCGTAGTGCTATGCACGGGTCGTGACGCCCCGTGAAGGTGTGTGTCACGTGCTCGCCCTCAGTCGTGAGCGTCTGTTGCGGACGAGCAATCGTTGGGGTCGGCTTAAACGCTACGCTCAGGCTCAAGTCCTGTCCCGTCGTGATCCCGCCGAGTGCACCGCCATTGTGATTACTTCCGAAGGTCACCGTGCCCTCATCGCTCATCGCGAGCAATTCGTCAAGCACGGCGCTCCCTCGCTGTCCCGCTAGGTCAAAGCCATCACCAAAAGCAAAGGCGCGACTCCCCGGAATGCTCATCACGGCATAACTCAGCAGTGCTGGTATGCGGTCAAAGATCGGCTCGCCCACACCAGCCGGCATACCACGCACCACGCACCCCACGACACCGCCCACGCTATCACGATCGGCTTGTATCTTGGCTAGGTAGGTGGCTATCTCCTCATCTAGCGTCGCATCGGGGCAGTAGCAGAGGCGGTCATAAGTATGCTCTAGCGGATAAGTCGTGTAGTCGCCAGCTAGCGACAGAGCGCCCACCTGCTGTATGAAAGCTTGCACCGTGACGCCCCACACCTGCTCTAACCATTGCTGAGCAACGGCTCCCGCCACCACACGAGCGACCGTCTCGCGACCACTTGACCGACCACCTCCAGGCTGTGGCTCCAGACCATACTTGAGCCAGTAAGTCAGGTCGGCATGGTTTGCTCTAAAGGGCTTTCCGCCCAAGCTCGTAGCGGTGGCATAGTCCTGCGAGCGAGCATCCTTGTTTTGTATTACGAAGGCTATCGGACTACCCAGCGTCCGCCCCTCGTCAGTCAAGCCTGAGAGCCAGACCACCTCGTCTGGCTCTCGGCGTTTTGTCGTAGATCGTGAGTAGCCTGGACGACGCAAGTCAACAAAGCGCTGCACAGCCTCCCTGTCTATCAGGAAGCCCGCAGGTATCCCATCGAGGACACCCCCCAATGCGACTCCGTGCGACTCCCCGAAGGTGGTCAGTCGCAGGTTTCGTCCGAAGCTATTCATAGTGATGGCTTAGTGGCAACCGCTGCAGCAAGAGCAGCCTCCCTCGTCGCCATCGCAGCAACCGCCCGCATGTCCGGAGAACTGTGCCGTCAGTCTCTGACGATCCTCCTCAGTAGCAGGACGTGCCTCTAGGACAGACCCGACGAAGTGCAGTGTCTGACCAGCCAAGGGGTGGTTAAAGTTCATCGTCACCGTATCCTCGCCGACCTTCTCTACGATACCAACCAGCTGATTGCCTTGGTTGTCCAGCATTGGGACGGCATTGCCCTCGTAGACGACGTCCGAGTGGAACTCACCCTTATCGTTTTTGAAGAGCTCCTTCTCCAGCTCTAGGACGTAAGCGTCAGAGACCTCACCATACGCCTCCTCAGGCGTGAGGGTAAAGTCAAACTTGTCGCCAGCCTCTAGACCCATCAGTTGCTTCTCAAAAGCCTCTAGCAGGAATCCCGCCCCGACGATCAGCGCTAGGGGCGCCTCAGGCGTTGCCTTCTCGACGATTTCTTCCTTGTCTTTGCCTGTGTAGAGCTCGTATTCGCAGGTTACGTAGCTATCCTTTGTAATCTTCATATTAGGTATAATTGTTTCGTGATAAAATGCAGTTTGTGCACCACCGCGAGCATTACATCTCGCAGGTGCTACCGCAAAGGTACGAATTTAGAGGTTAGAGATTAGAGGGGTCTAGCCAGAGGGTCATCATGCAGTGGCGACAGTCGTTGGCGATGCGCAGACGGTCTCGCCCGCGGACTAGGTAGAGTGGCAGCGCAAAGGGTGGCTTGCGACCCGTACGTGTGCAGTAACCGAGCTGATGTAGCAGGCAGTGACGGGTAAACATCACTGGGATAGCTCCCTCAGGGCGCTCTACCTCCAGTGCGGGTGCGATAGGACCTGCGACTCCTAGGTGACGGTACAGCTCACGTGCCGATTCGTTGGCCACGTTGTAGGTGAAGTCCAGCGTGTCGGGCAGATCATACCGCTGACGCGCCGTAGGGTCTGACGTGTGAAGTCGGTCTATGCGCTTCTGCTGTAGGGGTTTGCCGATGGCATCTCTGCGCTGCAAAGCTTTCGCAAGGCATTGACGCTGTAGCTCCTCCGAGAGCTCTCGTCGCAGCTCTGCAACGAGCGAAGGCGGGACGAAGAGTCCGTCAAGACCTAAGGTCACCTCTTTAGCTCGATATGGCGTATCGCCAAGCTTGCGGAGGGTGCGCTCTATATGCTCCGTATTATCTCGCTGTGCCGGCTCTAGCGTGACCGCACGGCTACGTGTGACCGACATTTCGGGCGCCTCGGAGAGTTGCATCTCTAGGGTGAGTTGATCGGGTGTCGCCGCCAGATGTAGCGTCACGGGCATGGTGCGGGTAGAGGCATCGGGGCGTAGGAGCTGAGCCTCTAGGAGGTGGTTGAGATTGCGCCAGAGCGTCACCCCCTGCGGTAGTTCGAGCGCCTGAGAAAGTCGCAGGCGATAGCACCCAGCTCGCCTAGCGGGCATCACCTGATTGATCTGCGCTCCGACGAGCTTCTTATCAATTGTGTAGGCGACCACTCCATCGCCATTAGCTAGCTCGATGTCGTCGCTCAGAAGTGCTATCTCGAGCTCCCGTCCTCGGCTCTGGGTCACCGTGCCGATCGGCTGGCCGAGGCTTTTGCTGCTATACGGTGTGATGCTGTCGGTAGGTATTGGCGCCCCGAGGGGCGTATTGTAAGTGGTAAAGGGGCGGGCAAAGGTCGCCTCAGGCAGTGGCGTAAAGGTATACTCCGTCGTGCCCCATGAGGGACGACGCAACTGATCACTACGACGAGTCAAGATTTCGTCTAGCACCTTACGATAGTGGGCGATGACGTTGCGCACGTAAGGGAGCGCCTTGAGTCGTCCCTCCACCTTGAAGGAGCTGACACCCGCATCAATCATCTCCTCGATGATTTCGGTGCGGTTGAGGTCTCTCAGAGAGAGGAGGTGCTCGCCCTGGCGAAGCTTTTGCCCCTGGGCATCGACGAGATCGTAAGTCATGCGACAGTACTGAGCGCATTGCCCTCTATTGGCGCTGCGCTGTGAGAGCGCCTCGGAGATGAAGCAGCGACCGCTATAGGAGACGCAGAGCGCCCCATGGACGAATGCCTCGAGTCGCAACGGCGTCTTGTCCCGCACCGCTGCGATATCCTGACAGCTCCACTCGCGTGGCAGGACAGCCTGCTCGAAGCCGAGATCCGAGAGCATCTGCAACTGCTCTAGCGAATGGTTGTGGCACTGCGTGCTCGCATGTAGTGGGATGGGCGGAAGGCCCTGCGTGAGCAGGCCGAGATCCTGTATGATGAGCGCATCGGCACCCGCCTCGTAGAGTTGATGCGCTAGCTCGACGGCGTGAGTTAACTGACTATCTGTGAGGATTGTGTTGAGGGCAACATAGACCCGTGCGGCATAGGCGTGAGCGGCTTCGCAGAGTTGCCGTATATCCTCCAGCGAGACCCCGACAGCACTCCGAGCTCCATACTGAGGAGCGCCCACATAGACCGCATCGGCACCCGCAGAGAGCGCCACCAGACCACCCTCTAGCGAGGAGGCGGGAGCCAATAGCTCTATGTCACGTAGTGTGGACAATGAAGCGATGCCTTAGAGCTTACTACCGAAGGATAGATCGCCCGCATCGCCTAGACCGGGAACGATGTAGGCGTGCTCGTTGAGCGCTGGGTCGATGACACCGACCCATAGCGTGACGGGAGCCTTGTCGTCAAACTGAGAGTGGAGGAAGTCAATAGCCTGTTGGCTAGCCACGATGGCGACCATATGGGTGTGTCGCGGTGTGCCACAGCTCTTGAGGAGCGCCTGCCAGGAAAGGTGCATTGAGCCTCCTGTGGCGAGCATCGGGTCAACGAGGAGCAGCTCTTTATCGGTCAGGTCTGGCGCAGCGACATACTCGACATGTATGTCAAAGTCTTCGTCATCCTTGACTTTGCGATAGGCGGAGATGAAGGCGTTTTCGGCACGATCGAAGACGTCTAGGAAGCCGTGATGGAGAGGCAGGCCAGCACGTAGGATCGTTGCCACGACCAACTGCTCGTCTAGAACTGCCGTGGGCGCCGTGCCGAGCGGGGTCTCTACGGGACGGGTCTGATAGTGGAGCTGCTTGCTCAGTTCGTAAGCCATGATGTGGCCGATGCGCTCTATGTTTGCTCTAAAGCGTAAGGGATCTCTCTGGATCTCTCGGTCTCGTATCTCAGAGATGAAGTGGGTTAGGAGTGAGGGTCTCTCGGATAGATTGTATACCTGCATGAGCTTTACTATTGTTTGGGTGCTTAAATCAGGCAAATATACAATATCTTTGTCGGATAGACGTTTGAATCACGTAGCCAACTACTCTTTTGTGAAGCAAGTCATAAGTACATATCACACCTATTCACTAGGTCGTCGCTACTGGCTGGTGGGGCTCCTGCTCCTGCTGCTGGGGGTGCCGATGGCTACCACGCTCTCTGCGCAGACGGCCCGACCGATGACGCGCCCCTATGCGGATCATAGACGATTTAACTGGGGATTTCATGTGGGAGCGCATGTGGAGGACCTGATCATTGACAACCTCGGCCCGACGGAGGGGGAGGCGCAGACACTCTATGCGGCTGTGCCGAGCTACAGTCCAGGCTTTAGCGTAGGGGTCATTGCCAACTACAACCCACACATTGACTGGAGCATACGGATCTTGCCGACACTACACTTTGGGGAGCAGCGACTGCTCTTTAAGAGCTGGGGCGAGACGAGCGAGGAGCCTTTTGAGTCGATACCGATGCGCACCAGTCAGATCGAGCTACCACTGCTGGTCAAGTACAGCTCCGTACGCTTCAACGATACCCGCCCATACCTCGTGGGGGGCGTCTACGGCTTGCTAAATATGGGGCAGAAGAAAGGGGCTCCGCTGCAGTTTGCTCCGCTCTCGGCGGGGTGGACCTTTGGCGTAGGCTGCGACATCTACCTGCGCTACTTCAAGCTCTCGCCTGAGCTACGCTTTGACTTTGGCGTGACCGACTTGATCCGCCACCACCGCCCCGACCTTGACGATGGTGCTAGCCTGCGCTACACCAATGCGCTACGCCGTGGCACTGGGCGCATGATCATGCTCACCTTCTGCTTCGAGTAGTCAAGGCTACACAGATGAGACTGTTGACTTTTGCAACAGTCTCACAAATGCTAGCGTCGGGCTTTGGTCACTTACAGAGCCAAAAGAGGGCGTGTCGATTGTCGTAATCGGCACACCCTCTTTTGCTGAGTGATAGACCTGTTGTCTTACTTCAAGACTGAAATGTCGGGGTTGCTTGGTATATCAAGGATCTTTAGCTCACCCTTGTCATCATAGCCCACTGTCAGCTGAATGGTCTCCTTGTATCCCTTTAGAGGCTCTACCTCTACTTGGTATAGACCCTCTGACAGCTCCGTGATGGTCAGTGAAGACATGACACTCTTGGCATCAAAGTCCTGAGCATTGATAAACGGATCGTAGTCGATTACTGGCATCTCACCGTCCTTCTCATTTAGCTTTGCATTAAGCTTGTCGCCAAGGGAGTTCGAAATATCATCGCGGGTCTTGTCATTGACGTAAAGCTCGGTGTAGAGCTTGTTGATAAGAGCTTTAGCCTCCTCGGGGTCAACCCTTGGAGTCGTCTCTTCTTGCGTCGTGACTTCCTGAGTGGAGTCTACCGCGGTGGTCTCATCGCCTTCCGCCTTCTTGCTGGTACATCCAGTCAAGACGAGAGCGGCAACTGCCAATAGTGCAATAAGTCTTTTCATATTGGTCATGTATAGTTTAGTGTTGATGTAAATGTATCTCTTACCTCTGGTTCACGACAGTGGCTGCCATGGAGTCTCTGCAAAGAAAGATAGTCCTTCGTTGGCAAAGATATCTAATTCGTTTGAAAAACTGAGATACCTAGCCTACATTGCCAGTATGAAAAAAAAAACTATCTTTGCTCTCAGAGTATGACGATTCCGATTCACATCATTCACAGAAGTACGGTTGTATTTTAAAGACAAGACATCGTTTCACGCAAACCGACTGCTAGCAAATAAAGGACGTAGGTTTTACTCATCTCTTTGCTCTAGTTCCAAAGGTAACAAGGAACCTTTATAATTGCCTCCCAGATATCGGCCAAACCTCTATAAGTAAACTTTTCTTATGAGAAGATTCATACTGACAATACTATCTATCCTAGCTCTAGCGGTATCTATCTATGCCCAAAATGATAAGCTAAATCCTATCGTCGGGCGTATGGTGTATCCTAAGCACGTAGTATTCCTTCCAGATAACAAGCCAGACTCCGTCATCGCATACAGCGAGACAGGGCTAGTCCCTATTATCTTTGGGATCGACAAGCATAAATACATACCTTCTCCTGAACTAGACAGTGTGGCTGCTCTCGTTGATCAAGTACTTCAAGACAAGAGAGTCGATTTCCAATATCTATGGATTGGAGGTAGTGCTTCCCCCGAGGGACCAGTGGCACACAATTACGATCTAGGTTTATGGAGATCTGAAATCCTCAAGAACTTTATTCTCGAAAATACCTCTGTGAACCCCACTTTGGTACGCACTCAAAACCTAGCAGAGGACTGGGAGGGATTTCGTAGAGCACTAATCAAGAATAAGGACTATCCCTACAGAGATCGCTTATTAGAGATCATTGATAGTACTTCAGATTGGGATTTGAGAAAAAGGAAGATTCGTGCTATTGACAACGGCAAGACTTGGCATAACCTCATCTACGGACTCTTCACCCCCTTCAGAAATGCTCGCATGGTCATTGTATGCAAAGCTTATGATGTAGAGACTCCTAAGATC
>QWCE01006021.1_pt1 | contig 10654 bp, 6 predicted proteins | sample 1972531 | NCBI WGS metagenome assembly QWCE01 (sample SAMN09866716, study PRJNA288562) | Human gut metagenome isolate term4_stool, whole genome shotgun sequencing... | reverse complement strand
GTATGGTAACAAAGATACTTTTTATTTATAATTTGACAGCAAACAACTCCAGATAGTATCATTTTTTATAAGACATTTTAATAAGGTAAAAACTAATTACAAATACGTTATGAAAGAGGTATTAATTATGGAGTTGATCAAAGCGTTACCAGAGATTTTTGAAGATTTTGCGGAGCAGAGAAAGAAGTCCTTTCTGACGATGAAAGAATTGAAGGATAGGGATGTTCCGGTTGTTGGAGCTTACTGTACATATTTTCCACAGGAAATCGCAATGGCGATGGGAGCAGTTACAGTAGGTCTTTGTTCTACTTCAGACGAGACAATACCAGTGGCAGAGAAGGATTTGCCAAGAAATCTGTGCCCTATGGTAAAGGCAAGTTATGGTTTTGCAGTATCGGATAAATGTCCGTTCTTTTATTTTTCCGACGTAGTAGTTGGAGAGACAACCTGTGATGGGAAGAAAAAGATGTATGAACTGATGGGAGAGTTTAAAAATGTTTATGTTATGGAGCTTCCAAACAGTCAGAGTGAAACTGCATTAAAGCTTTGGAAAGAAGAGATTCTTAAGTTCAAATCTTATCTGGAGCAGACTTTCAAAGTGGAGATTACAGAGGAGAACGTTCGTAAGGCAGTTCATATGATGAATGAAAATAGAATTGCGCTTAAAAATCTTTATGAAGTTATGAAAAATGATCCGGCACCGATGAATGGACAGGAATTGTTTAATGTATTATATGGAAGCCAGTTCCGTTTTGACAAAGAAAAGGTTCCGGAAGAAATTCATGCGCTTCGTGAAAAGATTATGAAGGAGTATGGGGAGGGGGAGAAACAGCCGAAAAAGAAGAGAATTCTTTTAACAGGATGTCCAAGCAGCGGTGCGCCAATGAAAGTTGTGAAAGCATTGGAAGAAAATGGAGCGGTTGTTGTTGCCTATGAAAACTGTGGCGGTACAAAGTCGGCTGACCGTTTAATAGATGAATCTGCAGAGGATATTTATGAGGCGATCGCGGAAAGATATCTTCAGATTGGCTGTTCTGTTATGACACCAAATAAGAATCGTTATGAACTTCTTGGAAGATTAATAGAGGAATATAAAGTAGATGGTGTTGTGGAAATGACACTGCAGGCCTGCCATACTTACAATGTGGAGGCAAAGAGTATTGAAAAGTTTGTAAAAGGAAAAGGTGTTCCGTATATTCATGTGGAGACCGACTATTCACAGGAGGATATCGGACAGCTTAACACGAGAATGACAGCATTCGTCGAGATGTTGTAAGAGGAGGAAAAGACACCTATGGCATTTACACATTTACATGTGCATACGGAGTACAGTCTGCTGGATGGTTCTAGTAAGATTAAAGAACTTCTGCCGAGGGCAAAAGAGCTTGGAATGGATAGTCTGGCCATCACAGACCACGGGGTTATGTATGGCGTGATTGACTTTTATAAAAAGGCAAAAGAAGTAGGAGTTAAACCAATTCTTGGCTGTGAGATTTATGTTGCACCAGGGTCAAGGTTTGACAGGGAGCAGGGACGAGGAGAGGATAGATATTATCATCTTGTACTGCTTGCGGAAAATAATCAGGGCTATAAAAACCTGATGAAGATTGTGACAAGAGGGTTTACAGAAGGATATTATTACAAACCAAGGGTAGACTATGAAGTGCTTGAAAAATATCATGAGGGAATTATCGCACTTAGTGCCTGTCTTGCCGGAGAGATTCCGAATAAGATTTTAAAAGAGGATTTTGATGGGGCAAGAGCTACCGCAAACAAAATGCGTGATATTTTTGGAGAGAATAACTTTTTCTTAGAGTTGCAAGATCATGGAATTCGTCAGCAGACCCAGGTAAATACCAGCCTGATTCGTCTTTCCAGGGAACTTGGGATTCCGATGGTTGTCACAAATGATGTGCATTATATCAGAGAGGAAGATGCGGTTCCACATGACCTGCTTCTTTGTATACAGACTGGAAAAAAGGTTTCAGACCAGGACAGAATGCGCTATGAAGGCGGGCAGTATTATCTGAAGTCGGAAGAAGAGATGCAGAAGGTATTTCCCTATGCGAGAGAGGCGATGGATAATACCCATAAAATTGCCGAGCGATGTAATGTGGAGATTGTTTTTGGTGAGCAGAAAGTGCCAAAGTTTGATGTGCCGGAAGGTTACGATGCATTTTCTTACTTAAAAGAGCTTTGTGAGACTGGTCTTGTGAAAAGATACGGGGACCCGCAGCCACAGGAATTGCAGGAAAGACTTTCTTATGAGCTTAGCACTATTAAAAATATGGGCTATGTTGATTATTTTCTCATTGTGTGGGATTTTATCCGTTTTGCAAAGAGTCAGGGAATCGCTGTTGGCCCGGGACGAGGAAGTGCGGCAGGAAGTATTGTTTCCTATTGTCTTGAGATTACGAATATCGACCCAATCAGATATCAGCTTATTTTTGAGCGTTTCTTAAATCCAGAGCGTGTATCCATGCCAGATATTGATATTGACTTCTGTTATGAGAGACGGCAGGAAGTTATTGATTATGTTTATGAAAAATACGGCAAAGATAAGGTAGTGCAGATTGTAACTTTCGGTACGATGGCGGCGCGTATGGCAGTTCGTGATGTTGGACGTGTCCTTGATATCCCTTATGTACAGGTTGATAATGTTGCAAAAATGATTCCGATGGAGCTTGGTATCACGATTGAAAAGGCATTAAAATCAAATCCGGAATTAAAGCAGGCATATGAGAGTGATGATGTTGTAAAGAATCTTATTGATATGTCGATGCGTCTGGAGGGATTACCGAGACATACATCAATTCATGCCGCTGGTGTCGTAATTGGTTCAAAACCGCTGGATGAATTTGTCCCACTTTCAAGAGGTGCAGATAATGTCATCACAACACAGTTTACGATGACAACCATCGAAGAATTGGGACTTCTGAAAATGGACTTTTTAGGTCTTCGTACACTGACCGTAATTCAGGATGCCGCACGAATGATTGGAAAGAAACTTGGCTATGATTTTAGTATTGATACAATTGATTATGATGATGCCAAAGTATATGAGATGATCGGGCAGGGAAAGACGGAGGGTGTGTTCCAGTTAGAAAGTGCTGGAATGAAGTCTTTCATGAAGGAATTAAAGCCAACGAATCTTGAGGATGTTATTGCCGGAATTTCTCTGTACCGTCCGGGACCAATGGATTTTATTCCAAAGTATATCAAGGGAAAGCAAAATCAGGATTCAATTCAGTATACCTGTCCGGAACTGGAAGAAATACTGGCACCGACTTACGGATGTATCGTTTATCAGGAACAGGTTATGCAGATTGTAATGCGTCTTGCCGGTTACACACTTGGCCGAAGTGACTTAGTGCGTCGTGCGATGTCCAAGAAAAAGGGAGATGTCATGGCGAGGGAACGTCAGAACTTTGTTTATGGTAATGAAGAAGAAGGCGTAGAAGGCTGTATCAAACGGGGAATTCCAGAAGAAACCGCCAATAAGATTTTCGATGAAATGATTGACTTTGCCAAGTATGCATTTAATAAATCTCATGCGGCTGCCTATGCGGTTGTTTCGTATCAGACAGCATGGCTGCGCTGCTATTATCCGGTAGAATTTATGGCTGCGCTTCTTACTTCAGTAATTACTAACCCGAAAAAGATTACAGAGTATATCAATACTTGCCGTGTGATGGGAATTTCCATCCTGCCGCCGGACATCAATGAGGGGGAAGCCGGATTCTCTGTTGCAGGTGATTCTATTCGATATGGACTTGCAGCGATTAAGAGTCTCGGAAAAAGTGTGATTGATGTAATGACACAGGAAAGAGAAGCAAACGGAAAGTACAAAGATTTAAAAGATTTCATGGGGCGTCTCACATCGAAAGAAATCAATAAGAGAACGATAGAAAACCTTATCAAATCCGGAGCATTGGACAGTTTTGGTAAGACGAGAAAACAGCAGATGCTTGTCTATCCGGTTGTACTTGAACAAGTAAACCGGGAGAAAAAAGAGTCTATGAGTGGTCAGATGTCATTGTTTGATTTCTTTTCCGAAGAAGAGAAAAAAGAATATGAGATGCAGTATCCTGATGTTGGGGAGTATGACGATGCGCAGAAACTTGCACTTGAAAAAGATGTGCTTGGTATTTATGTCAGCGGTCATCCACTGGAAAAATATATGGATTCCATTGAGAAGCAGACAACTGCCAGATCGACAGATTTCGAACCGGATGAGGAAAGCGGACGTGCAATCGTAAGAGACGGGCAGCATTATGTTGTCGGTGGTCTTATTAGTAATATCACAGCCAAACTTACAAAAAATAATCAGAATATGGCATTTGTTACGTTGGAAGACTTGTATGGTACTGTAGAAATCATTGTATTCCCGACGATATATCAAAATGTAAAGTCGTATCTCATCGAAGATAATGGACTTTATGTGAAAGGCCGGGCATCCGTTTCTGAAGAAAGTGGTAAACTGATTGCAGAATATATTGTGCCGATTGACCAGATTCCAAAGGAAGTATGGATTCAGACAGAGAACATTGGAGAATTTACAGATAAACAACAGGGTTTGTATAAAATTATCAGAAAATATCCCGGTAAAGATGAAATTGTTATTTTTTCCAAAAAAGAAAAAGCAATAAAAAGACTTCCAGCATACGAAAATATTTCCGCGAAAAATGACGTATTTAGCGAGTTAAAATCACTTTTTGGTGAAAAAAATGTAAAGGTTCGCGAGAAGAGTATTGAAAAATCCCAAAAAAAGAGATAATATATGTAATCGTTAGGGAGTATACTTAGGGAATTATGAAATGGAGGTAACGTTAGATGAATAAGACTAGCGCAGTTCAGACAATTGGAATTTTAACAAGTGGTGGAGATGCTCCAGGCATGAATGCTGCATTAAGAGCAGTAGCAAGAACAGCATGGGCAAGAGGTATTGATGTAAAAGGAATTTATCGTGGTTACAGCGGACTGTTAAACGATGAGATCTTTGATATGGAGAAGGAATTCACATGTGACATCATTTCTCGTGGTGGTACAGCTTTATTTACCGCAAGATGTGAAGAATTTAAACAGTTAGAGTATCAGGAAAAGGCAGCAGAGATCTTAAGAAGTCATAACATCGACGGACTTGTTGTTATCGGTGGTGACGGATCTTTTCGTGGAGCACAGAAGTTATCTGCACAGGGAATTAACACAGTAGCTCTTCCTGGAACAATTGACTTAGATATTGCATGTACAGAATATACAATCGGTTTTGATACTGCAGTAAATACAGCTATGCAGGCAATTGATAAGATTCGTGACTCATCCACATCTCATGAAAGATGTTCTATCATCGAGGTAATGGGAAGAAATGCTGGTTATATCGCATTATGGTGTGGTATTGCTTCAGGAGCTGAGGATATCTTAATTCCAGAGCGTTTCGATGGTAACAGACCAAAACTTGAAAATGAATTAATTGAAAGCATTCTTGAGAAAAAAGCACTTGGTAAGAAACATCACCTTATCATCAACGCAGAAGGTGTTGGACATTCTTATGGAATGGCTAAGAGAATCGAACAGGCAACTGGTGTAGAAACAAGAGCAAGTATCTTAGGTCATATGCAGAGAGGTGGAAACCCAACAGCAAAAGACAGAGTATATGCTTCTTACATGGGAGCTTTAGCAGTAGACCTGCTTTGCAGCGGCGCTACAAACAGAGTAGTAGGATACCGTAATGGTCAGTATATTGACTACGATATCGAAGACGCACTCGGAATGGCTAAAGACGTAGACCAGTATGAGTTTGAAATCGCTCAGATTTTGGGACGATAATATAAAGCCGAGTAGAACTTGGTAGACAGACGAAGAACCCCGTATATCCAAGAAGGAATTTTATTCTGTTGCGTTAAATCTTGGATATACGGGGTTCTTCTGCTTGTTGGCAAGCTTTAAACTGGCTTTATGTGGGCCGTCGGGTAAAAAAATTGAGCGATTTGTGGAGGCGAAGGGGGGATTCAGTCTTATGGCTTCTGTTTATTCAACCACGATAGATTCTCGATAAATCTTCTCGATATCCTCCCTTGTTAATTCAAAAGGACATGTAGCCAATTTCGAAGTATTCTCCATCATCCTGTCGATGTAGAATGTGACTTCTTTTTGTGTTAAGCTGACTGTGCCAAGGATTTCAGTTAAGTAAGAGGCGAAGTCATCGAGGGTTTTGAAACCTAAGAGGGTAAGGATTTCTTCGACATCTTCTGGTTTCTGTTCTGCGTAAACGCGGAGGTAAGCAGCAAGGAAGATTCCGCAGGCTTTTCCGTGTGCTACTCCATTATGGTAAGTTACATCATAGCTTAATGCATGTGGAATGGAAGTTCCGGTCTGGGCGATTGCCATTCCTGCGATTGTAGAAGTCAGCATGAGTTTTTCTGCGAGTTCTTCGCTTAATTCTTCATCGGAACGAAGGAATGGAACGATGTCTCCCCACAGTTTCAATGCGTAGTTTGCGAACATCTGGTTATAGATGTTTGTCTGGATGCTTACGCGGCTTTCGGCTGCGTGTGCAAGGGCATCAACGCAAGTGTTGATTAAAAGATTTTTACTTGCGGACAGTAAATATTTACCGTCAATAAGGGCGATGTCTGGGAAAATCTTGTAGGAAATACTTTTCTTTGTCTGTGTGTCGTGACGGGTCAGAACGGAGACAGGAGTAACTTCTGAACCAGTACCGCAGGTTGTTGGAACGGCAGCGATTGGAAGTGTTTTTAAGTCTTTTGCTACATAGAAGCAGTCTCCGGTTTCTTCTGGGTTGGCAATTAATAAAGCGATTGCTTTCGATGCATCTAATGGAGAACCTCCGCCGATGCCGATAACGAAGTCCGCTTTGAATTCCTTACCGATTTCAGCGGCTCTTACGACTGTCTCAACAGATGGATTTTCTTCGATTTCATTGAAAATCTGATAAGGAACGGAAGCTTCCTCTAAAACAGCGATAACATCGTCAAGCGAACCATTTTTTTTGGAAGAACTATGTCCAGTGATAACGAATGCTCGTGATCCTAAAGCAAGAAGTTCTTTTTTGTGATTCTTTACACAGTTTTTTTCTGCATAAGTATTTGTAGGGTCAAAAAAACGCATGATAAACTCCTTTCATGGTTAGACTAATCGCAAATGCGATTTTAACGGTGAAATAGTATACTGCATCATTGTCATTTGGCTGGAAATCAATAAAACAGTACACTGGTTATTTTCTGCTATAGTGTAGCATAGCAAAAAGAAAAATTGCAAATTGCAAAGCTTTTTTTTCGCTTTTTTCAAGGGTTTTCTGATTTTCGGCTTGCAGTATCCCACGTTTATGTTAAGATATACTGTGAGACTTTATCTCATCATATAAAAAACAAAATATCGGAGTATAGTAATATTGGAGTTAGAAATATACAGATGATATTTTTAGAAATTAAGGAGGTACCGATGAAGAAGATACTAGCACCGTCTATTTTGTCTGCTGATTTTGCAAATCTGGGCAGAGATGTTTTGACTGCGATTGATGCCGGAGCAGAGTATGTGCATATTGATGTCATGGATGGAATGTTCGTTCCACAGATTTCTTTTGGAAATCCTGTAATTAAGGCACTTCGTCCACTCACAGATGTGATTTTTGATGCACATTTAATGATAGAAGACCCAGGTAGATATATCGAAGATTTTGCAAAGGCAGGAGCAGATATTATTACAGTACATGCAGAAGCCTGCACACATCTTGACCGAGTAGTACATCAGATTAAGGATTGCGGTAAGAAGGCAGCCGTTGCGATTAATCCTGCGACACCGCTTTCTGCGATTGAGTATGTTTTACCAGAACTGGATATGGTATTAGTTATGACTGTAAATCCAGGTTTTGGAGGACAGAAGTACATTCCTTACTGTGGCGAGAAGGTTCGGGAGCTTCGTAAGATGATCACAGAGAAAAATCTTGATGTGGATATTCAGGTTGACGGTGGAGTGAAGGCTTCGAATATAGCAGAGATTGCAGAATGTGGGGCTAATATATTTGTATGTGGTTCTGCTGTATTTGAAGGGAACATTGAGAAAAATGTTAAAGAGATTTTAGAGCAGATGAATAAATAATTTGAGATAATAACGCACATTTAGTATACTTACTATACTATCATCTTGCCCTTGTGTTCAAGTATCGCAGGTGGGTTTTCGAGGAAAAGGAAGTGGCATGGTGGCAAACAGAGCATATAAATTCAGAATATATCCTTGAATTTGAATAACCAGTCACATTAAATTTGTTCTGAAGTTAAAAAGTTACAAATAATTAAGGGGTAATTTCAGTGAAAACTGAGCAAATAATTTCTAAAGAAATTGATAAAATTTTAATAGAAATTTTATAAAAAATTTAGTTAAACGAGAGGTAAATATTATGAGCGATTGTACACATGATTGTAGCAGTTGTGGCGAAAGCTGCGCACAGAGAGAGTCCAAACCAGAAGATTTTCTTGTAAAGTTAAGTAAAGGAAGTTCTGTTAAGAAGGTTATTGGTGTTGTATCCGGTAAAGGTGGAGTAGGTAAGTCTATGGTAACTTCACTTCTTGCAGCAGCTTCTATGAGAGAAGGATTTAAGACAGCTATTTTAGATGGAGATATCACAGGACCATCTATTCCAAAGGCATTTGGTCTTTCCATGAATCTTGTAGGTAACGCAGAAGGACTGATTCTGCCAGCAACAACAACTTGCGGAATCGACATTGTTTCTGTTAACCTGATGCTTGCGAATGAGACAGATCCTGTTATCTGGAGAGGGCCTGTTCTTGGCGGAGTAATCAAACAGTTCTGGGGAGAGACATTATGGCAGAATATTGACTATATGTTCATTGATATGCCTCCAGGAACTGGTGATGTACCGCTGACTATTTTCCAGTCTGTTCCGTTAGATGGTATTGTTATCGTATCTTCTCCACAGGAATTAGTTGGAATGATCGTAGAAAAAGCGGTGAACATGGCAAGAATGATGAATGTTCCAATTCTTGGTTTAGTAGAGAATATGAGTTATGTAGAGTGTCCTGACTGTGGAAAGCAGATTAAGGTATTTGGAGAAAGCCACATTGATGAGATCGCGGCAGAGTATGATGTACCTGTTCTGGCTAAGCTTCCAATGGACCCAGCACTTGCCGCAGCCTGTGATGCAGGAAAGATTGAGTACGTTGAAAATAATTATATGAAAGATGCCATTGAGGTATTGAAGAAATTATAATATAAAACGTCATGGAGGCGTAAATGGACAAAAAAAATAATCAGAATGATAATCCAAACAAAAAGAAGAATATAAAGTCTGCCATTATTCTTCTGGTCGTTTGTCTTGGAATTACCGCTCTCTTTACTTCTGTGATGAGCCGTTATAAGAATGGTTCACAGAAGAAGATTTCGTATAGTAAGTTTCTTACGATGTTGGATAAAGGAGAGATTAAAAAGGTACAGGTAGCAGACCGAAAGATTTATATCGAACCGAAGACACAGCAGAATCCGTTAATGAAAACAACATATTATACGGTTTCTATGAATGATGCACTGCTGGTTAACCGTTTAAAAGAAGCGGAGGACAATAATAAGATTAGTTCTTATGAACAGCAGGACAGCAGTGGATCAAATGCGATTCTTTCTGTTATGGTTAGTTATGTACTTCCGTTTGTGCTGATCTATGCAATGATGTATTTTGTTATGCGTGGAATCGGCAAGGGCGGCGGTATGATGGGAAGTGTAGGAAAGAGTAATGCAAAGGTATATGTTGAGAAAAAGACAGGAGTTACTTTTGCAGATGTAGCCGGTCAGGATGAGGCAAAGGAAAGTCTTACTGAGATGGTTGATTTCCTTCATAACCCTGGTAAATATATTGAAATTGGTGCCAGACTTCCAAAGGGTGCGCTGTTAGTAGGCCCTCCGGGAACTGGTAAAACTTTACTTGCAAAAGCAGTTGCGGGTGAGGCAAATGTACCGTTTTTCTCTCTGAGTGGTTCCGACTTTGTAGAAATGTTTGTCGGTGTCGGTGCATCAAGAGTTCGTGATCTGTTTAAGCAGGCACAGTCTATGGCACCTTGTATCATTTTCATTGATGAGATTGATGCAATCGGTAAGAGCCGTGACAGCCGTTATGGTGGTGGAAATGACGAGCGTGAGCAGACATTGAATGCCCTGCTTGCGGAGATGGATGGATTTGATTCTTCCAAGGGTCTTGTTATCTTAGCGGCAACAAACCGTCCGGAAGTATTAGATAAGGCACTTCTCAGACCGGGCCGTTTTGACAGACGAGTTATCGTAGAACGCCCCGACTTAAAGGGCCGTGTGGAGACATTAAAAGTACATGCAAAGAATGTCAAGATGGACGAGACAGTTAATTTTGACGAAATTGCCCTGGCAACTTCCGGTGCCGTAGGTTCTGATCTTGCAAATATGATTAACGAGGCCGCACTTGCAGCAGTTAAAGCTGGAAGAGAAGCAGTATCTCAGAAAGACCTGTTAGAGGCAGTAGAAGTTGTTATTGCCGGAAAAGAAAAGAAAGACCGTATTCTTGGTGAGGAAGAAAAGAAAATTGTTTCTTATCATGAAGTTGGTCATGCTATGGCAATTGCTGTGCAGAAGAATACAGAACCAGTACAGAAGATTA
>QWCE01009415.1_pt1 | contig 10672 bp, 6 predicted proteins | sample 1972531 | NCBI WGS metagenome assembly QWCE01 (sample SAMN09866716, study PRJNA288562) | Human gut metagenome isolate term4_stool, whole genome shotgun sequencing... | reverse complement strand
AACAATAATTCTGATTGCAGTTAGGTCAAAGATTTCATCAAGTTGTTTGTTTTGAAGTCTCATCTTCTTATATATGCTATATATGTGTTTGGATCTTCCAGTGATGTCATATTTCAAATTCATATCCTTCATGGCGTCTTTAATTTCTTCCATGGTCTGATTTATGAATTCTTCTCTTTGATCCTTTTTTGCTGAAACTTCTTTTGAAAGTTCTTCAAAATCTTCGGGATGAAGATACTTTAAAGCAATGTCTTCAAGTTCAAACTTTATTGTGTAGATACCTAATCTGCTTGCAAGCGGTGCATATATATCAAGAGTTTCCTGTGACTTTTCTTTTTGTTTCTCAGGCTTCATGAATTTTAGTGTTCTCATATTGTGAAGTCTGTCAGCAAGCTTAATTATGAGCACTCTAATATCCTTAGACATAGCGAGGAACATTTTTCTTAGGTTTTCAGCCTGAGCTTCTTCTTTGTTGTCAAATTTGATAGCACCTAATTTTGTAACACCGTCAACAAGAAGAGCAACTTCTTCATTAAAATCTTCAACAAGTTGCTCTCTCGTATAATCTGTGTCCTCAACAACATCGTGAAGCAAGCCTCCAACGATTGTAGCCTCGTCCATGCCAAGTTGGGCAAGAATAACCGCAACAGACATAGGGTGGATAATATATGGCTCACCGCTCTTCCTCATTTGTCCGTTGTGAAGTTCAAATGCTTTGTCGAGCGCCCTACCAATCATATCCACATCATAGTTGCTGCTAATATTTAATAATGTGTCTAAAAACTCTTCTCTTGATTGCATTTACTATTTCTTTTCTTTTTTAGATTTTTTATGTTTGGTCACATATGTAGATTTGTCTTCATTCTTTGAGAACTCATACAAAAGAGGGCTGCAAAGGAAGATTGACGAATATGTTCCCACAATTACACCTATCATAAGTGGTAGTACAAACTCTCTAATCGATGCTGAAACCATTATGAATAGAGGGATCATACAAACAATTGTAGTAAGTGATGTCACAATTGATCTATCTAAAGTCTGTGCAACACTATAATTCAAAACTTCAATTAAAGGTTTCTTTCTGTGGAAATGCCTGTTTTCTCTTATCCTATCAAAAATAACTATGGTGTCGTTTATAGAATATCCTACAACCGTCAAAATACCTGCTATGAATGGGTTGTTTATAGTTACTCCGAATATAGCGTAAAATGCAAGCATTACCATGACGTCATGTAAAACGCCGGCGATAGATGAAACGCCATATTTCCAGGATTTAAATCTGAATATTATATAAATTAACATCCCGACAGCTGCGAATGCAATCGACTTAACCGCATTTGTCTTAAGTTCTTTACCTATAGTAGGTCCAAACTGTTCAGAAGCTAAAACCGATTCATCTTTGAGGTTGAATTCCTCCTTCATGGTATCGATTATCTTGCCTCTCTCTTTATTTTCTAGGGCCTTTATGGTCTTAATTACAACTCTATCACCCTTCTCTCCAGAAAATACAATCTGCGGATCAAGGTCATATTTATCCAATGCTTTCTCAATGTCTTGTGAGCTCGTCTTCTTACCCATATCGAATTCAAGCATCGTTCCACCAGTGAAGTCAATCCCGTAATTAAATCCTCGAACTATTCCAAATGCTAAACCTATTATTATTACAGAAGCACTTATTGCATAAAAGATTTTTCTCTTTTCAAGGAGTTTCAGTTTAACATCTGCAAAAGTCTTAGCTTCTCTATCTTTTGGTATACCAAGAATAGCTGTAAGGCTAAGCTTCTTGCTATTAGCAAGGAGTCCCACAAATATTTGCGTAATAATAACAGCAGTAAAAATACTTATTACGATACCTATCATCAATGTGAGTGCGAAGCCTTTTACCACAGTTGAACCTATTTCATAAAGAACAACAGTCGCAATTAGTGTGGTTATCTGCGCATCTAGTACGGTAGTAAGAGCATGCTTAAAGCCTTGGTCGATAGCAACCCTTAATGTTTTGCCCGAATGAATTTCTTCTTTGATTCTAGAAAAAATAATTACATTGGCGTCAACAGCCATACCTATTGAAAGTATAATACCTGCTATACCTGGCAAAGTTAATACTCCACCCATAGCAGACATTGACCACAAAACAAGCAAAACATATAGCAAAAGTGAAATACTAGCTACTACGCCGAGTAATCTGTAGCATACAATCATTATGATAAATACAAGTCCAATACCTATAAGTCCTGCAATAACAGATTTTTCAAGCGCATCCTCTCCTATTGTTGCAGTTTGTACAGATGATGATATTTCTTTAAGAGTAACAGGAAGTGCTCCACCTCTTATCAGTGCTGCGGTTGTGCTCGCTTCATCTTTTGCATAACCTCCAGCACCACTTGTAATTTCACAGCTACCATTGCTTATAACCTGTTGAACTCTTGGATTCGTTACTACCTTATCGTCAAGAACTATAGCTATTTGATTAGGCTGCATTCCTTCGATTGTTGGTTTAACAGTGTTCGAAATAGCTTTAGCAGTTCCTTCTTCAAAGAGTTTTGAACCCTTTCTATCGAACTTAAGGTTAATCTTATATCCACCATTCTGTGAATCCGGACTAATTGAAGCATCTTTAACCATGTTTCCTGTCAGAACTTCACTGCCATCAGCAAGTATAAATCTCAATTGAGCAGTTTTACCAATTTGATCTATAGCAGCCTCAGCATCCTTAACTCCAGGCATCTCAACTCTAAGCCTATTCTTACCTTCAATAACAACGGTAGATTCTGATATTCCCATGGCGTTGACACGGTTATTCAGAACTTCTTTGGTTTGCTCCATCACGCCTCTTAATTCCTTGCCTTCAAGATCCGTCTGAGCCTCCATTACCACATAAACTCCTCCGTTTATGTCAAGGCCGAATTTGAGAGCATCTTTAATAGACTTATACTGTCCAATACCAAAAACTGAAACATACCATCCAAATAATACAACTACAAGTATTAATAAAGATAAAATTCTTCTAACTTTAAGATTCATTACATCACCTTCGCTTATTTCAAAATAATCTCATACATCATATATTCTACTACTTTAAGGGCATTTGAGCAAGTATTTTGCACAATAAAATATGGTGTATAAGATACACCATATTTTTAATCAACTTATATATAATTAATATTATTAACATTACTTAACAAAGCATGTAAATTATCTATCTTAAGTTCTTATTTATCAGAATCGTCCTTAACTTCAGTCGTAGTTTCAACTACCTCCTCTTTGGTGTCGTTAACAGGTTCTTTATTTTCATCCTTAGCTACAACTTCTTCTTTATTCTCCTCAGGAGTTTCCTTCTTTAGTTTCTTTGGAGAGAATTTCTTCACTTCTTTCTTCTCCTGAGACTTTGATGCTTTTGCTTCAGATTTGCTAACAACATTTGAGATTGACCATCTCATAACCTCAAACTTGGTTTTATCTGCTCCAACCATTATTACTAGTGATTCAGGATTAGTCTTAACAACTTGACCACATATACCACCAATAGTTATAATCTTATCTCCTACCTGAACCCCATCTCGCATAGCAGTTATTGCCTTTTCTCTTTTCTTCTGAGGTCTAATAAGTAAGAAATATACACCCACAAAAAAAATTATCAGTATGATAAAGTTTACACCTAGTCCATTTGGCATGTCAAATGGTGCGGCCGACTGGATTTGAACCAGCACGGTTGCCCACACGCCCCTCAAACGTGCGCGTCTGCCTATTCCGCCACGGCCGCACAGACATTAATCTCCGAAATACTATCTGATTATTTTATTTTTGCTTTCTTAGATTTGATTTATCTTTAATAGAATCAGGTTTTTCCCATTCCCAATTCTCGCAATTATAATATGGATTGAAAAAAGTTGGATTTGGCGATTTATTCCATCTCCCGCCTGATGCAAATCCATACTTATAATAACCAATACAGTAGAAAGGCACATCATCGGATAACTTCTTATAAAGTTTTTGATAATTAACTCTTCTATCTTCCGGTGTTAAACAAAATTCCATTCTGTTAACAAGACTAATTACACCTTCATTAGAATAACCGATTGGTCCAGATTTGTCAAATAGTTTTCGCATATCATATCTAGGATCAAAATCCAACCCACCGATAAACATATCAAATTCACCCTTGTTTACCCTTTTAAAATACTCGTCATTTGGTACACTTTCAATTTCGACTTTAATATTAATTTTCCCCAAAAATTTCTTGATATCTTCTGCCATTGATTTTCTCATTTGGCTCGATTCGTTTATTAAAAGCCTTAATTTCACCTCATGTCCCTTTGGATCAATTAATACATCTTTCTCTTCTGAACGTTTATATCCAGCTTTTTGAAGCAGTATAGAGGATTTTGACGGACTGTATTCGATCATAGTCTTTGTTTTTGCATCAAGGAATCCAGGATAATAGATGGAATTATTTTGAATGCCTAGATCTGCAAAGTAATCATCAACAAGCTCATTAAAATTTATTGCTTCCACAATTGATTTTCTTAAAACTTTCTTCTTTAAAAGCTCATTTCTAAAATTAAAACCAATGTATTCCATTCTTGGAGATTGTACAACTTTGAAATTTAATTTTAGATTTTCAGCATCCGTTTTCGAATTTATTCCAGTTGCAAACTTGCCTGTAATTGAACCAATCGTTATCAACCCGTTGACATCTTCACCCCTTGTAGAAAACGAGAATATAATATTATTTTTGGATAGTTTCCCATAATATCCAGGATTTGAAGTTAATTCAATCTTATTATCATTGAAATTTTTTATCATAAATTGTCCCGATGTTACTTGGTCATAAGATTTTTCACTTCCACTATACGAATCGGATGAAATTATTGGAAATACAAGATTTGAAAGAGAAGCATCATTTGGTGTTTCAAAATTTATTACAGCATTTAAATCATCTTTGATTTTTACGCTATCTATTTTGTTCGCATACAAATAAAACGGCCCTGATTCACCGATATCTTTGATATTTTCCACGCTATCTGCCACATCTTTTGAAGTAATTCGTTTCCCATCTGAAAACTTTGCGTTGTCATTGATTCTAATACTTACAGTCCCCTTCTTTTCATCTGTTTTGTAATCCTTTACAAGATCAGGTGAAACGCTCAAATCTTTGTTGAAATAGAAAAGACTTGTGTAAAGCAGGTGCCACATCTGATTTACATCTTCCTCGTCTGATGTAAGGATGTTCATATCCTGCGGCTTGTGTATTGAAAAATATAATGTATCAGTGGCTTTAAACTGAGCCTTTTCATCCTTATTTTCATCCTTATCCTGGTCTAAATATATAACCAGAGCAGCCAAACTGCCGGAAAATAATACAAAGCATACAATAACGACGATTATATTCTTATGCAAAAAATCTATCACATCACGTAGAATGGATCTATTTGATTCAATCTTCATCAATCACTTTCCCCACAAATAAAAATTTTATAACTAAATGAAATCTTCCAAGAGTTTGTCAACTCTTAAATGTAGTTCGTCCAAGGTCCCATCGTTCAAAATTATAATATCAGACAGTTTCTGTTTTTTTTCTTCAGGCATCTGGGCAGCCATCCGTTTTTCAATTTCGTAATCAGATATACCATCTCGTTTGGCTAATCTATTCATTCTTTGATCTCTTGGTGCCAAAACCATCCAAACCATATCCACATACTTATCCAATCCTACTTCAAACAAAATAGGAGCATCCAGGAAAATTATTTTTTTCTCAGGAACAATTGTGTCAAAAATGTTTATCACACTCTCTACAGTCTTTTTAGTAACTACACTTTGCAAAAAATTCAAATCTTCCGGAGAATCAAAAACAATGGATCCCAAGTCTTGCCTGTTAATTTCCCCATTCGATTTTAGAATCGACTCTCCAAAGTGCGAGACTACAACATTATATGCATCCGAATCTTTCTCTAATATCGTTCTTGCTATTGCATCACTGTCAATAACTTGGAAACCCTTATCCCTAAGATGTTTACACACGCTGGTTTTACCTGATCCGGTGCCACCTGTTATGCCTATTTTTAAAAATTTTTTTTTATTTATACATGTTTGATTAGTCATAGTTAAATTTAAAATTTTTTTATCATCGATATCACTTCAAATCATACCAAGAACGACCTTCATCTACGTTTGCCGCCATTTTAACAGAAAGTGATACTGCCCCTTCCATTTCTTCCTTCAAAATTTTTGCCATGAGTTCTTTCTTTTCAATTGGTCCCTCAAGTATTAATTCATCATGTATCTGAAGAAGAAGAGTAATATCTTTTGATTCAGCCTGAATTCTTTTTTGCACATTATTCATGGCTATTTTTATAATATCTGCTGCTGAACCCTGTATTGGAGAATTCATTGCAAGTCTCTCCGCAGCCTTCCTTACCATAAAATTCGTCGCATTTATATCTCCAATATATCGTTTCCTGCCAAATATAGTAGTAGAATATCCAGTGGATTTAACCCTCTTTATTTCATCATCCATATACTTTTTAACAGCCTCATATTTCTTAAAATAGTCCTTAATATAATTATCTGCTTCCTTCATTGAAATATCGAGGTTCTCTGAAAGCCCAAAACCACTCATGCCGTAAATCACGCCGAAATTAATAGCCTTTGCTCTACTCCTAAGAAGCGGAGTCACATCTTCCGAATTGACTCCAAACACCTTCATTGCAGTCAATTTGTGAATGTCTTCGCCATTATTAAAAGCATCAATTAGAGCCTGATCTCCAGATAGATGAGCCAAAACCCTTAGCTCAATCTGAGAATAATCGGCTCCAACTAGAATCCTATCATCATCCGAAGATACAAATGCTTTTCTAATTCTTCTACCTTGCTCGGTTTTAATCGGAATATTTTGAAGATTAGGTTCGGTGCAGCTAAGTCTACCCGTTGCTGTAACAGTCTGCATGAAGTGTGGCCTTATTCGCCCATCATTACCAACCAGTTTCAACATTCCGTCAATATAGGTGCTCATAAGCTTTGTTAGGGCACGGTACTCAAGTATCATATCCACAATTGGAAAATGCCCTTTCAGTTTATCCAATACAGCCGCACTTGTACTATATCCTCGCTTAGTTTTTTTTGCATATGGTAGTTTTAAGTCTTCAAACAAAACAACACCAAGCTGAACTGGAGAGTTGATATTAAATTCTTCACCAGCCTCTTCGAATATATCCTTTTCAAGTTCTCCTATCTGCGCTGAAAATTCACTGCGTAACTTTTGAAGTATCTCCTTATCCACCTTTACGCCGTTTGCTTCCATAGATGCTAATACTTCTATAAGTGGCATTTCAATATCTTCAAATACGCTCCAAAGATTTTCTTCTTTCAAATATTCTTCTTGAAGTTTTTTAATCGTCCCTACTGCAACAAAATAATGGCCAAGCCACTCTAAAATTCCTTCCGTCGATAAATCTATTATCCTGACATTTTTTTTGCTTTTACTAGCACTATCTGAGTTTTGACAAGTTTGAGTAAGTTTGTCCACGGAAAGATATTCCAAAGATAATGTTTCTATATTGTAATCTCGTTTAGAAGGATTCTTTACATATTCAGCAACTTGAGTATCGTATTTCAGATTAAAGTCATTGATACCTATAGATACAAAAGGAAATATATCTTCCTTAAGATTATGACCTATAAGAGAAATCCCTCTTTCATTAAGATAATTTGCGATTTTTATAATTTCATCCCTGTCTTCTACGAAAAAGGCTCTAGCCGACTTTGAAGACTCCCCATGTGGAAGGCACGCTAAAGAGAAGCCTTCTATAGATGGCATATGAATATGATTATTGTCAGTAATTGTTTTAACGTATACTTCTTTTAATGTCCCATTTTCTTCTATTACTTTTATAATATCATCTGCACGTTTTACTAAGTTGACTTCTATTGGTAAAAGTGATTCAGAATCTTCTTTATCTTTATTCAGTTCAACGACATCCAAATCAAGAATTTTTTGAAAACGCTTAAATTCTAATTTTACAAACCACTCTTTTGTTTTTTCTTTATCTATTTGATCAAATTTGAGATCTTCAAATTCGAATTCTATGGGCACATCTCTGACAATTGTAACAAGAGCTTTTTTATCATCAAGTTTATCTGCATACTCCATGAGAGACTGCCTCAGTTTCGGCTTGCTTATTTGATCTATATTTTTCTTTAAATTTTCAATATTTCCATACTCTTTGATAAGTTTTTGTCCTGTTATTTTTCCAATTCCAGGTACACCTTTGATATTATCTGATGAATCACCCATCAATGCTTTGAGATCGATGAACTGTTCTGGCGTCATACCATACTCGTTGATCATGGCATTTCTATCATACATATCAAAGTTTGTAATACCTTTTTTGTTAATCATAACCTTGACATTATCACTTGCCAGTTGAAGAGCATCTCGATCACCTGTAACGACCAAAACATCAATATCTTTATTCTCTGCGCGCTTTGAAATAGTTCCAAGAATATCGTCAGCTTCATATCCTTGAAGGGATAAATTTTTGATATCAAGTGCCTCAAGAACAGATTGCAGAATAGGCATTTCGCTAGCAAGGTCATCAGGCATAGGTTTTCTATTAGCCTTATAGTCCTTATACTGTTTATGCCTAAAAGTTGGACCTTTAAGGTCCCAAGCAACCACAAAGTAGTCCGGCTTGTAATCTTCGATAAGCTTAAACACCATGGATAGAAATCCATATGTGCCACGAGTACTCTGCCCTTCTTTATTCCTCATTTCATTTTGGATGGCATAAAAAAATCTATAAATAAGACTTGTCCCATCTATAGCTATAAGCCTTTCTTTTTTTGATTTAATATCTTTTTCAGACAATTGAAGCTCCTCATATATTCGTCAAATAATAACTAAAAATACCACACAATAGTAAGATAAATTGAACGGATATTTATTTATAAAAAAACCCGGAATCTCCGTCAGGATATAATTGATGCCTATCTGCCGATAGGTGGGTATCCTGCTTTCAAAATCTGAAGTCCTAAAAAGGCATGTCATCAAGTGAAAGACCCCGGATTCCCAATAAATTAATGTAGGTTCAATTATGGTTCCTTAACGAGAGTTCTAGGTTTAAAATACAATTACTCATATAAATCAATAGCACAGTTATTATGCACCTTTTGAATATCGTCATTATCCTCGAGTATATCTATTAGTTTTTTGAGTTTGTTTAAATCCTCATCCTTTGGTGTTGCTTCCATAGATGGAACATACTCAATATCGGACTCAAAAGGCTTATACCCTGCCTTAAAAATAGCATTATGCACATCCGTATATGTAGCCGGGTCTGTTTGAATTTCGAAGTTATCATCGCCGGTTATCATATCTTCCGCACCTGCATCTATGGCGACCTCCATAAGCTCCATAATAGAGTCCTCATCCATACCGTCTTCTTTTTCTATCAGGATTATTCCCTTCCTTGAAAACATATATGAAACACAGCCAGGAGTCCCGAGGTTCCCACCATATTTATCAAAAGTTGAACGAACAAAAGACGTCGTCCTGTTATTGTTATCTGTCAAACAATCAACGATAATTGCAACACCACCAGGTCCATATCCTTCAAAAACAGACTCCTCATAGTTTACACCCTCAAGTTCACCTGTTCCCTTCTTGATAGCCCTCTGGATATTATCGTTAGGCATACTAATTGCCCTGGCCTTTTCAATAGCAAGTCTCAATCCAGCATTATAATCCGGATCTCCTCCGTCTTTAGCCGCAACCGTAATGGCTTTTGCATATTTTGTGAACATCGCAGCCCTCTTAGAATCTTGAGCTGCCTTTCTTCCTGCAATAGTTCCGTGTCTTCCCATAGACACCTCCTCGTTTGTCTCTTTCTATGTTTAAATTATACTACAAATCACTATTCTATTCAAGCATTCAGGCTCGAAGCTATGGTGTATCAAGTTGATTAATCTTAGTGTTCTGCAACTTGCGGAACAAAATAGACGAAAGCACAAATCCCATAATTTCTGCGATAGGAAATGAGTACCACGACATTGTCACGCCACCTATCTGCATCAAGATATATGCAATCGGCAATATTCCTACAAGCTGTCTAACAACTGAAGCAATTAGGCTATATATTCCGTTTCCTGTCGCCTGAAACACTGTTGATCTTATAATGCCAAATGCCGCTGGAACAAAGCATAAGCTTATTATCCTTAGTGCTGGTATACCAATATTAAACATATTATCTGATGCACTGAATATCATAAGTAATTCTCTTGGAAAAATCTGAAATAATGCCATACCGATAATCATTATAATAACTGAGATACCTAAGGCCTTTCGGTATGTTTCCATGAATCGGTCCTTCTTTCTTGCTCCGAAATTATATCCCAGTATCGGCATAGCTGCCTGATTGACGCCAAACACCGGCATCAAAATTATCGACTGTAGTTTAAAATATATCCCAAGCACGGCAATAGCCGTAGCGTGTGCTGCCAGAATTGCATTATATCCTAGAACCATTATTGAATTTATAGACATCATAACCATTGATGGCAGTCCCACATTGTAAATATCTTTAATTGTTTTCTTATCTGAACGGAATCCAAAAATTCTAATATGAATACTACTTATTTTTTTAAGACAGATATAAAGTGCAACACAACTTGAAGC
>QWCE01006691.1_pt1 | contig 10676 bp, 7 predicted proteins | sample 1972531 | NCBI WGS metagenome assembly QWCE01 (sample SAMN09866716, study PRJNA288562) | Human gut metagenome isolate term4_stool, whole genome shotgun sequencing... | reverse complement strand
TGGCCGCACCGACCACGGCAAGGGTGCCAAGTACAACGTGGAGTTCGTCTCTGCCAACCCCACCGGCCCCATGCACATGGGCAACGCCCGCGGCGGCGCACTGGGCGACTGCCTGGCCGCTGTGCTGGACTGGTCCGGCTATGACGTGACCCGCGAGTTCTATATCAACGACGCGGGCAACCAGATCCAGAAGTTCGGCAAGAGCCTGGCCGTGCGCTACCTGCAGAAGTACTGCGGCGAAGAAGCCTATCCGCTGCCCGCCGAGTGCTATCAGGGCGGCGACATCAAGGTGCTGGCCGGTGAGTTCGCCGACATCCACGGCGACGAGTACGTGGCCGCCTGCAAGGGCCTGAGCGAGGAAGCCCTGTTCGAGAGCGAAGCCTTTGCAGCCCTCAAGGATGCACTGGTGGCCTACGCTCTGCCCAAGAACATTGCCGCCCTCAAGCGCGATCTGGGCAAGTACCGCATCGACTACGATGTGTGGTTCCACGAGAGCACCCTGCACGAGTCCGGCGCGGTGATGGCCGTGGTGGACAAGCTGCTGGAACTGGGTGCCTGCTATAAGGCAGAAGACGGTGCCATCATGTACCGCAGCGCTCAGTACGCTGCCAAGTACGGCACCGTCAACAAGAAAAAGACCGAGGACGGCACCGAGGAGGAAGCCAAGGACGAGGTTCTGGTGCGCGCCAACGGCATCCCCACCTACTTTGCCGCCGACATCGCTTACCACTACAACAAGCTGGCTACCCGCGGCTTTGCCAAGGCCATCGACGTGTGGGGTGCCGACCATCACGGCCATGTGGCCCGCATGAAGGGTGCCATGGATGCCATCGGCCTGAATGGCAACGATCTGGATGTGGTGCTGATGCAGATGGTCAACCTGATGCGCGACGGCCAGCCCGTCCGCATGTCCAAGCGCACCGGCAACGCCATCACCCTGACCGACCTGCTGGAGGAAGTGCCCATCGACAGCGCACGCTTCCTGTTCAACATGCACGACGCCGGCAGCGGCATCGACTTCGATCTGGACCAGGCCGTCAAGACCGACAACGACAACCCTGTTTACTATGTGCAGTATGCACATGCCCGTATCTGCTCCATCCTGAAAAAGATGGAGAGCGAGGGCGTGCAGTTTGCCGGTGCCGAGAAGGTGGACGCAACTCTGCTCACCGAGCCTTCCGAGATGGATCTGATCCGGATGCTGGCTGCCTTCCCGCAGGAGATCGTCATGGCGGCAGAAAAGTACGACCCCAGCCGCATCAACCGCTTCGTCATTGATCTGGCCAGTGCCTTCCACCGCTTCTATGGCAACTGCCGCATTCAGGGTGCAGACCCCGCTGTGCAGCAGGCCCGTCTGGCCCTGTGCATCGGCGTGAAGAACGTGATCTTCAACGTGCTCACCATGTTCAAGATCAACGTGCCGGAGAAGATGTGATATAAAAAGGCTTCCCCCTCGGGGGAAGCTGGCGCGTCAGCGACTGATGAGGGGTAATTGCGTTCAGAAGTCGTTTTTAGGAACGGAATCGAACGATAACTTCCCCTCATCCGTCTCGTCGCAAGCTCCTCGACACCTTCCCCCGAGGGGGAAGGCTATGCCGGGGAGTCTTTTTTGATAAAGTAGATTTGAGGAAACCTATGGAATCTTTGAAAATTGGCAATATCACCCTGCCCCACCGGGCAGTGTTCGGCCCCATGGCGGGCTTTACGGATGCACCCTGCCGCCGCCTGATGGCCCAGCACGGCGCGGGCTTTACCGTCAGCGAAATGGTGTCCAGCCGGGCGCTGGTCTACGGCGACCACAAGACGGTCAGCCTGCTCAAGGCGGAACCCAACGGGGCCCCCTACGGCGTACAAATTTTTGGCGAGGTGCCCGAGATCATGGGCGAAGCCACTGCCGCCATCGAGCAGTACGAGTTCGACTTTGTGGACATCAACATGGGCTGCCCGGCCCCGAAGATCGTCTCCGGCGGCGCGGGCAGCAAGCTGATGCTGGACCCCGACCGCTGCGGGCGGATCGTAGAGCAGGTGGTGGCCCACACAAAACGGCCTGTCACCGTGAAAATGCGCAAGGGCTGGGACGCCGACCACATCACTGCCGTGGAGTGCGCCAAAGCCTGTGAGCAGGCGGGCGCGGCGCTGATTGCGGTGCACGCCCGCACCCGGGAGCAGATGTACACCCCCGGCATCGACCCGGAGATCATTGCCCGGGTGAAGGACGCCGTCAAGGTGCCGGTGCTGGGCAACGGCGATATCCATTCGGCCGAAGATGCTGTGCAGATGATGCAGTCTACCGGTTGCGACGGCGTGATGATCGCCCGGGCAGCGCTGGGCGACCCGTGGCTCTTTGAGCGGGTGAACGCCGCCATCGAGGGTCTGCCTGCGCCCAAAGAGCCGAACCTGCAGGCCCGCATGAACGCGCTGCGCCGTCAGGTGGAAGAAATGGTGGAGCAGAAGGGCGAGTTCGTGGCCATGCCCCAGGCCCGCGCCCAGACCATGCACTATATGAAGGGACTGAAGGGCGCGGCCAGTCTGCGGCGCTACTGCTGCACCCTGACCCACTTGGAAGACCTGGACGAGCTGATCGACGCGGTGTTTGAGGAGCAGCGCAAGGCCGGCCTTGACCCCGACGATGTGCGGGAAGTGCCGTTCCCGTAAGAAATAAGTTTTGAGCCAGTGGGCCGGTAGTTTCTCTGAGGACCGTCCGCTGGGGTGGGACCCTGCCGCCGCAGGCGGTAGGGCGGGCGATGGAATGGCCCGTTTCGTGTCCGAGGAGGAACTACCGACACACTGACCCTACTGCAACGTCCTGCCGGGTCAGCTCATCCAGGTTCTGGGTGTAGCAGGGCAGGCAGTGGGCCATGAACCAGTCGGCTTCCGGGCAGTGCATGGCTTCCAGCGCCGCTTTCTGCTGGGCAAAGGCTGCGTCGAACTCGTGGTTGCCGCTGCGCTGCTCCTCCATGCACTTGATGAGGGCGCTGAGCCGGTCGGCCGCTTTCAGCAGCCGCTTTTCTTCGGCGGTGAGCAGCTCCCCGGAGATGAAGGGAGAAATTTCTTCGCCCAGTTCTTCCGGCAAAAGGCCGGTCATGCTGCGCACGCTCTCGGCCTCCAGTGCCTTGTAGGCGTCCCGCAGGGCGGCGTTCGCATACTTGACGGGTGTGGGCATGTCGCCGGTGATGATCTCCGGTGCGTCGTGGTACAGCGCCGCCACCGCTACCGTTTTGGGGCGGCAGGGGGTGCCGGTGTACCGCCGCGCGATCAGGCACAGCATGTGTGCCAGCAGCGCGGTATCGCAGGTGTGCTCACTGAGAGATTCGGCCCGGGTGGAGTGCATCAGGCTCCAGCGGGTGATGTACTTCATGCGGGCCAGCAGGGCGCTGAACGGATACAGCATGGGCGGTCTCCTCCTTTGCAGATGCGGACTTTTCTTCACCATACCTGCCCGGCAGGGGCTTGTCAAGCCTTTGGTGAAGAAAAGTTCTTTTTTTAACCGCGTGCCCGTGCTATACTATACAGAAAGAACATCAACATTCTGCCCCAGCGGCAGAGAAAAGAGGAACCCATGGAGTGGTCTGGTACCGCCCGGCAGCCGCAGCTGCCTGGGCAAAAAAAGGATAAATTCTGGCGGACGGTGGCGCTGTGTGCCCTGACGGCCGCGCTGTTTTTCCTGCCGTTCTATATCATCGACGGCGGCTTTTTCCACTATGCAGGCGATTTCAACAGCCAGCAGATCAGCTTTTACCGGTATATGAACGGCTTTTTTAAGGGGGCCGGTTACCCGGACAGTGCGTTCACCTCGGTGCGTAACACCTTCTCCTGGGCCACCGACCTTGGCAGCGGCGTCATGAATGCCTACTCGTTCTACCTGTACGGCTCGCCGTTCTTCTATTTTTCGCTCATCTTCCCGCAGAGCTGGCTGCCCTACCTCATGGTGCCGCTTCTCGTGCTCAAATTTGCCGTGGCGGGCGGCGGCGCGTACCTTTACCTGCGCCGCTACGTCAAAAACATCGACTATGCGGTGCTGGGTGCCTGCCTTTACACCTTCTCCGGCTTTGCGGTGTACAACATTTTCTTCAACCACTTCGTGGATGTGGTGGCCCTGTTCCCGTATCTGCTGTGGTCGCTGGACGAAGTGCTTTATGAAAACAAGCACAGCTGGTTTGCCTTCTGGGTGGCGGTGAACCTTTTCAACAACTACTTCTTCTTCATCGGGCAGGCGGTGTTCCTTGCCATCTATTTTGTGTGCAAGCTCAGTACCGGCGACTTCCGTCTCACGGTGAAAAAGTTCGGCCTGCTGGCCTTCGAAAGCCTGCTGGGCGTGGCCATGGGCAGCCTTTTGCTGGTGCCGGCCATCCTCTCGCTGCTGCAGAACCCCCGCACGGTGGACCTTTCCTCCGGCTGGGGCTTCCTGACCTACAGCAAGGTGCAGCAGTACCTTGCCATCCTCGTCAGCTGGATCATGCCGCCGGATTCACCCTATCTCACCTCCATCTGGTCCGAGGGCGTCATCAAGTGGACCAGCATGTCGGCCTATCTGCCGCTGTGCAGCCTGGCCGGTGCGGTGGCCTACTGGCGCGCCCGCCGCGGCGACAGCAAAAAGCGCATCGTGGCCACCTGCGCCGTTTTTGCGCTGGTACCTATCCTGAACAGTGCCTTCTACGCCCTCAATTCCAGCTACTATGCGCGCTGGTATTATATGCCGGTGCTGATCCTTGCCGCCATGACGGTGAACGCGCTGGAAGACCACAACACCGATCTGGATTCCCCTGCGGGCGGCATCAGCTGGCTGATGATCGCCACGCTGGCCTTTGCCGTGGTGCCGGTGCAGGACGGCGACACCGGCAGCTGGTCCTTCGGCGTGCTCAAGAACCCCGGCCAGTACTGCGCGGTGCTGGGCTTCGGCCTGCTGGGGCTGCTGGTCTACCGCTATATCTGCGGCAAATGGCGGGCAGACAGCCGCTTTGCCCAGCGCATGACGGCGGCAGTGCTGGCCTTCGCCTTCCTGTTCAGCGTGGTGCACATCGGCATCGGCAAGTTTGGCCAGTGGTACACCGACAGCGACCTTGTGGAGCAGGACACCAACGCTCTGCTGCTGAAAAATGACCTGCCCGAAGGCGATTACCGCATCGACACCTACAAAATTCATGATAACATCGGCATGTGGCTGGACAAGAGCTGCCTGCAGTATTTTGGCAGCACGGCCGCGCCCAGTATCCTCAGCTTCTACCCGGCACTGGGTGTCAAGCGGGATGTGCGCAGCGAGCCGGAGCTTTCCAACTACGCCCTGCGGGGCCTGCTGAGCGTGGAATACCTCATCACCACGCCGGAAAAACAGGGTGCCTTTGAAGCCGAAGCCGACGACGGCTGGGTCTACGACAGCGCAAAGGACGGCTATGTGCTCTACCGCAACACGAATTATGTGCCCATGGGCTTCACCTATGACTACTACCTCACCGAGAGCGAGTATGAGGACACGGTCAAGACCACCCGCTCAAACCTTTTGATGCGGGCGCTGGTGCTGCCGGATGAAGCCGCCGAGACCTATGGCAAGTACCTGACCCATCTGCCGGACGACAAGCTCAATGACCTGTACTACGAGGAGTACGTGCAGGACTGCGCCGACCGCCGCGCTGCGGCCGCCAGCGTGTTCCAGATGAACAATTCCGGCTTCCACGCCGAGATCACGCTGGGCAAAGAGAACCTTGTGTTCTTCTCGGTGCCCTACGACGACGGCTTCACAGCCTATGTCAACGGGCAGGAGACCGAGATCGTGGAGGTGGACGAAGGCCTGATGGCGGTGCTCTGCCCGGCAGGGGAGAACACCATCGACTTTGTGTACCAGCCCGACGGCATCCGGCTGAGCCGCCCGCTGACCTTTGGCGGCATCGGCGTGTGGCTGGTGTACACGGCATACTTTGTCTGGCGCAAGCGCCGGAAGAATGACTTTGCCCCGGAGAAAAAATAAAATTTTGCAATTGCCCCTTGACTTTATCCGGATAAAGTGTATAATGCAATCAAACCGATGAGGCGGAGGAGAACCTGCACAGCGCATCTTCAGTGAGCCCGGACAGTGAAAACGGGCGAGAGCGGGGCAGAGATTCGTGGGCCGCCGAGGGCCGGGCAAACGAGATGCCAGCGCATTTTCAGTAGCTTGGGACGGAAGCCTCCGTTACAGGGCAGGGGAGTGTTGGCTCTCCGTGAGAGGCTCTGCGTTTTGAGAGCAGGGCAAGCAAGGTGGCACCGCAGAATCGTATTTTACCGATCCTGTCCTTGTGGATGAACACACAGGGACAGGGTCGTTTTTTTGTAAGACCCGTCCCGCAAAGGGAGCGGGTCTTTTATTTATAATTTTTTGGGCCGCCCGCTCCGGGAAAGGAGTTATTTATTATGAAAAACGTTACCATGATCTCCCGCCGCAGCTTCCTGAAGGCCGCTATGGCAGCTTCCGCCGTTTCCGCACTGGCACTGACCGGCTGCGGCGGCTCCGCTTCTTCCGCTGCCGCATCTGCTGCAGCTGAGGGCGGCCAGACCTTCAAGGTGGGCATCGTCAACTACGTCGATCATGCATCCCTGAACCAGATCGTGGCGTCCGTCGAGAGCCGCCTGGATGAGCTGGGCAAGGAGAAGGGCGTCACCTTCGACTACGCCGATTACTACGCCAACGCACAGGCCGATCAGTCCAACCTGAACCAGATCGGTGCTGACCTCGTGGGTGACGGTGTGGATGTGATCGTGGCTGTGGCGACTCCCACCGCTGCCACCATGCTGGCCGCCGTGGAAGACACCGATATCCCCGTTGTCTACTCTGCTGTCACCGACCCCGCTGCTGCAGGCTTTGACGGCGGCGAGAACATGACCGGCACCTCCGATGCCCTGAATACCGATGCCATTATGAACCTGATCCTTGCGGTGGACCCGGACATTGACACCATCGGCCTGCTGTACGACCTGAGCCAGGATTCCTCCACCCAGGCCATTGCCGACGCCAAGGCCTTCTGCGACGCCAACGGCATCCAGTACATCGAGAAGAACGGTACCACCACCGCCGAGGTACAGATGGCGGCCGAGGCCCTGATCGCTGCCGGTGTCAAGGCGGTGTTCACCCCCACCGACAACACCGTCATGACCGCCGAGCTGTCCATCTACGAGACCTTCACCGAAGCAGGCGTCCAGCACTACACCGGTGCCGACAGCTTTGCCCTGAACGGTGCTTTCGTGGGCTACGGCGTCGATTACGTCCAGCTGGGCGAAGCCACCGCCGACATGGTGGCCGAGATCCTCTGCGACGGCAAGAGCGCTTCCGATATGCCGTACCAGACCTTCGACAACGGCATCGTGACCATCAACACTGAGACCTGCGAAGCCCTGGGCCTCGACCTCGACACCGTGAAGGAAGCCTTCAAGCCCTACTGCACCGAGATCGTGGAAGTGACCACCGCAGAGAACTTCTCTTAAAGATAACCCTCTCAGTCAAAACCTGACGGTTTTGCCAGCTCCCCCGAAAGGGGGAGCTTTTGGCGGCTATAGGAAAAGTTTTCCGTCCCAATAAAAGCTTGCCCTTCGGGAGAGCTGGACGCGAAGCGGCCTGAGAGGGCCGTTCTAAAATACATAATGTTAAAAGGAGCACACACATGCTGGCGAGTATCTTTTCGCTCAACGTCCTGCAGACGGCGCTGGAACTGGGCTGTATCTATGCCCTGGTCGCGCTGGCGCTGTTCTTGAGCTATTCCATTCTGAACATTGCAGACCTGTCCACCGACGGTTGCTTTACCCTGGGCTGCGCGGTGGCCTGTCAGGTGGCTTTGACCGGGCACCCCATTCTGGCGCTGTTTGCCGCCATGGCAGCGGGCGTGTGCTCCGGCTTTGTCACGGCCTTTCTGCAGACCCGCCTTGGGGTGGAAAGCATCATGGCGGGCATCATCGTCAACACCGGCCTTTACACCATCAATCTGGCGGTGATGGGCTTCTCCTCCACCATGTCGCTGGTCAAGACCGACACCATCTTCTCGCTGGCAAAGGGCCCGCTGAGCTTCCTCGGCGGCTGGTATAAGCTGGTGATCGCGCTGGTCATCATCGTGCTGGCAGGCGCAGCGATGCTGGGCTTCCTCGGCACCCGGCTGGGCCTGTCCATCCGCGCCACCGGCGACAATGCTGCCATGGTGCGCGCTTCCAGCATCAACCCGGCCTTCACCATCACGGTGGGTCTGTGCATCTCCGGTGCGCTGTGCGCGCTGTCCGGCGGTCTGCTGGCACAGTACCAGAAAAGCTGCGACATCAACGTAGGCACCGGCATGGTGACCATCGCGCTGGCGTCCCTCATCATCGGCGAGACCCTGCTTGGCAAGCGCACCATGCTGCGCCGCATCATCGGCGTGGTGTTCGGCAGCTGCCTGTACCGCTTTATCGTGGCCGTGGCTCTGCGCTTCAATGTGCCCGCTGCCGCCATGAAGCTGGTGTCTGCCATCATCGTGGCCATCGCTATTTCGATGCCCGCCATCAAGGAAAAAGTTGCTTTCGAGCAGCGCAAGCGCGGGGCACGCAGCCGCCGCGTGACCACCGGCAAGGAGGGACAGTAAGATGGAAATGCTTCAGCTGAATGACCTGCACAAGACCTTCAACCCCGGCACCGTCAACGAAAAAGTGGCGCTGAACGGGGTCAGCCTGCACATGGAAGCAGGCGATTTTGCCACCATCGTGGGCTCCAACGGCGCGGGCAAATCCACCCTGTTCAACGCCATCACCGGCGGCTTCATCGCCGACGAGGGCGGCATCCTGCTGGGCGGGCAGGACATCACCTTTGAGCCGGAACACCAGCGCAGCAAATACATCGGCCACCTGTTCCAGGACCCCCTCAAGGGCACCGCGCCCAATATGACCATTGAGGAAAATCTGGCGCTGGCCTACCTGCGGGCCGGCACCGCCCCCCACGCCATCTTCTCCCGCATCTCCCGCAAGGATAAGGATGTGTTCCGCGAGAAGCTGGCGCTGCTGGATATGGGCCTTGAGGACCGCATGAAGCAGCCGGTGGGCCTGCTGTCCGGCGGCCAGCGTCAGGCACTGACCCTGCTCATGGCAACGCTGGTCACGCCGAAGCTTCTGCTGCTGGACGAGCACACCGCCGCCCTGGACCCGGCCACCGCCGAAAAGGTGCTGGAGCTGACCAAGAGCATCGTAGCCGAAAAGAAGATCACCTGCCTGATGGTCACCCACAACATGCATCAGGCGCTGGAGCTGGGCAACCGAACCCTGATGATGGATGCGGGCCGCATCGTCTTTGACGTGAAGGGCGAACAGCGCAGCAAAATGACCGTGGACGATTTGTTAGAGAAGTTCCGCGAGAACGCCGGCAAGAATCTGGACAACGACCGCATCCTGCTGAGCAAGGTAGAGCCGTAATTATAGGAAAAACAAAAATCCCCTCTGTGCAGATGCACAGAGGGGATTTTTGATGCAAGAAATTACTGAACGTACTCGACCGTGTACTCGAAGCCGTACTCCTCCTGCAGTAGTCCTCCACGATCTGCTGCAGCTTTGCCCAGCCCTCGTTGGCCTTGGCGTTGTCGATGCTGTCGGGGAAGTTGATGATGAACTCGCGGTGTTTGGGGATACGTGCTTTCATGGTAGAAATCTCCTTATAACAGTTTGGATTTTACTTGTTCATTTATACAGAAGCACGGGCCTGAACCTGTGCAACTTGCGAAAAAATTTTACAGTCCGTACACCCGACGGGCATTTTCCGTGGTTACACGGAACACATCCTCGGCGGGGATGCCTTTCAGCTGGGCAATGTACTCGCCTACATAGCAGATGAGGGAACTGTCGCAGCGGGTGCCGCGCACCGGCTCCGGGGCCATGTAGGGGCAGTCGGTCTCCAGCACGATGCGTTCCAGCGGCAGGGCGCTGATGGCCTTGGCTGCCCGCTTTGCACCTTTGAAGGTGCAGGCACCACCGAAGCCAATATACAGCCCCTGCTTTGCCAGCCACACAGCGTCGTCGGCACTGCCGGAATAGCAGTGGACGATGCCCTTGGGATGGTATTTTTTCAGCAGGGCGTAAACGTCGGCGTGGGCGTTGCGGTCGTGCACGATGATGGGCTTGTCCAGTTCCAGCGCCAGCCGGATGTGTGCCTCAAACATGGCCAGCTGGGCATCCTTGGGCACAGGCCAGTGGTAATCCAGCCCGCACTCACCCACAGCGACCACTTTCGGGTCGTCGTAGTACGGGGCCAGCGCGCGCATCTCAGCGGCCCAGTCGCCGCCGTATACCGACACCGTGGGTGCCGGGCCTTCCTCGCCGCAGTCGGCGGCGGGCAGCAGGCTTTCCGGGTGGATGCCAACAGCTGCCACCACCCACGGGTAGCGGTGCGCCAGCCCCAGCACCCAGGGCGCGTCCCCGGAGTGGGTGGCCTGCTCGCACACGCCTACCACGCCCTTGCCGGGCAGACTGTCCAGCAGGGCAAATCGGTCGGTGTCAAAGGCGCGGGCACTGTAATGGGCGTGGGTGTCAAAAATGGGGCCGGTCATTTGCCCTCCTTTTTGGCGGGGGCCTTGTTCACCAGCCAGATGCCCACACACACGAACACCAGCGCCGCCAGATACTGCCAGCGGAACAGGGGTTCGCCGTTGAGCACGGCGCTCAGCAGTACGTTGACCACCGGGTTCACGAAGCCAAAGATGGCA
>QWCE01009642.1_pt1 | contig 10678 bp, 10 predicted proteins | sample 1972531 | NCBI WGS metagenome assembly QWCE01 (sample SAMN09866716, study PRJNA288562) | Human gut metagenome isolate term4_stool, whole genome shotgun sequencing... | reverse complement strand
TATCGTTGTATTTTGAATTGTACAATCACATAGTTTACAGTTTATACAAGGACATAGTTTACACTTTTCATATTTAAACATCCCCACAAACCCTAATTTGTAAAACTGATTATACTATTCAACAGACAAAACAAATTTATAATACTAAGATAGCTGCAATTTTTATTACGACTATACAAACCAAAGAATATACAACAAATGAAAAATGGGAGTGCATTGTTGCACTCCCATATGGATAGAAAAACTTTTAATATAAATTATTATAAATTATTTAAAAATCTGAATATCGCCGATTAGAGGAAGACCTGTCATCTTGCCCTGACAAGCATTAACAATGCCCAAAATCATAAATACAAATACAACAATTGAAACAACAGAGTTAAGTACTGTACCAACATAAGGGATAAAAGAAAGTAAACCACCGATTACTGATGCGATAAATAGGATTAAACCTTGACCTAGGTGGAAACGAACAAACTTATTCTTGTTTGCTGCAATGGCAGGAATAATAAGTAGGCAACCAAGATAAGAAAGAACTGCCATAACCTTACCGTCATTGATTTCCTGTTCACTGACACCATCAGCATTTACATTCTGCTGATTTGGGTTGTAGTTGTTATACTGTACATTTTGCTGATTTGGTGTGTAATTGTTCTGCTGAACATTCTGCTGATTTTCTACAGGTGCACCACATTCACCACAGAAAGTATCATTATCTTTAAGTTTTGCACCACAGTTTTTACAATTCATAATGTGTCCTCCATATTCTTTTTTTAAGAAAATAATTACTTGTAAATAATTACCAATTGAGTATAACACAAAATTCGACATATTACAAGGGAAATGTTAATAAATTTACAAATGCACATAATATGTACTAATGTTTATTTTATAATTACTAAAAATACTAACAAAAAAGAGAGCCAGTAAAGGCTCTCTAATTTATATTTTGTTATTAGCTGAATATACTTGCTCCACCATATACAAGACTTGCTAGATTTGAGTAATCAGTACCATAAAAAATTGCAGTGAAAATTGTATCTAAAATTAATGCAGCAATTTTATAAGCAATATATGCTCCTGCGATTGAAAGAGACTTAAACCATAATGATTTTTCATACTTGCTACCTTCAGCAACTTTTTCAATAACACCAAGTAATAATACAATGAAGATAACATCAGCAACAGTAGCTACATATGTAACTATTTGAGCATTAATAAACTGTGTATGTATTAAATTGAAAATACAGTTAAGTGCTAATGAAAATACTATCGGTACATAAGCACCTGATGTTGCATTAAGTGCATTTATGTAAGATACCTTATTATTTTTAGCCATTTTAGCAATTACAAATATCATTGTGCCAAATGCAAAGAATTTTGATGCCGGATTATAAATACCGTAAATAATAGCGAAAGCTGTACTTGCATAATATGAACCTATTACTGAGAATAAACTACCTAAACAACCTAAGATAACAATCGTAACTGCAAACACTAACCACATATGGTTCTTTTCTGTAAGAAGTGTTGTTGGCTTTTCAATGTAACCTTTCTTGAAGAAATCTAGGAATACATCCTTGGCACTGTTAAACCAAGTTAGAATAGGTGATGGTTCAGTCTTTATATTCTGTTGTGGCACTTTGTTGCCATAAGGAACATTCTGATTAGGCATACCGTTGAACTGAGGGTTACGGTTAGGTGCTTGATTGAACTGTGGGTTTTGGTTAAACTGTGGTTGCTGGTTTGGCATACCGTTATTAACCTGTGGATTTTGGTTAGGCATTGGATTTGCCTGTGAATTTTGGTTAGCCTGTGGGTTCTGATTTGGAACTTGGTTAGTCTGTTGAACATTTGGGTTAGGGTTCTGCTGTGGCTGTTCAATTTTGTTACCACAATTTGTGCAGAAAGTTGCGTTATCAGGAATATCCTGACCACATTTGTTACATTTCATAATCTTCCTCCATAATGTCTTGTGTCATAATTTGACAAATTATTAATAATTAATATTATACCATATAAAACTCTACAAAACAATTATTATATTGTACAAACTAAGAAAACTTTGCATATTATATATTATTGAAAAAGTTACTGATTTATAATATAATTTTTATGAGGTAATAATATGAAATATAACAGAATTTTTAAAGGAATTTTCTTGAAACGACCTAATAGATTTATTGCATATGTAAACATAAACGGTAATGAAGAAGTTGTCCATGTTAAGAATACCGGCAGATGTAGGGAACTTTTAACTGATAATGCAACTGTACTGTGTGAGAAAAGTGACAACCCTAACCGTAAAACTCAGTATGACCTTGTGGCAGTTTATAAAGGCGACAGACTTATTAATATGGATAGTCAAGCCCCTAACAAGGTGTTTTATGAGTATTTGCAAAGTGGCAGATTTAGGGATAACTTAACTTGCATAAAACCTGAATATAAATACGGTTCATCAAGAATTGATTTTTATTGTGAAAGTAATGAAGAAAAATTTTTGATTGAAGTTAAGGGTGTTACTCTTGAGAATGATGGTGTTGTGTCTTTTCCCGATGCACCTACAGAAAGAGGGATTAAGCACATTGAAGAACTGATTAAAGCTAAAGAACAAGGCTATCATACAGTAATAGTATTTGTTATTCAGATGGATGATGTAAAGTACTTTACACCTAATAATGTGACACATAAGGCTTTTGGTGATGCACTGATTAAAGCCTATAACAGTGGTGTTGAAATTTTATGTTTAGATTGTAATGTAACAGAAGAGTCACTTAAAATAAAAGATAAAGTTGATTATAAATTATAAGGAGAAAATTATGCTAAATATAGGAGCACATTTATCAATATCAAAAGGCTTTTTAGCTTGTGGCAAAGAGGCTACTTCAATCGGTGCAAATACATTTCAATTTTTCACCAGAAACCCAAGAGGTGGCAAGGCTAAGGAGATTGACCCTAATGACACAAATGCTTTGCTTGAATACATGAAAGAAAATAACTTTTCGAAAATTCTGGCACATGCACCATATACCCTTAATCCTTGTTCAAAAACCGAAAAGACAAGAGAATTCGCCCTAGAAACAATGAAAGATGATTTAAGAAGAATGGAGTATCTGCCAAACAACTTATATAACTTTCATCCCGGTAGTCATGTGGGACAAGGAATAGAAAAGGGAATAGAGCTTATTGTAAATCAGCTGAATGAAGTTTTGTTTGAAGATATGACTACAACTGTATTATTAGAAACTATGGCAGGTAAAGGTACAGAGGTAGGCTCAAAATTTCAGGAATTAAAAGAAATACTTGATGGTGTTACCCTTAATGAAAAGATGGGTGTTTGCCTAGACACTTGCCATGTATTTGACGGTGGTTACGATATTAAGGATAATTTGGAAGATGTGTTGGAAGAATTTGATAAGATTATCGGTATTCATAAGTTAAAGGCTATCCACCTAAACGACAGTAAAAACTTCTTAGGTTGTCATAAAGACCGTCACGAAAAAATCGGTGAAGGTGGTATTGGCTTAGATGCATTGGTTGGCGTTATCAATCACCCTAAGCTAAAGGACTTGCCTTTCTTCCTAGAAACACCAAATGATTTAGACGGTTATAAAGCAGAAATTACCTTGCTAAGAGAAAATTATAAATTTTAGTTTTTCTTTTTAAATTTTGTTTGTGGGTAAAGATTAGTTTGATAAATTATGGTTTGTGGGGATGTTGCAAATTATATAAAAGTGTATACTATGTCCTTTCTCTCTTATATACCAAGTTATTGCACAATTAATAATACAACAATATTTTATAGCATAAACAGTACCGATTTTTATATCCTGTGAGTCATAGTTTCATATGATTTTATGGTATATATTCTCACTACAAATTTGCCTTTAACCACAATCAAAATTAAAAAGACAAACCCTAATTTGTAGAACTGATTAACCTTAGCTTACAATCAAAATAAAAAACAAATTAATGAAACTTATATTAACCCACAGACAAAATTAAAAACCTTAAAGCAAAATAGCTTAGAATTTATCTAGGCTATTTTTTATTTTATATAAAATGTCGAAAGGTGTGGGATTGTGAAATTTTATGGGGAAAGATTTAACATAACTTAACAAAAATAAATTTACATTTAACTTTTCTTAGATTTTTGATTTAACAAAGTAATAGTAAGATAAAGTTGTACTTGAGAGGTACAGAAAAAATAAAATCTAAATTAAAAAAGAGGTAAAAGAAAAAATGAAAAAGTTAATATGTTCAGTTATTGTAATTGCTTTAGTTGCAATTTCACTAGTTGGTTGTGGTAGTTCAAACAACAGTGACAGTAGTAATGGTAACAAAGTAACAGGTGACATTACTGTTGTATCAAGAGAAGATGGTTCAGGTACTCGTGGTGCTTTCACAGAACTACTTGGTATTGTAGATGACAAAGAAAATGACGCAACAACAGAAAGTGCTGAAATTACAAACAGTACATCAGTTATGATGACAACAGTTCAGGGTAACGACAATGCAATCGGTTATGTTTCTCTAGGTTCACTTTCTGACTCAGTTAAGGAAGTAACAGTTGACGGTGTTGAAGGTACTGCTGAAAATGTAAAGAGTGGTAAGTACAAAATCTCTCGTCCATTTAACCTATGTTATTATGACGGTAAACTTTCAAAACTTGCTGAAGACCTAATCAACTTCATTATGAGTGACGAAGGTCAAAAGACAGTTGATAAAGAAGGTTACATCTCAGTAGAAAGTGGTAAATCTTATAAGGCTAGTGGCCTAAAGGGTAAAATCACAGTTGCAGGCTCAACATCAGTTGCTCCTCTAATGAATGTAATTGCTGATGAATACAAGAAGCTAAATCCCGGTGTAACAATCGAAATTCAGGAATCAGGTTCAACAGCAGGTATCCAGTCAGCTACAGAAAAAGCAGTTGATATTGGTATGTCATCTCGTGAACTAAAGGATGATGAAGCAAAAACTCTAGCAACAAAGAAAATTGCTATGGACGGTATTGCAGTAATCGTAAACAAAAACAATTCAATTGATAATCTAACATCTGACCAAATCAAGTCAATTTATCTTGGCGAAACAACTTCTTGGGACGACATCAAGTAAAATCGAAAGAAACATTTAGGCAGAGTTAACCTCTGCCTATAACTTTAGAACGGAGAATTAGTTTGAGTAATGTAAAAGAAGTCCTAATGAAAATTCTGTTTCTATTGTGTGCTTGTATTTCAATTTTAGCAGTTGCAGTAATTTGTATTTTTATCTTTGCAAATGGTGTTCCTGCAATAGGCAAAATTGGTTTTACGGACTTTATATTCGGCACACATTGGAGACCTAACTCAGGGGAGTTTGGTATCTTCCCAATGATTGTAGCAAGTATTTATGTTACTGCCGGAGCAATTGTAATCGGTGTTCCTATCGGTATTTTAACTGCAGTATTCTTAGCTTGTTATTGTCCAAAGAAAATTTATAAAGTGATTAAGCCACTTATTAACCTACTGGCAAGTATTCCATCAGTTGTTTATGGCTTTTTCTGCTTGGTGGTTGTAGTTCCTATTATTCAGGAACTTACCCATACAAGTGGTAAAGGTATCTTAACTGCATCAATTCTACTTGGCATTATGATTTTGCCAACAATTATTAACACAACAGAATCTTCCATCAGAGCAGTACCCAATATGTACTTTGAGGGTTCTTTGGCACTTGGTGCAACAAAAGAAAGAAGTATCTTTAAGACAGTTATACCGGCAGCAAAAAGTGGTATTATGTCAGGTATTATCCTAAGTATCGGTAGAGCTATCGGTGAAACAATGGCAGTTGTAATGGTAGCCGGTAACCAGGCAATTATGCCAAAGAGCATTACAAGTGGTGTCAGAACACTTACAAGTAACATCGTTATGGAGATGGCATATGCAGAAGGTCTGCACAGAGAAGCACTTATTGCAACAGCAGTTGTACTGTTTGTATTCATCTTAATAATCAACATATGTTTCTCAATAGTAATAAGAAAGAAGGATAAATAATGGATAAGCTAAAAACATATTTAAAACACCCTCTTTCATTTGTACTACTAATATTAATTGGTCTTGCATCAATAATTACTGTGGCAAGTATTATATTTATCATTATTTACATACTTGTTAACGGCATCCCTAACTTAACAACTGATTTGTTTAGCCTACACTACAACTCCAAGAATCAGTCCATGTTACCATCAATCTTTAACACAGTATTTATTACATTCCTAACACTACTAGTTGCAGTACCTATCGGTATTTTCTCAGCAGTTTATCTTGTTGAATATGCTAAGAAAGGCAGTAAGCTGGTTAAAGTTATCAGAGTTACAACAGAAACTCTAGCCGGTATTCCTTCCATTGTATTTGGTTTGTTCGGGTTCCTAGCATTTGTTATTGCTTTAGGTTGGGGTTACTCAATGATAGCCGGTGTACTTACACTTGTAATGATGGTTCTTCCAACAATTATCAGAACAACAGAGGAGGCACTACTTGCAGTACCTAATTCATACAGAGAGGGTTCTTTCGGTTTAGGTGCAGGTAAAATAAGAACAATATTTAAGATTATTGTGCCAACTGCAATTCCGGGTATTCTTTCAGGTGTTATTCTGGCAATCGGTAGAATTGTCGGTGAAACTGCAGCACTTATCTATACATCAGGTACAGTAGCAGAAACTGCAACAAGCCTTACTGACTCAGCAAGAACATTGTCGGTTCACCTATATTGCTTGTTGTCAGAAGGTTTATTCACAAACCAAGCCTATGCAACTGCAGTTATACTTTTACTACTTGTTGTTGGTATCAACGCACTGTCAAACTTTATTGCAAAGAAACTTGCAAAGAAATAAGGAGAAATAATGAACAAATTTGATATAAATGACCTTGTACTTCATTATGGAGATTTCAAGGCTATCAAGGGTATTAACCTTGGTATTGAACAAAACAAAATTACCTCTTTTATTGGACCATCCGGTTGTGGTAAATCAACTGTACTAAAGACACTTAACAGAATGAATGACCTTGTAGAAGGTTGCAAGATTGAGGGTCAGGTGCTTTTAGATGGTCAAGACATTTTTAAAGATATTGATGTTAACACTCTTAGAAAAAGAGTAGGTATGGTTTTTCAGCATCCAAACCCATTTCCAATGAGTATTTACGATAACCTAACTTATGGTCCTATTACTCATGGTATCAGAAAGAAAAGTGAACTTAACGAAATTGTAGAAACAACTTTACGACAAGCTGCTTTGTGGGATGAAGTTAAGGATAAGTTAAAGAAGTCAGCACTTGCACTTTCAGGTGGTCAGCAACAAAGACTATGTATTGCCAGAGCCTTAACGGTTAATCCGGAAGTAATTCTAATGGATGAACCTACATCAGCCCTTGACCCAATCTCAACATCAAAGATTGAGGACTTAACACTTGAACTTAAGGACAAATACACAATTGTTATTGTTACTCACTCAATGCAACAAGCAGCCAGAATTTCTGACAAAACTGCATTTTTCCTACTTGGTGAGGTTATTGAATATGGTGACACACATCAGATTTTCTCAACACCAAAGAATAAGAAAACAGAAGATTATATTTCAGGAAGGTTCGGATAATTATGAGAGATAACTTTAACAAACAACTTGAAGACCTATATTCAAGCGTAAAGTATATGGGTGGCCTATGTGAAAAGGCAATTGAAAACGCATCTCAGACTGTTGTTGGAGATAATGCTGATAAAATTAAGGAATATGCAAAGAATGTAAATTTCTATGAAAAAGAAATTAACCATAGTGAAGACTATATCGAAAAGCTATGTATGGGACTTTTACTTCATCAGCAACCTGTAGCCAGTGACTTAAGAACAGTTTCCTCTGCACTAAAGCTAATTTCTGATATGGAGAGAATCGGTGACCAAGCCTCAGATATTACTGAACTTTCAGGATATATTAATAACTGTGAATTTAACGGAAAAATTCACCTAAAGGATATGTTCAAGGCTACTATTGACCTTGTAAAGAAAGCAGTAACATCATTCTCTGAAAAGAACCTTGAAATGGCACAAAGTGCTATTCTTGATGATGATATTATTGATAACTACTTTGATAAAGTTAAGATTGAACTTATTCAGATGATTCAAAGTAATACAGATGCTGAACTTTGTGTTGACCTACTAATGGTTGCAAAGTATCTTGAAAGAATAGGTGACCACTCAGTAAATATTGCAGAATGGGTTGTTTATTCAATTACAGGTGTTCACAAGGATATGAATTAACTTTTTTATTAATTTTCCCTTACTCATTTAGAGAGGCAATCCAAAATTTGGGTTGCCTTTTCTTTATTTTTAAATAATATTAAAAAATTCTAAAATAAATTTAACATTTAACATAGATTTAACATTCTGCAAAACTTATATTTTACATTGTACTGTTAGAATGAAGATAATATGAAAATAGGAGAAATGAGTATGGGTATTCTAAACATATTAAATCTAGTTGGTGGACTTGCACTTTTTCTTTTTGGTATGCAATTTATGGGAGATGCACTTGAGAAAAGAGCAGGTGGTAAGCTAGAATCTATCCTGGCAAGAATGACCTCTAATAAGTGGAAAGGTTTTTTGCTTGGTCTTGCCGTTACAGCAGTAATCCAGTCTAGTTCAGCAACAACAGTTATGGTTGTTGGTTTCGTAAACTCCGGTATTATGGTGCTAAGACAAGCCATCAGCGTTATTATGGGTGCTAACATTGGTACAACAGTTACTTCATGGATACTTAGTTTAACAGGTATAGAGAGTGATAACATCCTCGTTAGCCTACTAAAGCCAAGTTCATTTACACCAATCCTTGCCCTTGTAGGTATTATCCTTTATATGTTCCTAAAGAGTAATAAAAGTAAGGATGTTGGACAAATTCTTCTAGGCTTTGCAGTCCTAATGTTTGGTATGGAATCAATGAGTGATGCAGTTGCACCACTTAAGGATGTACCGGAATTTCAGGACATTCTATTAATGTTCACAAACCCTGTTCTTGGTGTATTAGCAGGTGCAATTCTTACTGCAATTATTCAGAGTTCATCAGCATCAGTTGGTATTCTTCAGGCACTAAGTTCAACAGGTCAAATCACATTTGGTTCTGCTATTCCTATTATTATGGGTCAGAACATCGGTACTTGTGTAACTGCGCTAATTTCTTCAATCGGTGCAAACAAAGGTGCTAAGAGAGCAGCAGTAGTTCATCTATGCTTTAACATTGGTGGTACAGTTATTTGGCTAACAGTATTTGAAGTTCTGAATATGTTTGTACATTTTGATTTCTTAGCCAACCAAATCGGCGTAATGGGTATTGCTATTGTACACACAGTATTTAATGTTCTATGTACTTTAACATTCCTACCATTAACTAAGCAGTTAGAAAAGTTAGCTTGTATTATTGTTAGAGATAATCACAAGGAACAGAAGATTAAGACTCTTGATAAAAGACTATATGCAACTCCGGCAGTAGCTATTGAAAACTGCTCAAAGGTTGTTGTTCAAATGGCAACAGAAGCATTTACATCAATAAAAAGTGCATATTCATTAATAAATAAATATGACCAAAATATTGCAGAAGAAATTAGAAATTCAGAAAAGAAAGTTGATAAGCTGGAAGATGATATCGGTAACTATCTACTTGGTTTATCGGCTCAAAGTTTAACTGATAAGGATAACTTAACAGTATCAAAGTATCTTCACTTAATCGGTGACCTAGAGAGAATTTCCGACCATGCAGTAGGTCTAATGAGTTCAGCTAAGGAAATTGATGAGAAAAGCTTAACTTTCTCAGATACTGCAAAGAAAGAAATTAAACAAATGTACTGTGCAGTTGAGGAAATCCTTAACTACACTTTAAAGACTTTAACTGATGATGACTTAAGGTCAGCAGCAGAAATCGGTCCACTTGAAGAAGTTATTGATGAACTGAAGAATCAACTTCAGAAGAACCATATTAAGAGATTACAGAACAAAGGTTGTACTATTGAAATGGGCTTTGTCCTATCAGATGTTACAACAATTCTTGAAAGAGTTTCCGACCACTGCAACAACATTGCACTTTGCATTATTGAAGCAAATAGAGAAAGTATGGGTATTCATGAACAAAGTAAGTACCTAAAGAAGTCAAACCCTCTGTTCCAAGAAAAGTATGAAAAGTATTACGATAAATATGCAATCGCTTAATTTTTAAATTCTATATAACTTGATATTTTATTTAAAACTCCCTTGTGCTGAAAGGAAATAGATATTTAGTTAACTTTAAGTTGATTGTCATTTTATAGTGATGTCAGTTTAAATAGATTTAAAACTGATTTAGGCAATTAAAAAATTGATTTAGTTAATTGAAAAATTAATATAAATAATTAATAAGAGATTTGAAAAAGTCTGTTTATACCACTCCCGTAACCACCCTAGTTCCTTTCTAGGGTGATTATCTTTTGTTTTTTTAGTTTTGATTGTGGAGTAAGGTGGATTTGATAAATTAGGGTTTTCAATTTTGATTGTGCGTTAAGATTAATTTGATAAATTAGGGTTTGTAGGGATGTTTAAATATGAAAAGTGTAAACTATGTCCTTGTATAAACTGTAAACTATGTGATTGTACAATTCAAAATACAACGATATTTTGTAGCATAAAC
>QWCE01006009.1_pt1 | contig 10680 bp, 8 predicted proteins | sample 1972531 | NCBI WGS metagenome assembly QWCE01 (sample SAMN09866716, study PRJNA288562) | Human gut metagenome isolate term4_stool, whole genome shotgun sequencing... | reverse complement strand
TCAATAGTTCCCGGTGGCTTACTGGTCAAATCATAGAATACTCTATTGACTCCCTTTACCTCATTTATAATTCTGCTCATCACTGTCTGAAGTACCTCAAACGGTATCTCGGCTGCTTCGGCTGTCATGAAGTCCACGGTGCGGACTGCACGGACTGCAACGGCATAATCATATGTTCTCTCATCACCCATGACACCTACTGAACGCATGTTGGTAAGGGCTGCAAAGTACTGGTTTGGCATCCATGATGGTTCCTCGCCGTGGGCCTCTTTGTACTCTTTTGCTGCCTTTTCCACTTCGCTTCTGTAAATCCAGTCTGCATCCTGGACAATGCGTACCTTTTCGGCTGTGACTTCGCCGATGATACGAATTCCAAGGCCTGGGCCTGGGAATGGCTGACGGAATACGAGATAGTCAGGTAATCCAAGCTCCAGTCCGACCTTGCGGACCTCGTCCTTGAAGAGGTTTCTGAGTGGCTCCACGATGTCCTTGAAATCGACATGCTCTGGGAGACCTCCTACGTTGTGGTGTGATTTGATGACTGCAGATTCTCCGCCGAGTCCACTCTCCACTACGTCCGGATAGATGGTTCCCTGCGCAAGGAAGTCAACCTTTCCGATTTTCTTGGCTTCTTCCTCGAATACACGGATGAATTCCTCACCGATGATTTTACGCTTGCGCTCAGGCTCTGTGACGCCTGCAAGTTTGCTGTAGTAGCGCTCCTGTGCGTTGACGCGGACAAAGTTGATGTCGAACGAACCGCCTTTGCCGAATACGCCCTCTACCTCATCGCCCTCGTTCTTGCGGAGAAGTCCGTGGTCTACGAATACGCAGGTGAGCTGCTTGCCGATTGCCTTGGCAAGGAGTGCTGCGAGTACTGATGAGTCTACTCCACCCGAAAGTGCAAGGAGCACTTTGCCGTCACCGACCTGCTCTCTGATTTCGTCGATTGTGTTTTTGACGAATGAATCCATCTTCCATGTGCCTGCACATCCACATACGCCACGGACGAAATTGTAAATCATCTGTGTTCCGTTCTTGGTGTGAAGTACCTCCGGATGGAACTGTACTGCATATAATTTCTTCTCAACATTCTGTGTTGCGGCTATTGGACAGTCTGCAGTGTGCGCAACTACCTCAAAGCCCGGTGCAGCCTCTGCAATTCTGTCGAAATGACTCATCCAGCATACTGATTCTGATGGCAGATCCTTGAACATCACGCCGTTTGCAGAATATGTGATTTCTGTCTTTCCATACTCTCCAACCTCCGGTGTGATTACCTTTCCGCCTAATTTATGCATCATAAGCTGTGCACCGTAGCAGATGCCAAGCACCGGTATTCCCAGCTCAAACAGCTCTTTCCGGTATGATGGAGAATCCTCTTCATAACAGCTGTTTGGACCTCCTGTAAGGATGATGCCCTTTGGATTCATTTCTTTGATTTTCTCAATGTCTATTTTGTATGAGTAAATCTCACAGTACACGTTGCACTCGCGGACACGGCGCGCAACAAGCTGATTGTACTGACCACCAAAGTCTATGACTATGACCTTTTCCTGATCCATGTTTTCCTCCTAATTGTTTATTCGCTATGCTGCTGTTTTACAATCTTTGAAACGTCACGTAATTGCTGTTTGCCACACTGTGGTGTAAACAATAACAAAAACATAACATACGTTATCTGCTGCCATCTCATTGATTACATAAAAGCAACATGTATTCTTATGTCATTATAGATTACGGAGTGCTTATCTGCAAGCGATTTTGTTAAATTTCTGTTTTGATTTTATGTGCAATTACGTTATAATGAGTAATAAACACTTTTATAGGCTGGGAGGTTTCATCATGAGTTTTAAAATAATCACTATAAGCCGCGAATTTGGCAGTGGCGGTCGCTTTATCGGCGAGCAGATTGCTCAAAAATGCGGCATTGAGTTTTACGATAAAAAAATAATTGAGCATGTGGCAAAGGAGCTCGGTATCTCTGAGCAGATTGTCGCAAACCAAGGTGAATATGCACCTGCCGGAAGCATTTTTTCATATGCATTTGTGGGGCGCGACATCACAGGAGTTTCTCTTTCCGACCAGATTTTCAATATCCAGCAGAAGCTCATCAAGGATATTGCGCAAAAAGAGCCATGCGTTATTGTGGGACGTTGCGCAGACTACATTCTTTCTGACAGGGATGATGTGCTGAATGTTTTTATAGAGGGAAATAAGCCTGAAAAGGCTGCAAGAATAAAAAAGCTCTATCATAAGAGCGATGACGAGGTCAAAAAGCTGCTAAAGGATGTCGATAAGAAGCGCTCGGTAAATTACCGATACTTCACCGATAAGGAGTGGGGCAACAGGAAAAATTATGACCTGGTGCTCAACAGCTCTGTGCTTGGGTATGACAAATGCATTGAGCTCATAACTGCTGCATACGCTTAACATACTTAATATATTTAATGAGCTTAATATGATCAGGCAGCGCAACTTTTGCACCAATGCAATACGGAAAATTGATATTATTATTACTATTAAGAAACCGTTTTCTTATTTTATTACGAAAAACGTAAATAGAATTACAACCTGTGTGTAATATTAAAAATACTCCTGCATAAACTGTAACAACAGAATATGCAGGAGTATTTTTTGAAATCATATATTGAGACAAGGGCGGTGGAAATCGCCAACTACATAGTTGAAAACAATGCCACGGTGCGTCAGGCTGCAAAGCAGTTTGGCATCAGCAAATCCACTGTGCACAAGGATATCACGGATGCTGACAGGCTGCTTCGCATAGACCCGGAGCTTGCCGCAAAGGCGCGTCACATTCTCGATATCAACAAGTCCGAACGCCATATCCGTGGCGGACTTGCCACCAGAGAGAAGTATCTGCATCTGCCTCATGTGCATGCCGGCTGAGTGCATGGATGCTTCTATCCCTGCATTGCCATGTGCACAGCTTTTCGCGCATCTAAGGCTTTTCGCCAATTCAAGACCTGTGTCACATAATTCAGCAGCTCGTCATACAGCCGATTACCTCCGGATACTTTCATGTTCCGGATGTTTCCTGTGTCACATGACTTGTGAGCACACCGTACAGCCACTTGCCCTCATCACTTAGATCCTCATAGGTAAAGCCGCTTGTCTTATCGCAGGCAGGTGTTAGAAGCGCTGATTTTTCGTCCTTATTGGACAGATTCCAGCACACATAGCTGATGCCGTAGCTGTCAAGCAGGCTGATCCAGCTGTTTGCGGAATCTATGTCCACCTGACCGTTTCCGTCGGCGCTGCAGATGCCAAACTCTGATACAAATATCGGAAGTCCGGCGTCTGCCGCCGATTTTAGCTTGTTTTGCAAGTCCTCCTTGTGGGTTGCGGCATAGAAATGCAGTGTATACATGATATTATCATAGCCTGTGACAGGGTCCTTGACTGCCTCATCCACATCCCGGCTCCAGTTAGGTGTGCCTATCAGTATGACTGCATCCTTGTCGTAGCTTCTGATTGACGGAATGACCTCGCTGGCATAAAACTTCACATCTCCCCAGGTCGCACCTTTACACGGCTCATTGCAAATCTCGTAAATCACGTTGTTGTATGAGGCATACTGCTGTGCCATTTTGGCAAAAAATGTCTTTGCCACATCACTGTAGCGGTTTGGATTGCCCTCGTTTAACACATGCCAGTCGATGATGACATACATGTCGTTGTTGAACGCGTACTGCACTCCGTTTTGCACAAGTGTCTCAAGCTGTTGCCTGTCACCATCTGTGCAGTAGCCACCGCTTTCATAGGTGTACATGGCGAGCCTCACCACGTTTGCTCCAAAGCTTTTCAGCGTGGCAAAGCAATCTTTGGTCACATACTGTGGATACCACGCAAGACCGTGTGTGCTGACTCCGCGAAGCTGCACCTCGTTGTTATTTTGATCAACGAGCTTGCTGCCCTCCACATGCAGCTTACCGTTTACTGACGGACAGGCAAGAACTGAGCTCTCCTGTCCGTTTTCTGTGGTGAGCTGCTCTGTATCAGCCACATTCTGATTTTCTGTACTGTTTTGCGTACTGTCCTCAGTATTATTTTCTGCAGAATTCACCGACTCAGTGACTTTCTCATCCGTCTGTGATTCTGTCTCCTTGTTGCCCTTGTTACCACATCCTGTAAAAATCCCAAGCACCAGCACTGCAGCCAATACCAATGCTATATATTTCTTCATATTGTTATACTGTCTGACTGATTACTGAATTGATGTAACCTTGTAGTCCTCAGCCTCTACAGTCTCCTTTAATTTCTCATCGGAAATGTCAGAGCTTAATGTCACTACTGCAGTTCCGCTCTCATGGCTTACTGCTGCCTCACTAACTGCATCAAGCGCCTCGAGTGCCTTCTTTACTCTTGCCTCGCAGTGGCCGCACATCATTCCTTCGATATTCATTGTCTTTGTCATTGATTTTTCCTCACTTTCACTTGGTTTATTTGTTTTGTTTTTTCTATCTGGTGTTGCTTTTCTGTCATGCTTAGGATCATACACCCTGCACAGATTCAGCCGCAGGGCATTGGTAACAACGCAGAAGCTCGACAGACTCATCGCCGCCGCTCCAAACATCGGATTGAGCTTCCATCCTAATAAAGGATACCACAAACCGGCCGCAAGTGGAATACCTATTACATTATAGAAAAATGCCCAGAACAGATTTTCGTGTATATTTGTCAATGTAGCACGGCTTAACCGCACTGCTGCTGGTACATCTATCAGGCGGCTCTTCATCAGGACAACATCCGCTGCATCTATTGCCACATCACTTCCCGCGCCGATTGCAATTCCCATATCCGCACGTGTGAGCGCCGGTGCATCATTGATTCCGTCACCAACCATAGCTACCCTGCCCTGTTTTTTTAGCTTCCTTATGACAGCCTCCTTACCATCCGGAAGCACACCTGCGATGACTTCGTCCACTCCCGCCTGCTTTCCAATGGCATTGGCAGTCTGCTCGTTGTCACCGGTGAGCATAACAACTCTGATACCCATATTTTTAAGCTGTCTGACAGCTTCCGGACTGTCCTCCTTTATTGTATCTGCAACGGCTATGATACCGCAAAGCCTGTCATCCGCGGCAAAGAACAGAGGAGTTTTTCCTTCCTTTGAAAATTCGACAGCTTTCGCGCGCATATCATCTGACACTTTTACAAATTTGCTGACAAAAGCAAGATTTCCTGCTTTTATCATTTTGCCTGCAAGTATTGCAGTCAGACCATTTCCTACAACAGCGCTAAAATCCGTCACCTCTGCGACAGCGATTTCATCCGTTTTAGCGCGCTCCATAATGGCTTTTGCAAGCGGATGCTCGCTCCTGGCCTCGACTGATGCGGCTATTGCAAGAAGCGCTCCGGCATGATTGCCGGTTTCCTCAAAAAATGTCTCATCCGGCACGATATCCGTCACCTTCGGCTCACCGCTTGTTATGGTGCCTGTCTTATCAAGAGCCACAATCTGTGTGCGGCCTGTTGCCTCAAGGCTTGCCGCTGTCTTGAAAAGTATACCGCTCTTTGCGCCCTTGCCGTTTCCTACCATTATCGCAACAGGAGTTGCCAGTCCAAGTGCACACGGACAGCTTATCACGAGCACCGAAATGCCTCTGGCAAGCGCAAAGCCCACGGTCTCACCGGCTATAAGCCATGCTATTATTGTAATGATTGCAATTGTAATAACCGCCGGCACAAATACTCCCGATACCCTGTCAGCAATTTTTGCAATAGGTGCCTTTGTCGCTGCGGCATCAGAAACCATCTGTATAATCTGTGAGAGTGTGGTGTCTTCGCCTACTCTGGTTGCGCGGCATTTTATAAAGCCTGACTGGTTCACTGTGGCAGCGCTTACTGCATCTTTCGGCTGCTTATCCACAGGGATGCTCTCTCCTGTGAGTGCCGATTCGTTGACAGCGGTTGTTCCATCTATTATTTCACCGTCCACAGGGATATTTTCACCCGGTCTGACCACGAAAATATCGCCCTTTTTCACTGCATCCACAGAAATTTCCTGCTCCACGCCATTCCTTACAACGGTTGCTGTCTTTGGGGCAAGCTGCATCAGGCTCTTTAAAGCGTCTGTTGTTTTGCCCTTTGAGTGCGCTTCAAGCATTTTTCCGACAGTAATCAGTGCCAAAATCATGGCTGCGGATTCAAAATAAAACTCATGCATATATGACATGACCGCATCCATATCGCCATTCACCTGCGCAGCTGTCATGGCAAAAAGTGCATACACGCTGTATCCAAACGATGCTACAGAGCCAAGCGCAACAAGCGTATCCATGTTTGGAGCGCCGTGAATCAAGCCCTTAAAGCCACTGATAAAAAACTTCTGGTTTATGACCATTACCGCCACTGTAAGCAGAAGCTGCAAAAGTCCCATAGCCACATGGTTTCCATTGAAAAACTCAGGCAACGGCCAGCCCCACATCATATGTCCCATGGAAAAATACATGAGAACAACTAAGAATATGAGCGATGCTATAAGCCTGTTGCGCAGCTTCGGTGTCTCCCTGTCTACAAGCGCATCCTGCGCTGCCTTTAGCTGCTCTAAGCTGTTATTTGCTTTGTCATTTTCTGATTCTGTTGCTGTGCCTTTGGGACTCGCTCCATAGCCCGCCTGCTCTACTGCCTCCACTATCTGCGCATCTGTCGCGCTTCCCTCGACTCCCATCGAGTTGGTCAAAAGGCTGACAGAGCAGCTCGTCACACCATCAACCTTAGAGACCGCCTTTTCCACTCTGGCAGAGCATGCCGCACAGCTCATTCCTGTAACTGTATATTGCTTCATACTGTCTGTATTTCCTTCTTTCTACTATTTGAATCTAACTATTCAAAAGCCTTTTCTAAAATCTCTCAATTCCTGTCACCTTGAAATCCAGTCTTTCGATGGCAAATGTGATTTCCTCATCGCTTAGCTCTCTGGTTGCCTCAACATGTGCCACGCCATGCTTTAAATCCACATCTGCCGATACTCCTCTCATCTTCTGAAGCGAGCGTGTGACTGAATTCTTGCAGTTCATGCAGTGCATTCCGTCTATGTGCACATCTGCTCTCGTGACTATCTCGCCTGTAAGCTGTACTGTGGCTTCCTCGTCCTCCTTCATGGCTCCACCGCCACAGCAGGCGCCCTCGCCCTTTGAATGCTTAATAGTCTCCTTTAAGCCCACAATCACCAGTGCGGCAATTATTGCTATTATTAATATTGTGATTATTGTACTCATTTTTATACCTGCCTTCTTATAATACTACTTCATAAGCTTCTGCAGTGTGTTCAAAAGCTCATCTATTATCTCATCCTTGCCGGCTCTTATGTCATCTGCCACACACGTCTTTATGTGATTGGCCAAAAGGACTTTATTGAAGCTGTTGAGCGCAGCATTTGCGGCCGCCACCTGTGTGATGATGTCAGGGCAGTAGCAATCCTCATCCAGCATACGCTTGATTCCACGGATTTGCCCCTCTATACGGCTAAGTCTGTTGATGAGATCCTTATATTCCTGCTCTGACCGCTCTTTTTTGCGGTTGCAGCAACAGCATTTGGTTTCTTTTTCTGTCATGGGTACCTCCATTTGTTCTTTGTTCCGCATTATGCATTTGTTTTACATCTCTAACCATACCCCTTATGGGTATCTGTCTTCAAGAGCATTATATACCCTGGTGGGGTATATTGCAATGGCAGATTTCCTTATTGAGAAATTTTCATGTTATCTTCTGCTCCTCCCTCATGTTCTACAATAACCCGGTCTGTTATATTCTCCTTATTTTCTCCATCAAGAATATAATACTCCCCACTATACGGCACTTTATAGCTCACCTTAACGTCTCTGCTTATAGCTCCCAGTTTTTCAGCTTCTTTTGCCTCCGCCAGCAAAATATATACATCCTCATAACCGGTATATGAGTATATGCTTACCGTTTCATCTTTTTCCAAATAAACAGTCGGACCGCTATATTTTCTATACACCAGATCACGTACCGAATCATTATTAACATCAATTAATGCCTGAATATGTTCAATCATATCGGCTGCAAATGACCTCACCGGCGTGATACACATACACAAGACAACTACAGTCACAACCGCTATCGCAGCAAAATATGCAGGATATCGTTTTGAGCTGTGAGTGGTATGTAATTCCTCGATACATTCTTTTCTTACCTGCTCAATATCAGGCATTTCATGCTGCGCTGCCTGTCTAAAAATATCATTTTTTTTCATTCTGCATCAATCCTCCTTATCCAAATTTTGCCTAAGCTCCCTTAGGGTACGATATAATCTGTTTTTTATGGTTGATTCCTTTACAGAAAAAAGGAGCGCTATTTCTGAAATATTTTTATCCATATAATAATATAGATAAAATATTTTTTTAGTAAGTTCATCCTTCGCAGAAAGATATGTAAACACACTTTGTACTGTTTCTTTTGATATTGCTATATCGTCAAACGAAGTCTGTTGTACAGCTATATCATTTTCATCTGCCGACAAAATATTATAATCGTTCATTTCCTCAATGCCACGAAGCTTTTCTTTTAATTTATAATGACGAAAAATTTTTCTCTTTGCTATTTGCATTACAAGTGCATCCGGCTGCTTAAAATATGATATTCCATGTTTTCGTATTATTTTAACAACCTCTGTATAGGTTTCCTGAAATATATCTGCTACATCTTCAGTTTTTCCACATTTTACAATGATGTACGCTAAAACCTTCTGATTGGTTGAGGCATATAGCTCATTAAAAAAGTCATCCTGTGCCTTATTAATCAATCTGCATCCCTCCCTTCACTATATATGTGTCCCACACCATAGAAAAAGTTTCATGTTATACCATACTTTTATAATAAAAGCATGCAAGCTGTGTCCTGTCCCTCAGCTGCAGCTTTTCGAGTATGACACTGATATAGTTTCGTACGGTTCCCTCACTCAGATACAGCTCATCCGCTATTTCCCTGTTGTTTAGTCCTTCTGCAACCAGCTCTATGATTGAAAGCTCCTTGCCGCTTATATCATAGCTCTTCATTGCGTCAATGAACCGGGCCTGACCGGTGCCTGATGAAGCTTTACCATCAGCTCCGAACAGGTGTGGTATCCTGTCCATTATCTGTGTTCCAAACACTGTCTGTCCGTTGTTTACAGCTCTAAGTGCCGGGGCAATACTCTCAAAGGCCTGTTTTAGTATATAGCCCTTCGCCCCCAGCGAGATTGCTTTTACAATGTATTCATCATCCGAAAATGTGGTCAGAAGAAGTATTTTGGCATCCGGATATTTTGCGAGTATTTTTTCTGCTGCTTCAAGACCTGTCATGCCCTGCATCCTTATATCCATGAGCATCACATCGGGCATATGCTCCTCGTACAGCTTTACCGCCTGCTGCCCGCTGTCTCCAACCGCAGACACCTCTATGTCATCCTGTGCGCTCAGTATTGTGTTCAGCGAAAGTGATACGAGATTATCATCATCTATTATTACTATTTTCATGTCCTGTTCCTTTCTTTTTCAAGCCTTGATTTTTATGTATATCCTCACTTCTTCATTAGCGTCACAAATATCATGAAACCATCGTCTGCCTTTATCCGCATGGTTCCTCCTATCGCTGCAACACGCTCCTTTATATTTTTTATGCCTATTCCATCTCCTGTTTCTCCCGAAAGTCTTCTTTCGTCAGCCGATGTGCCGTTGTCATTTATCTCAAGCTGGTAAAAGGCGGGATGCTCTCTGACTATTATCCTGATTTCATCGCCGTTACTGTGCTTAACTGCGTTGTTTACCGCTTCCTTTGCAATTGCAATAAAAGCATACTTGACATCTCTGGGCACATCATCCTCACAGTCGTATTCGAGTGAAAATGCAAATGCACTGTCTGTAGGCTTAAGCTTCGCAAGCGCCTGACGCAAATCGACCGACTCATCGTACAAATCATGAACGCTTTTTCTCATGCTGTCCATTGCCGTATCGAGTGTACTCTTCAGATCTGAGATAGGCGCTTTAAGCTTTTCATCGGTATTTATCACACCGATTGCTCCCACCTGCAAAATAGAGCGCGTAATCATGTGACCCACGTTGTCGTGTATCTCTCTTGCGATACGGTTTCTCTCCTTTAGCGTGGCATTATATATCTGCGCATTCTGCTTCTCGATAAGCTGGTGATTCATCTGCTCCATAAGCATATCGTGCTCCATAGACGCATCTCTCATGCTGTGCAGCTTCATCTGATACCCCAAAAGCAGCTCTGTGAAATACGAAAGCATTACCGCAAAAGCCATGAGAAGTACAACCTCCAGGATATTAAAAATCCCGGGTGCTATATGTTTTATCTTTAAAATACAGTCCACCGATACAGCTATCCCCACTACGGCTGCAGCCATCCTCGACACCGTGTATTTTTTCTTCCTGAATACCATCGTTGCATACGGCAGCATAAAAAATGATGGTGCAAAAAACACTCCGGACAGAATATAAACCGCCAGAATCAAATCAAAGGCCCGGTCTGCCGTTTCGCTCTTGTTAGCCGGACTCATCTGCGGCACATCCTGCATGTCTATAAATGTGCACACGATTATTCCTGTAAGTATGCACGCTATCATGACGTAATCGACCTGAAGGGATACCACCATAAGCATCACGCATGATAGAACTATTAAAAACTGACTACATA
>QWCE01010353.1_pt1 | contig 10684 bp, 8 predicted proteins | sample 1972531 | NCBI WGS metagenome assembly QWCE01 (sample SAMN09866716, study PRJNA288562) | Human gut metagenome isolate term4_stool, whole genome shotgun sequencing... | reverse complement strand
CAATAACGAGAAGAGCGGTAAGGACTCCCTGGTCGAGAGTTGACAGATGAATGAGGGGCAGCGCGTCTGCGGTAAATTCGAAATGCTTGGTGGCTATATCGATGCACTGGGGCACGAAGAACATGAGGCCGAAAATAAGGGCAGGGTTGACTGAGGACTCGTAGCAAAAGAGCAGGAGCGAGAAGTAGAGCAGCATGAAGGAGAGTGACCACAGAGTACTGGTGGTGTTGATGGCGGCAGAAGCGGTAAAGGCGTCGCTTGAGTTGCTTAAGAGGAGTCCGAGACACGTTCCTCCTATCACACCGAAGAGCGCAAACCAGAGATGTTGGGCGGTTATGGCTTTTACAACATTGCAGGAGCGCACGGCGGCAAGAATGGCGGCGCAAAGGGAAATCACGAGAAGAGTCGCTTCGCGGGTGTCGTTGGAAAAGCTCATCTCTGCGAACGAGGGTATGCCGATGAGCAGAATATGGGAGAGCGGCATCGTCAGCATCAGAACGATAGATGCGATGAGGAAGCGCCTCTCGCTTCGACTTATCTCGAAGCTGCTGATGGCAAGGACTTCAATGGTGCTGGCATGAGCCGAAAGCGCCCACAGCGCTAGCGAGGTGGGGCAGGAGAACAGAATCTGCAAAGTGCCAAGCAGCGAGTTTCCCACAAGCGCTGTCGCCGCCCGTGCAAGGAAAACGGCAGAGAAGAAGGAGAAAACCGCCCAACCGAAGCTTGTCTGGTAGGCATAGCGAATGAGCTCGACCGACCACAGGTAAAGGGAAAGAATGCTGGAAGCACCCATCACTATGCAAAAGGCCTCGGCAAAAAGAGCTGGGGGCGCAAGAGCGGCTTCGTTGCAATAGACCAACACGCCTCCTCCGATAAGCCCCATCGCTGTTGCGGCGAGGGCCACCTTGAGCCACTGCCGATTGCGAGAAAGGACGCTCTTGCCTTTCAGGAGGATTGCCGCAGTCGAAATCGCCATGCCCACGCATATATAAAGGAGCTCGTCCGTTGTTTGAACCAGATCGAACGATGCAAGAGGGTGAAGGAAGAACGATCGTTGGAATATCGACCAAATGCTGGCAAAGCCGATGATGTGCACGACGAGCATCAGGGCCTTTGTTGCCTCGGTGGAAGAGGCAGGCTCTGATTCTCGGTGCGCTGATATGTTGGGTGGCGTGTTCTCCATAGCTTCGCTCTGCCTATTTTAGAGAAATATGCGGCGAGTTCCTAGCATGTGCGCAGGGCCGCCTTTCTGAGAAATGCCAGTTCCAAGGCGTGGGGAGAGAAAATACCCAATGAATGGGTAGAAAAAAACGACGCGTTCCCCCGTGGGATGGGATGTCATTTGACGCCTCTTGGGCGAGACTTCCCCTCGCCGCCGGACTCGCGATCATTGACGGGACGGCATGAGGTAAGAAGCCAAAAGGAGGAATCATATGCACATGGAAACAGGGACAACGCGCCGCAGCTTCTTGGTCGGAACGGGCGTGGCGCTCGGCACTGCCGTTGGCGCGGTGGCGCTGGGAGGCTGCTCGTCCAAGGATGCGTCTTCGGGCGATCAGGATCTTGCATCAACCGGCGTAGACTTTGACGAGGAATATGATGTGGTCGTCGTCGGAAGCGGTCTTGCCGGCCTGGCCACCGCAGTCACGGTGGGCACTGAGGGCGACGGCGCCACATGCCTTCTCTTGGAAAAGAGCGACAGTCCGCTCGGCGGCGGCAATAGCGCTTTCTCGGGCGGCATGATAATGACGACCGACAACTACGATGATTGCTTGGAGTACGTCAAGGCCCTTCGCGGCGAGAACGAGACGGTTTCGGACGCGATTTGCGAGGCCTATGTGCGCGAGGCGATGGAGCATGCGAATTGGCTCCGCTCCCTGGGGGCGCCAGATGACTTCTATGTATCCTACGAAGACCCCGATGGGTTCTGCCAGGGCGTCTACAAATATGATGCAGAATACACTGAGCTGGATCCCAACGCTTCGGTGCATGGGATTCGCTTCAATCCTGATAATCCCGACGGATTGACTCACGTCATCAAGTTCCTCAGCGCCAAGGCAGACGAGCTGGCGGATGTCATCACTCGGAAGACCAAGGCGCCGGCTGTTCGGCTTATCCAGGATCCCGTTTCGTGCGCTATCGAGGGCGTGACCTATCTTGACGGGAACAAGGAAGTGAACGTCAGGGCGAACAAGGGCGTCGTCATGTGCTGCGGGGGCTTCGAGAACAACCCCGAGATGATGGCAAACTATTTCAAGGCCTACGGCTGTCACCCCGCAGCGGCGGTGCACAACACCGGCGACGGCATTGTCATGTGCGAGAAGGTCGGTGCATCAATGTGGCACATGCACGGCATCGCCGGATTCTGGCCCCACGTCGTGTCACTCGATGGAACGGGCTTCACCTCGAACCTGGAGATGATCGATTCCGGCTACGGTATCTTGGTTGGAACGAACGGCCGGCGATTCACTCCCGAGTGCCCGGCGGTTTCCTACGGCAACAACACGCGCGTGGCGTTGGATCTCAAGCTCACCAACGGCAATCGGCATGGCGACTACCAGAGCGGCGGCGAGTGGATGACGCGCCATCTGCCGGCCGTTTCCTGGGGCATCTTCGATGCTGCGGGCTTCGAGAAGGCAACCACGTACTTCCCCTTCGACGATCCGGTGGCTGAGGGCTTCGCTTACAGCGCCGACACAATCGAGGGCCTTGCGGCTCAGATCGACGTGCCGGTTGAAGAGCTCACACGAACGGTTGCAACGTGGAATGCCATGTTGCAAAACGGCGGAGATACGCAGTTCTACCGTGCGGATGACGGGGTTGCGCCTATTGTTGAGCCGCCGTTCTATGCGGCGCGCCAGTGCCCGTGGTTCCTCAATACCGATGGCGGTCCCGAGCGTAACGAGTTCGGGCAGATCCTCGATCATGACAAGAATCCCATCCCGAATCTTTACAGCGCTGGCGAGTTCGGCTCTATCTGGTCAGACATGTATAACGGCGGCGGAAACTGCGGTGAATGCCTTGCATTCGGCCGTATTAGCGCCAGAAACTGCCTGGGTATCGCTTAGGCGGCCCTGAGGCGGAACTGAGGCCTGCGCCCTTCTTCGCTGCTGCGCCCTTTGCCGCAGCACGCATGAGCCATATCGAGTCGGTCGTTCCCTCCCTGGCCTTCTCGGTATGGCTTCATTGCCTTGTAGCTCTTCCGAGGATAGCCATCGGGGCGAAGGGCCGTGTGGGCCATTGACGTTTCCTCCGGTGCTATGCTGAGCCAAAACGCATAGGGGAAAGGGAGAGCTGTGGATTAGGATACCTCGCAGGCGAGCTCGCGGGACGTTCAGCCTGAGGCCACCGACGGCATAGTGGTCTCCTTTCCGCCCGACTTCCTCATTGAGCGCAGGGCCATCATCGCCGACAAGATCAATGGCGAGAACACCATCGGCGTCGAGTTCTCCCTCGACGGCGGCACCAGCTGGACGCGTTACGACACCGCCGGCACCGACAGTGTGCGCTGAGTGTGGTGGACCCTCGAACGGACGCCCGAGGAGGAGGCGTGTTCCAGATGATGGCGCGCTCCGTGAACGAGGGCGGCAAGGTGAGTCCCATCGCCGCCATTCGCAACTTCCAAGTGCTGGAGTAAGGTGCCTGTTGCCATGCGCGCCCCCGCAGCCCCATGGTAGAATTTCGCTAAGGTATTGCGATGGCCGCGCGGCCGGTGAGCGAGATGGATTCATGACGCGAATTTACACATGCAACGTTCCCATTGAGGCGGATCTGGTGGATGCGTTCTGCTGGCTGCAGAAGGGGTTCACCGACCAGTTCGTTTACTACGATAAGCAGCGTGCCTGCCGCTACATGGGACTCGGCCGCTGCATCGCGCTGCCCAGTTTGCGCGATGTGGAATACGAGTACGGCGAGGGCAGCTCGCTGCGTGAGGTTGCGACTGGTGCGGCTGCTAGTGAGGTCGCCGGTGGGGCTGGCGCCGGCCAGCCGCCGGTGTTCTTCTCGTTCAATCGCTTCGACGCTACCAATCCCGCGCCGGCCGACGAGCTGATGGCCTCGTTCCCGCGCCTTCGCTTCATGCTGCCGGAAATCGTGCTCATCGAGAATGAGCGCGGGCGCTTCTTGCAGGTGAACTCGCTGGGTCCGGTGTACCCCGGTCGCGTGGCCCGCTTCACGCGCATGGTGGCCTCCGCGCCGACCCGCCAGCGCACGAGCATTCCGTTTGCGCTTGAGCCCGACTCCCGCGAGGCGTGGGGCGAGGCCATGGACGCAGCGCTTCATCCCTTCTCATCGAAGGATCTGCTCGTAAACCTCATCGACGGCGACGCCCGCGGCACCGTGCTTCTGTACCGTTATGCCGACGTCTTTTTCTGCGGCTGCACGCCCGAGCTTCTCGTGCGCAAGCGCGACGATGTGGTGGAGTCGATGTGTCTGGCGGGGACGTGCCCTGCCGGAGCTACGGCGGCGGAATCGGACGCGCTGGCAGAGGCGCTTCTGGCCGATGGGAAGAACCGCTCCGAGCACGATTATGTGGTGCAGCTCATTCGCAGCGTTCTCGACCGCGTCTGCTACGACGTGGACGTGCCTGCCACTCCCGAGATCATGCGGCTTGTCCATGTGCAGCACCTGTTCACGCCGGCCCGCGCCCGCGTGCTCGCCGGCATCACGCTGGCCGACCTCATGGAAGACCTGCATCCCACCCCCGCCGTGGCCGGCACGCCGGTGGGGGAGGCGAAGATGCTGCTGCGTGCCATCGAGCCCTACAACCGCGGATTTTACGCGGGGGCCTGCGGGTTCGTGGACGGCGCCGGCGACGGCGAGTTCTCCGTTGCCCTGCGCACCGGCGTTTTCGACGGCGAGATGGGTTATGTGTACGGCGGCTGCGGTATCGTCGGCGAAAGCGATGCGGACGCCGAGTACGAGGAAATCGATCTGAAGCTGCGCACCATCCTTTCCGCTTTCGGCGCGTAGCCTCTTGTCGCGCGGCTCTCCGGGGGCGTTTCGTGCGCTATCATGGACGGACGAAATTCGCGAAAGGAAGTGGCGATGCCCATAACGACGACTCATCAGCAGGATACCGCGCTGTTCGTGGCGGCGTTTTTCGACGAGATGGTGCGCTGGGGCGTGCGCGAGGTGGTGGTGAGCCCCGGCTCGCGGTCGACGGCCTTGGCCATGGCGGCCTACGAGCTGGAGCAGCGCCGACCCCAGGATCTGCGAGTTTACGTGGATATCGACGAGCGCGGGGCTGCTTTTCTCGGCCTGGGTCTTGCGAAGGCGAGCGGTCGCCCCGTGGCGCTCGTGTGCACCTCGGGCACGGCCTTGGCGAACTACTACCCGGCAGTTATCGAGGCGGAAACGTCCCGGGTGCCGCTCATCGTTCTGTCTGGCGACCGGCCCCCGCAGCTGCAGGGCCTCGGCGCGCCGCAGACCACCGACCAGCTGAAGGCCTATGGCAGCCATGTGCGCTCCTTCCGAGCCATGCCCACGCCGCGCGGGCGCGATCGCGATATCGCCTTTGCCCGCCAGGCGGCTCGCGAGGCGGTGCTCGCCGCGCTTGGCCCGACGGCTACGCTGGCTCCCTACCGAGAGCCGGCGCCGGTGAAGGAGGGGTTGCGCGAGCCCGTGGCGACCGGCGTGCATGAAGGGACGGATTCTGCGGTCGCGGCGGCTTCCCTCGGCAAGCATGCTGCTGTTTCAGCTGGCTCCGGGGCCGCCGCGCTGCCGAAGGATCCTGCTGCCACCATCGCGCTGCCGATGGATCCTGCTGCTACCGTCGCGATGCCGGCGAATTCTGCGATCGATGACGCTCCCGCCGATGCTCCTGCGTGGGATACTGCTGGCGACTTTGCGGCCGCAGCCGTTGAAGAGGCCGATTCTTTCCAGTCTGTCTTCTACAACGAGGCCGGCGACATCGTGAACTACGATCCAAACCTGCAGGTGGCTTCCCGCGCCTGCATGCACCTGGCCGGCCCCGTGCACGTGAACTTCCCCTTCGACGCCCCGCTCAAGCCCGATTTCGCCGGCGCCGATTTGCAGGCCATGCAGCGCGCCGCTCGCGATTGCTTCGCTCTGGGCGCTCGCAACGCCAGTATCGCCGCGAAGGACGGCACCCTTCTCGATTTGGGGCCGCTCGTTGGCCCCGCAGGCACGCTGCCCCAGGCCAGCATCGAGGCCATCGAGCGCCTTCTGTGGAAGCGGCCGTGTCTCGTGCTCGCCGGCGAGGGCTCCTGCGAGACCGTGGCGGAAGCCGAGGAGATTCTCGCTTGGGCCCGCAAGCTGTCGCTGCCGGTGCTTGCCGATCCGCTGTCGGGTCTGCGCTCCATCGACGACCCGCTCGTCATCGACAACTACGACAATCTCTGCGCTCGCGCCGACTGCCCCGTGCCCGAGGTGGTCATCCGCTTCGGCCGCTATCCTATCTCGAAGAGCGCAACCGCCTTGCTCGAGCGCACGCGTCCCATCTCGCTGGCGGTCGATGTCGCCGAGACGCGCGATTTCAACGCGGCGACGGACGTGTTCGTGGGTACGACACCCCTCGGGTTCGTGCGCAGCGGATGGCGCGCCGAGGGCCGCAAGGCCCAGCGCCGCTTCGCTGACGCCTGGGTCGCCCTCAACGACGAGGCGCGCCTGCGCATTCTCGCTGTGGAATGGGACGGCGTGGCCACCCACGATTCCGAGGCCACGGAAGGCGCCTACGTGCGCTCGCTTCTCGAGCTGGCACCGGAAGGCTCGTGCCTCTTTTCGGCGAATTCCATGAGCATCCGTGCCGTGGACACCTTCTACGTAAAGGACGGAAAGCCCCTGGCTGTGATGGCCAATCGTGGACAGAACGGCATCGATGGCGTGGTTTCCACGGCGGTAGGCGCGGCGCAGCACTTCGCCCAGACGACGTTCCTCACCGGCGACTTCACGCTGCTGCACGATCTCTCCGGCTTGGCGCTTCAGCGCGAGATGCTGCTCCAGCGCCGTGGATCCGCAGAGACGCTGTCGCTGGTTATTGTGCTTCTGAACAACAACGGCGGAGCCATCTTCGACATGCTGCCCCAGGCCTCCGCCGACCCGTATTTCGAGCGGCTGTTCCTCGCGCCCCAAGACGTGCGCTTCACCGAAGCCGCCGCCGCCTTCGGCATCCCCTCGGCCAGCGTGCACACGGTCGGCGCCTTCCGCAGCGCCTACGAGCAGTTTCTCGGCACGCCGGGCATAAGCCTCATCGAGGTCGCCCTGCCCCTACGCGGCGTCCGCGACCGCTACGCCCCCTATCAGCGCTAACGCTTATGGGGTCGGATGAGTTGCGCGATGGCGGGACGATTACGGAGGGACGCGGTGGAACCGTGGTGAGATCTGCCGGTGAAGGGATGGCCCCCTGCATCCTTCTGCACGGGTTCGCTCAAACGCCTGCGTCGTGGGATGCGGTAGCGCAGCGGCTGCAGGCGGCCGGTCACCGCACCTATGCACCCGATTTGTACGAGTGCAAGGGCGACTTCAAGCTGCCAAGCGTTGAGGAAGTTTTGGAAGGTACGGAGGCGGGGGAAGACGGGGAAGACGGGGAAGACGGGGAGGGCGTGGAAGGCGACGCGAATGCCAAAAACGTCTCTGGGGCGGTGCGCGACCCGCTGACCTCCCTCGATGCGGCGTGTGATCGGGTGGCGGCCATCGTGCGTTTGGTCGCGCAGGTCGATGCCGCGCCCGTGCTCGTTGGCTATTCCATGGGCGGCCGCATCGCCGCTGAAACCGTGGTGCGCTATCCCAATCTGCCGCTGGCCGGGCTTGTTTTAGAAAGCGCGGGGCTCGGGCCTGCCGACGAAGCCGCTCGGGCCGCCTTAGCCGAGCGCAATGGCGCTTGGGCTCAGCGGCTTCGCGATGAGGGCGTTGCGGCCTTCATGGACTGGTGGGAAACGCTGCCGTTGTTCGCCAGCCAGCGTGCGCTTCCTGCGGAAGCGCACGCCGCCATCCGAGCCGAGCGCACCTCCCGCGATGCAGAGCCTTTGGCCCGCTCTCTGGAAGCCTGGGGTGCTCACCATCAAGCTGCCGAAACGGTTACGCTTGGCGTCCTTGCCGACCTGGCCAACCGCGGCGTTCCGGTGCTCTACGTTGCCGGCGTCCTTGATGAGAAGTACTCCGCGGTAGCCGCCCGCGTCCGCGCTGCCGGCCTTCCCACAGAGCTCGTCCCCGATGCTGGCCACAACGCGCACCTCGAAGCCTCTTCCAATTTTGCGGGAATCGTTGAAGGCGTTCTCGCTGAAGATGTTCTTGATGGAGATGCCTTGGCGCGAAATGTGGCTTCAAAATCACGAAAGATCGGATACGGGGCCTAAAAGAGACCTTTCCGCGGCCTTTTTGGCTTAGAAATCACGAAAGATCGGGCGAAGAGCGCCAAAAAGGTCTCTCAGTAATACAAAAGCGCTCGTTTTCCCAGGTGGCGTATTACAAAAAAGTCTCTACTACTCCGATCGCGCCGATTTTTCGTGATTTTCAAGCCAAAAAGGAACTCGAAGTCGCGAAAGGGACTTAATGCCATCACGGCTTCCTGATATCTTCTAAGCCATGGCCGCGACAGTCGTGGCTGCAGCACCTTCTCGCCGGCTTTTCCAAATTATGACCCACAAACACACTTTATTATGCTAAAGTGTCGGCCATGATTTTCGTTCGGGGACATAAAAGCGGCATGGATGCGGCGGCGCTCGCCGTGGCAAGCCAGCACATTGCCCAGCAGTCGTGCGATGCGGCTGCGGCTGCCTCCAGCGTTCGCGCGACGACGCGGGGGGCCGGCGCGGTTGCGCTGATCCGCCGCGATGCGCTGACCTGCTGCGATGTGGTGGCCTGCGCCCTCATGAGCGCGCATAAGGCTGCCCAGTGTTGCACCGACGCGGTCGAGCGTGCGCTGGCCAGTGCGCACAAGGCGGCTCAGTGTATCGCCGAGGCGGCCCGCGCTGTTGCCAGCCAGCATGAAGCCCAGCAGTCCCTGCGCGAGGTCTCCCCACAATTTGAGTTCCGATACCAATAGCACACGGGTTTTCGCCCGTGGCTATTTTTTTGTAGCCCCGGGCGAAAAGTCGTGTGCGCCATCGGACGTATCCGCACACTGGAAGGAAAGAAGAGGGAAATGATCGCGAAAGTTCTTTTGGTAATCGCCTTCGTGGCCGTGGCCGTGGCGGTGGGCATCTACTGCCGTCGGCACACGGGCACCGTGGATGGCTTCATCCTGGGTGGCCGCAACGTCGGTCCGTGGATGAGCGCCTTCGCCTATGGCACGAGCTATTTCTCGGCCGTGGTGTTCGTCGGCTATGCGGGCCAGTTCGGCTTCAAGTACGGCATCTCGGCCACGTGGGCCGGCATCGGCAACGCCATTATCGGCTCGCTGCTCGCCTGGTGGGTCTTAGGCCCCCGTACCCGCGAGATGACCCATCGTCTGCAGGCATCCACCATGCCGGAGTTCTTCGGCAAGCGCTACGATTCCCGCGCCCTGCGCATCGCGGCGGCGGCCATCATCTTCGTGTTCCTCATCCCGTACACCGCGAGCGTCTACAATGGTCTGTCGCGTCTGTTTGGCATGGCCTTCGCGCTGCCCTACGACGTATGCGTCATCGGCATGGCGGTGGTCACCTGCATCTATGTGGTGCTTGGCGGGTATATGGCCACGGTCATGAACGACTTCATTCAGGGCATTGTCATGCTGCTCGGCATCATCGCCGTCATCGTGGCGGTCATCTTGAACAACGGCGGCTTCTCCGAGGCCATCATCTCGCTGTCGCAGATCCCCGCCGAGGGTTCGGCCATGCAGGGCCCCTTCGTCAGCTTCTTCGGGCCCGATTTGTTCAACCTGCTCGGCGTGGTCGTCCTGACGTCGCTCGGCACCTGGGGTCTGCCGCAGATGGTGCAGAAGTTCTACGCCATCAAGACCGGCCCGGCCATCAAGCAGGGTGCCATCATCTCCACCATCTTCGCCTTCGTGGTGGCCGGCGGCTCCTATTTCCTCGGCGGCTTCGGTCGCCTCTACGAGGGCCAGATCGAGTACGCCGCCAACGGCACGCCCATCTACGACTCCATCATCCCGACGATGCTGTCCACCTTGCCCGACGTGCTCATCGGCCTGGTGATTGTGCTCGTGCTGTCGGCCTCCATGTCGACGCTCTCGTCGCTGGTGCTCACGTCATCTTCTACGCTGACCATCGACTTTATCAACGGCAATATCATCAAGAACATGTCCGAGAAGAAGCAGCTTGTCTGGATGCGCGGCCTGCTCGTGGTATTCATTGCCATCTCGGCGCTCATCGCGCTGTTCCAGTACCACTCTTCGGTGGTGTTCATCGCCCAGCTCATGGGCTACTCTTGGGGTGCGCTGGCCGGTTCGTTCCTCGGTCCCTTCCTGTGGGGCCTGTATTCCGGGCGCATTTCGAAGGCGAGCGTGTGGTGCTCGTTCGCCGTGGGCGTGGGCCTGACGGCTGTGAACATGGGCTTGGCGATGTCCGGCGGCGTGCCGCTCATCGCGAGCCCCATCAACTGCGGTGCGCTGTGCATGATCATCTCGCTGGTCATCGTGCCGGTAGTAAGCTTGTTCACACCGGCGGTGCCCTTCCAAATTAAGCCGCCGACCACTGAAGGCGCCATCGACCGCGAGTACGACCGCGAGCTCGCCCAGGAGGAGCTGGAAAGCGCCACGGTAAGCGCCGCCGACGTGTAAGTG
>QWCE01009285.1_pt1 | contig 10691 bp, 7 predicted proteins | sample 1972531 | NCBI WGS metagenome assembly QWCE01 (sample SAMN09866716, study PRJNA288562) | Human gut metagenome isolate term4_stool, whole genome shotgun sequencing... | reverse complement strand
ATTTTAAAATATGACGATAAGGTTAAACAAAGTTACAAGAGATTTGAACGTAGGAATCGCGACGGTAGTTGAGTTCCTGCAAAAGAAAGGGCATACCGTAGAGGCTAATCCTAATACCAAAATTAGCGAGGAGCAATACGCTATACTCGTAAAAGAGTTTAGTACAGATAAGAACCTTAGACTTGAATCGGAGCGTTTCATACAGGAACGTCAGAATAAGGAACGTAATAAGGCGTCTGTTTCGATTGAAGGCTTCGAAAAGCAGCCGGAGAAACAGAAGTCGGAAGATGTGATTAAGACAGTCGTACCTGAGGATGCACGTCCGAAGTTTAAACCTGTCGGAAAAATTGATTTGGATAAACTGAATGGTCGTAAACCTGAAAAGGTGGAGAAGGAACCGGAACAGAAACAAGAAGAACCTGTTGTAGAACGGCCTGTCGTTAAACCCGAAGTAAAAAAGGAGCCCGAGAAGAGAGAACCCGAGGTGAAGAAAGAAGAGGTGGTGATACCTCCTGTTTCTGTAGTAGAGCCTACTCCAGTGGTAGTTGAGCCCGTAGTAGTGCCGGAACCTGTAGTGGAGACGAAGCCGGTAGAAGTTGAAAAAGTAGTAGAAGAAGTGAAAAAAGAAGAGCCGAAGGTAGTAGAAACTGCACCTGTGAAGGCGGAAGAACATAAAGAAGAAAAAAAGGTGGAAACTGCACAGGCTGAAGTAACCCCGGTAGCAGAAAAAGCTCCGGAGGATGATGGTGTTTTCAAAATCCGTCAACCGGAATTAGGCGCGAAGATCAATGTGATCGGTCAGATCGACTTGGCTGCATTGAACCAGTCTACTCGTCCGAAGAAAAAATCGAAGGAGGAGAAGCGTCGCGAACGTGAAGAGAAAGAGAAAATCCGTCAGGACCAGAAGAAACTGATGAAGGAAGCCATCATCAAAGAAATCCGTAAGGATGATTCTAAAGTGGTGAAGAACGGTCCGAAAGAAAGCGCAGATGCTGCTAAGAAAAAACGCAACCGTATCAATAAAGAAAAGGTAGACGTTAATAACGTTGCGACTTCCAACTTTGCTGCGCCGAGACCTAATATACAAGGTAAAGGCGGCAATGGTAATGGCAATAACAACGGTCAGGGCGGACAAGGAAATAATAACAGAAGAAATAACAACAATAATAAGGATCGCTTCAAGAAGCCGGTTATCAAACAGGAAGTGAGCGAGGAAGACGTAGCAAAACAGGTAAAAGAAACTCTTGCACGTCTGACAACCAAAGGTAAGAACAAGACGTCCAAATACCGTAAAGAAAAGCGTGAAATGGCTTCCAACCGTATGCAGGAATTGGAAGATCAGGAAATGGCAGACAGCAAGGTATTGAAGTTGACCGAGTTTGTTACGGCTAACGAACTGGCAACGATGATGGATGTATCTGTCAATCAGGTTATCGCTACTTGTATGAGCATTGGTATCATGGTTTCCATCAACCAGCGTCTGGATGCGGAAACAATCAATTTGGTGGCAGAAGAGTTCGGATTCAAGACAGAATATGTAAGTGCGGAAGTGGCACAAGCTATCGTTGAAGAAGAAGATGCACCGGAAGATTTGCAACCGCGCGCTCCGATTGTTACAGTGATGGGACACGTTGACCACGGTAAGACCTCTTTGCTCGACTATATCCGTAAGGCGAACGTAATTGCCGGTGAAGCCGGAGGTATTACACAGCATATCGGTGCATATAACGTGCAACTGGAAGACGGTCGCCGTATTACGTTCCTCGATACTCCGGGTCACGAAGCGTTTACCGCTATGCGTGCACGTGGTGCGAAAGTAACGGATATTGCTATCATTATTGTGGCTGCCGATGATAACGTGATGCCGCAGACGAAGGAAGCAATCAATCACGCGATGGCTGCCGGTGTACCTATTGTATTTGCAATCAATAAGGTAGATAAACCGACTGCGAATCCGGATAAGATTAAAGAAGAACTGGCTGCAATGAATTACCTTGTTGAAGAATGGGGTGGTAAGTATCAGTCACAAGATATCTCTGCCAAGAAAGGTATGGGTGTGGAAGATTTGCTGGAAAAAGTATTGCTCGAAGCAGAAATGCTCGACCTGAAAGCAAATCCGGACCGTAATGCTACGGGTTCCATCATCGAATCTTCACTGGATAAGGGACGTGGATATGTAGCTACTGTATTGGTATCTAACGGTACTCTGAAAGTGGGAGACATCGTACTGGCAGGAACCAGCTACGGACGTGTGAAGGCTATGTTCAACGAACGTAACCAACGCATCAAAGAAGCAGGACCTTCCGAACCGGCTTTGGTATTGGGATTGAACGGTGCACCTGCTGCAGGTGATACATTCCATGTTGTTGAAAGCGATCAGGAAGCTCGTGAAATCACCAACAAACGTGAACAGTTGGCTCGTGAACAGGGCTTGCGTACGCAGAAGATCCTTACGTTGGATGAGTTGGGCCGTCGTATTGCTTTGGGTAACTTCCAGGAATTGAACATCATCGTTAAGGGTGACGTGGACGGTTCTGTTGAGGCATTGAGCGACTCGTTAATCAAGTTGTCTACGGAACAAATCCAGGTAAATGTCATCCATAAGGGTGTGGGAGCAATTTCCGAGTCGGATGTTTCTCTGGCTGCCGCTTCGGATGCGATTATCGTCGGATTCCAGGTACGTCCTTCGGGTGCTGCCGCTAAGATGGCTGAACAGGAAGGTGTCGACATCCGTAAGTACTCTGTCATCTACGATGCAATCGAAGAGGTGAAGGCTGCTATGGAAGGTATGTTGGCTCCGGAACTGAAGGAACAAATCACGGCAACTATCGAAATCCGCGAAGTATTCAACATTACGAAGGTGGGTTTGGTAGCCGGTGCAATGGTGAAGACCGGAAAGGTGAAACGAAGCGACAAGGCTCGTTTGATCCAGGTACAAACTTCGAGTGTGGTATCAGTCTGGTGAACTGCAACGACATGAAGGTAGGCGATATGATCGAGACATTCGAAGAAATAGAAGTGAAACAGACTTTATGATTTATGAGTTATGATTTATGAATTATAAGGGTATAAGGCCATTCGTGAAGTAATGGTTGCAACAATAGATGGGTGGTAATGTGGTACTATTTTATATGGGACACCACCTTACCACTTTATTGTTTTATCACCTGACAGAAATATAAATCACAGATCATAATCATAGAAACATAAATCATAAATCACAAATCATAAATCACAACGTGGCAACGATTGATATCATTATCCTTATTGTAATAGGCGCCGGAGCGGTGGTAGGCTTTGTAAAAGGCTTTATCCGCCAGTTGGCTTCTATTTTGGGGTTAATAGTCGGGCTGTTGGCGGCGAAAGCTTTGTATGCCTCTTTGGCGGAGAAACTTTGCCCGACAGTGACGGATTCGATGACAGTTGCGCAGGTGTTGGCTTTTATCATGATTTGGATTGCCGTGCCGTTGATTTTTGTACTGATAGCTTCGTTATTGACAAAAGCAATGCAGGCAATTTCGCTGAACTGGCTGAACCGCTGGTTAGGGAGTGGGCTGGGAGCACTTAAGTTTTTGTTGTTAACGAGTGTAGTGATCGAAGAATCTTTGTTATATTATCCGATGGAAACGTTTGCGGGGATCTTTTTCCCTGCTGCGAAGAATATGACGCAACAATATATATTAGAGAATAAAGATGCAACAAGAAGAACCCAATAAAATGAAACCCAATCAGAAAGACGAACTCGGAAAGAAGACTGATAATGAGTTTGTCCGGAAATTTGCGGAGGAGAAATATAAATACGGCTTCACCACAGAGGTGCATACAGACATCATTGAGCGTGGACTTAATGAAGATGTCATTCGTCTGATTTCATCGAAAAAAGACGAACCGGAGTGGTTGCTGGAGTTTCGCCTGAAAGCGTACCGCCACTGGCTGACGCTGGAGATGCCGACTTGGGCACATCTCCGTATCCCTGAAATTGACTATCAGGCGATTTCTTATTATGCCGATCCGACGAAGAAGAAAGAAGGACCGAAGAGCATGGAGGAAGTCGATCCTGAATTGATAAAGACGTTTAATAAACTGGGTATCCCTTTGGAGGAACAGATGGCTCTTAGCGGAATGGCGGTGGATGCCGTTATGGACTCCGTTTCCGTAAAGACTACCTTCAAGGAAACGCTGATGGAGAAAGGAATTATCTTCTGCTCGTTCAGTGAAGCCGTGCGGGAACATCCTGATTTGGTGAAGAAATATATGGGCTCGGTGGTAGGTTACCGGGATAATTTCTTTGCGGCGTTGAACTCCGCTGTCTTTTCTGACGGCTCTTTTGTGTATATTCCGAAAGGGGTACGTTGTCCGATGGAACTTTCCACCTATTTCCGTATCAATGCCCGTAACACGGGGCAGTTTGAACGTACGCTGATTGTGGCGGACGACGATTCATACGTTTCTTATCTGGAAGGATGTACAGCGCCGATGCGGGATGAAAATCAGTTGCATGCGGCTATCGTTGAGATAATTGTGCACGACCGCGCAGAGGTAAAATACAGCACTGTTCAGAACTGGTATCCGGGCGATGCAGAAGGCAAGGGCGGTGTATACAACTTTGTGACAAAACGCGGTAACTGCAAGGGAGTGGATAGTAAATTATCCTGGACACAAGTGGAAACTGGTTCGGCAATCACTTGGAAATACCCTTCCTGTATTCTGACAGGCGATAACTCGACCGCTGAATTCTATTCCGTAGCTGTAACGAACAACTATCAGCAGGCTGATACCGGAACGAAGATGATTCATCTGGGCAAGAACACCCGCAGTACGATTGTAAGTAAAGGTATCTCCGCCGGACATAGTGAGAACTCCTATCGTGGGTTGGTACGTGTGGCCGAGAAAGCGGATAATGCCCGTAATTATAGCCAGTGTGACTCTCTGTTGCTGGGAGATAAATGTGGTGCGCATACTTTCCCTTATATGGATATTCACAATGAAACGGCAGTGGTGGAACATGAAGCCACAACGAGCAAGATCAGTGAAGACCAGATATTCTATTGCAACCAGCGCGGTATTCCGACAGAAGACGCGGTCGGGCTTATTGTGAACGGATATGCAAAAGAAGTATTGAATAAACTTCCGATGGAATTTGCGGTAGAAGCACAGAAGCTGCTTACTATCTCATTGGAAGGAAGCGTGGGGTGATTTACTAGTTGGCAATTTACGATTTACTATTTGGCTGCGCGCTTGTAGGAGGTAAATTGTCGGTAGTATAGGTTTTTAATAGTAAATAGTAAATGGAAAAATAGTACATATAATCATGTTAGAAATAAAAGACCTGCATGCCAGCATTAATGGCAAAGAGATATTGAAGGGTATTAACCTGACGGTGAATCCCGGTGAGGTGCACGCTATTATGGGGCCGAATGGCTCCGGTAAAAGTACGCTTTCTTCCGTATTGGTGGGAAATCCGGCTTTTGAGGTAACAAAAGGTTCGGTCACGTTTTATGGAAAGAACCTGTTGGAGTTGAGTCCTGAAGATCGTAGCCATGAAGGAATCTTTCTTAGTTTCCAGTATCCGGTAGAGATTCCGGGTGTGAGCATGGTCAACTTTATGCGTGCTGCTGTGAATGAGCAACGCAAATATAAAGGTCTTCCTGTGCTGACGGCCAGTGAGTTTCTGAAACTGATGCGTGAGAAACGTGCGGTGGTAGAGTTGGATAATAAGTTGGCTAACCGCTCGGTGAATGAAGGTTTTTCGGGTGGTGAAAAGAAACGGAATGAGATCTTTCAGATGGCCATGTTGGAACCGCGGTTGAGTATCCTTGATGAAACGGACTCCGGTTTGGATATTGATGCGCTCCGTATTGTTGCGGAAGGAGTGAACAAACTGAAAACTCCTGAAACAAGCACAATCGTTATTACTCACTACCAACGTTTGCTTGATTATATCAAACCTGATATTGTACATGTCCTTTATAAAGGTCGTATCGTAAAAACTGCCGGACCGGAACTTGCGCTGGAACTGGAAGAAAAAGGATATGATTGGATCAAGAAAGAAGTAGGAGAATAACAAATAATAAGTTATGATAGTTGAACAACAATATATAGACCTCTTCTCACAGACGGAAGCAATGATCTGCAAGCATAGCGCCGAAGTGCTGAATGCGCCTCGTGCAGCTGCATTTGCCGATTTTGAACGCCTCGGATTTCCGACCCGTAAGATGGAGAAGTACAAATATACGGATGTGAGCAAGTATTTTGAACCGGATTATGGTTTAAACTTGAATCGTCTGGCTATTCCGGTCAATCCGTATGAAGTGTTTAAGTGCGATGTGCCGAATATGAGTACCGCTCTGTATTTTGTGGTAAATGACGCATTTTATAATAGAGCACTTCCTAAAGTCAATCTGCCGGAAGGTGTGATTTTCGGCAGCTTGAAAGAAGTGGCCGGACAGCATCCGGAATTGGTGAAGAAGTATTACGGTCAGTTGGCAGATACTTCCAAAGATGGAGTGACTGCTTTCAATACAGCTTTTGCGCAAGACGGCGTTGTATTTTATGTGCCGAAGAATGTAGTGGTAGAAAAACCGATCCAGCTGGTAAATATCCTGCGTGCAGATGTCAACTTCATGGTGAACCGCCGCGTACTAATCATCCTGGAGGATGGCGCGCAAGCCCGTCTGCTGATTTGTGACCATGCAATGGATAACGTGAACTTCCTGGCAACACAAGTGATTGAAGTATTTGCAGGTGAGAACACGGTATTCGATATGTATGAACTGGAAGAAACACATACAAGCACCGTTCGTATCAGTAACCTGTATGTAAAGCAGGAGGCAAACAGCAATGTATTGTTGAATGGAATGACCTTGCATAATGGTACTACCCGCAACACTACTGAAGTATTGTTGGCAGGAGAAGGAGCCGAGATAAACCTCTGTGGCATGGCAATTGCCGATAAGAACCAGCATGTAGACAATCATACAAGCATTGATCATGCCGTACCGAACTGCACAAGCAATGAGCTGTTCAAGTACGTACTCGACGATCAGTCGGTAGGTGCGTTTGCCGGACTGGTATTGGTGCGTCCCGATGCGCAACATACGAACTCCCAGCAGACTAACCGGAATCTTTGTGCTACGCGTGATGCGAGAATGTACACACAACCTCAATTGGAAATTTACGCGGATGATGTGAAATGTTCGCATGGAGCAACGGTAGGCCAGTTGGATGAGAGTGCATTATTCTATATGCGTTCACGAGGTATTGCAGAGAAAGAAGCCCGTTTGTTATTGATGTTCGCATTTGTCAATGAAGTGATTGATACCATTCGTTTGGAGGCACTGAAAGACCGCCTGCATCTGTTGGTAGAGAAACGTTTCCGTGGCGAGCTGAATAGATGTCAGGGCTGTGCCATTTGTAAGTAACCACTAATAATTAATAAACGTGGATATTCAAAAGATACGTGAGGATTTTCCGATATTGAGCCGTACGGTTTACGGTAAACCTTTGGTTTATTTCGACAACGGTGCGACAACGCAGAAACCCCGTCTGGTGGTTGATGCGTTGGTGGATGAATATTATTCCGTTAATGCCAATGTGCATCGCGGTGTGCATTATCTTTCGCAACAAGCTACGGAATTGCATGAGGCTTCCCGTGAAACGGTGCGTCAGTTTATCAACGCCCGTAGCACGAACGAAGTTGTCTTCACCCGCGGAACGACGGAAAGCATCAACCTGCTTGTTTCCAGTTTTGGCGACGAATTTATGGAAGAGGGGGATGAAGTGATTCTTTCCGTAATGGAACATCACAGTAACATCGTTCCCTGGCAACTGTTGGCTGCCCGAAAGGGAATTGCCATCAAAGTGATTCCAATGAATGACAAAGGCGAACTCTTGCTGGATGAATACGAAAAACTATTTTCCGAACGAACGAAAATAGTCAGCGTGGTTCATGTTTCGAATGTGCTGGGTACGGTGAATCCGGTGAAAGAAATGATTGCAACGGCTCATGCGCACGGCGTACCTTGCCTGATAGACGCTGCACAGTCTATCCCTCACATGAAAGTGGACGTACAGGAGTTGGATGCTGATTTTCTGGTGTTCTCTGCCCATAAAATATACGGTCCGACAGGTGTCGGAGTGCTTTATGGAAAAGAAGAGTGGTTAGACCGCCTTCCGCCTTATCAGGGAGGAGGAGAGATGATTCAGCATGTCTCTTTTGAGAAGACCACTTTCAACGAACTTCCTTTCAAGTTTGAAGCCGGTACGCCCGACTATATCGGAACTACCGGACTGGCAAAAGCCCTTGATTACGTGAATGGACATGGACTTGAGCAGATAGCAGCCCATGAGCATGAACTGACAACTTACGCTTTGCAACGGCTGAAAGAGATTCCCCGGATGCGTATATTCGGTGAAGCAGCCGAACGGGGAGCAGTCATCTCCTTCCTGGTAGGAGATATCCATCATTTCGACCTCGGAACGTTGCTGGATCGTTTGGGTATTGCCGTGAGGACGGGACATCATTGTGCACAACCTCTCATGCAACGTCTTGGTATAGAAGGAACTGTACGGGCTTCGTTTGCCATGTACAATACGAAATCGGAAATAGATACATTGGTGGCGGGAATTGAACGCGTCAGCAAGATGTTCTAACAATATAAGCCGCTATTCCTGTGGGATGGCGGCTTTTTTTATTCTTTAACTAAAAAAAGATGCCTTCAAGTGCAGTGATTTGAGCTTTTGTGCGTCTAATAGTAAAGAAACAAAATGTTCATTGAATATTAGGAGGGTCGTGAGACCATGCTCATATTATATAAATTCTCTCTCTTTAACATTAATCGCAGCTATATCGTAAGAAATTACGGTGTAGCTGCAACTTTTTTAGGGGGACTTGCGTCTAACTAAATACGTCTAACTTACAGATAACTAATAAAGAAAAAACTATGCTGATGACAACCACTCCCATCATTGAGGGAAAACGAATAGTGAAATATTATGGAATAGTTTCCGGAGAGACAATCATAGGTGCCAATGTATTCCGCGACTTGTTTGCAAGTATTCGGGATATTGTGGGTGGTCGTTCCGGTTCTTATGAAGAAGTGCTGCGTATGGCAAAAGATACAGCGTTGAAGGAAATGGAGGCACAAGCAGCTCAAATGGGAGCTAATGCCGTGATAGGTGTTGATTTGGATTATGAGACAGTTGGAGGTAGTGGCAGTATGCTGATGGTGACTGCTAACGGCACAGCCGTAAAGATTGAAGAGGATTAATTGATTATTGTTTTTTTACTACAGAGAACACGGAAGACGCAGCGCATATACTTTGTTTAGTATCAATGGTATAAAACACTGTGTCCTCCGTACTTCTGTGGTGAATATTATTCGGCAGTCAACTCAATCACACGGCTGAAAGCCTGATTGGTAGTGAAAGCATTGATTCCTACTTTCATCAGATAATCTCCTGAATAAGTCTTCTCATTAGCAGCAAGATTCGATTTGGAGTTTGGCATCAGGTTAATTTCTTTCACCTTATACATTTTCTTCGCATCCAATCCCTGAAGTTTAACCGGGAGCAGCTTCTCACCGAAACGTGGGTGGATATCGTAGGTATAAAGCACTGCTTTGTTCTTGTCCGGTGCGGCGTACATGACAGACATGTGATTACCATCGTATGGAGAAACCAGTCTGTACTGGTCACCATCCAGAATCACTTTCTTCAGACGCGTCCAGTTGGCAACTGCGTTTTGGCAAAAAGTCTGTTCGTCCGCATTCAGCTCTTTCAGTCCGAGGTCGAAGCCCAGTTTACACATACTTGCTACATCGGTACGGAATTTCACGCTTGTCTTCTTGTTCCAGCTGGTTACGTGTGCGTCCATTGCTTTTGCAGGGAAGATTTGTGAGAATCCCCATTGGATAAACAAGCGCTCTATCGGGTCTGTATTGTCACTGCACCAGAATTCTGTGAAGTATTTCAATGCTTCGTAGTCGCAACGGGCGCCACCGCCGGAGCAAAGCATCATCGGTACGTTCGGATATTTGTCTTTGATACGTTCCAATACATTATATATACCACGTACATGGTCGATATAAAGTTGTCCTTGTTTATTCTTCAAATAGGGAGAATAAATATTTGTGATGGGAGAGTTGCAGTCCCATTTAAAGAAAGCTACTTCCGGGTTCGCTGTCAGGATGTTATCCACTACGCCAAACACAAAATCCTGTACTTTCGGATTGCTAAGATCGAGCACCAGTTGGTTACGGTAATAGTATGTTTCGCGATTGGGCAGAGTGATAGCCCAGTCAGGATGCTTCTCGAACAATTCACTTTTGGGATTTATCATCTCCGGTTCGATCCAGATACCGAATTTTACTCCGGCTTCTTTGGCCGATTTCACGAGTGCGGGAATACCGCCCGGCAGTTTGGATTTCATCACTTCCCAGTCACCCAATCCGGCATTGTCGCTGTTGCGCGGATGCTTGTTGCCGAACCAGCCATCATCCAACAAGAACATGTCTACACCGAGATGTTTGGCTTCTTTCATCAGTTCGGCAAGCAGTTTCTCATCGAATTTGAAGTACGTATTTTCCCAGTTGTTCAATAAAGTCATGCGGTCGCCTTGTCCGTCTTTCAGTTGGTAGTTGCGTGCCCATGCGTGGAGGTTGCGGCTGGCTTCGCCCGTACCGTTGTTGCTG
>QWCE01006191.1_pt1 | contig 10707 bp, 7 predicted proteins | sample 1972531 | NCBI WGS metagenome assembly QWCE01 (sample SAMN09866716, study PRJNA288562) | Human gut metagenome isolate term4_stool, whole genome shotgun sequencing... | reverse complement strand
GGAAAATATACCAATTTAAAAGTTGGAAGAAAATAAAGAAAAATGGAAATAGCAAGGATAAAAGAGAAGAATAGCTTACACACTTTTAAGGACAGTACCTACCTTCTTTTTAATTGCTGCCAGTATTTCACTCTTATTCATATTGCCAATATTATTTTATCTATAATTCCTTGAACGCCTCCAGAAGCATCTTCATGCCCGCTGTGGCTGTAGTCTTGAAATGAGTGAAGCCCAGTTGTGTGCATTGATCCATTTCCCCTGGGTCAATCACGAACTTAGGAACCTCGTGGTGAGCGTAGTTGATGAATCCCGCTGCCGGATAGACCTTCAGCGAGGTGCCGATTACCACAAAGATGTCAGCCTTGCTAACATAATCGATGGCCACATTCATACTGTCGATATATTCACCGAACATCACGATATAGGGTCGCAGTTGTGACCCATCCTCTGCCTTATCACCCACTTTGATAGGCGTTGTCAGCGGATATTCCTTCACGCATGTCGTTTGATTCTCTATCGAGCAGACCTTGTTCAGTTCCCCATGCAAATGAATGACATGAGAGGAACCGGCCCGCTCATGCAGGTTATCAACGTTCTGTGTGATAACAGTCACTTCATGCTCTTTCTCCAGCTCTGCTATCATTCTATGAGCATCATTCGGCTCCACTTCTGCAAGTTGTTTACGTCGAATATTATAGAAATCCAAACATTTCTGGGTGTCATTGTATAGTGCATCGGTGCTGGCAAGATATGCCCATTCCTCATTCGTCCACAATCCGTTCTTTCCACGGAATGTACTTAAACCGCTTTCAACACTTACACCAGCACCTGTCAGGAACACTATATGTTGTCTTGTCATAATCAATCAAAAAACAGTAATTGTATATTCTATATCGTCATCTTCAGCCATGTTGTACATTTCCATATGTGAAGCTTCAGGACAATCTTCCATATAGGTGGCTCCCCATGGAAGTCTCTTCTCTTTCTTTCCGTCATCAGGGTTCAGTCCTTCTTCCTGCATATTCTCACGGATGGCCTTTAGGATTTTTCTGTGAATACCGGGCATTTCTTCAGAGATGTAATCAGAATCCAAATACGCTCCATCTTCTTCAGCATTCTGCAGTTTGTAGTATAGGTTATCGGAAACATCCATGTCAAATGATGTTTCTCCTGCTTCGTCAAAGCCAAAGACAGTGTAGGTGACTTCTATTTCATTCATAGGTTGTTGTTGATTTTGAATTTAGAAACAAATACCGCAGTTGTACTCATAGAGCACTTCTTCTTTAATTCTCTTGATGGAAATAATGCTTTCGTTGGCATAGGTCACTTTCAGGGTTTCGCGTACCAGACCCTGCCATTCACTCCAATAGCAACACTCAATAGTTCCTTCTGTACCTCTCATTTTCACCTTTGGCGAGACCATATCTTTGATACCATATAGTGGAGCTTTTTCGTGTGGGTACAGAGCATGAATCGTTTCAAGGTCTTTATGACTGAATATATATGTACGTCTGATATATCCGCCATGCCAGAATGTTGGAAGGACAGTGGGAGCGATGTCGTACAGATAGGCTTGCCATATTCCCATTGCATTCCGATTGACCTTAATGTGATTAAAAGTGTCATCTTTTGATAGGGTGAGCGGTTCTGACATGTCATCCAGATTGTTCTCCTTCTTTTCCTTGTCTATGGGGTATGTATAGAAACTGGATTCGTCACCCATACCCACATTAGTAGGAAGTTTCAGTCCAAGCGCATATCCCTTTTCAAGGCTCATGGCATCCAGCGTCTTGAAAAGATATGATTTGTCTTCATTCCTCTTGTCCTCCACAAGTTTGTTGATAGCCTTCAAAAAAGCATATCCAACTTTGGAAAACTCATTTTGCTGTTCCTCTTCTAACATCTGTTCAATATGGTATTTCATTGCGAGGTTTTCTTGTCCAAGAGTCTTTTTCAGTTTCTTGACAATGAGTTTGCTTCGTTTGTGGACAAAAGACTCCATGAACGTGCAATAGTCATCAACGGCTTTGAAATAGACATCTCGTTTTATGAACTTCATCAGGCACCATATCTGTGGAAGTACATCGGTAGGCTTGCCGTAATAGTCAAGGTAGTCATCCAGGAATAACCCTCTTGCCATTTTGTCGAAACCTTCAGAACCCTGTAGATGCCCCATCTGTTTACGCGCATTATACAGAGTTCCCTTTAATGACGGGTCAACCTTACCTTTGCCTGTCATCACATTATACACAGCTTTCAAGAACAGGTCAGTATATCCATGATAGTGGTAGGTGTCCTTGTCTGTATCTATGCTTTTCGGGAGAATCCACAAGTTTCCGATAGTGTCAAGCAAATGACTCACTTTGACTGCCCGTTTGTGTTGTTCCTCCGTAGGGTGGAAGTTCTGCATGCCCTTGAAGTATTGGTCCAAGATATTGGCACCGAACAGGTAGTGCATGTGATTCACATGAGTGACATTGTAGGTGTAATCCTCAATGCTGGCTAAATTCAACCCTGGCCACAGGTCTCCAAATGTTACAGACATGATAGCCTGTACGATATTGCATTTGTCAACACTGAAGGCGAACCCTTTACTGTCGCCAAAGATTTGGTCATCTTTTAGCGTGTTAAAGTCAAAATCAATTATCCTGTCAATGTCGCCATCCAACTTCTGGCCAATAAAATCACGAATCAGCTTTCTCTCGTATGTGCCGTCTTGCTTGTCAAGTTTCAGCAGTCGCTGTCCCTTGCGATATAGTCTCAGTCTTTCCTCTTCCTCCCTACGTTTCTTTTCCAAAGCCTCTTCTTTTCGCATTTTTTCAAATGCAGAGGGAATGAACAAGTCAATCTTCTTATACTCGCATTCACCAGATGTGTATCTTTGCCGGAAGCTGTTATAGCCCAGTCTTCCACACCCCATGATGCCGCTGTAAGGGTCATCTGCCCATCGCCTTATGCCATTCGCATAAATACAAACTTCGCAGACATGATTCTCATATCCGACATACCAGATATCTTGTTGTCTCTTAATCTTTGTGGTTGTTCTTTTTTCCTGTGTGGGAGAAAACGATGGTTCAATAATCTCACGTTCCTCATAGATGTCATCCAAGGTAACATCGTCCTTGTCGTCGTTGGATTCTATACTCTCTGTCTGGGTTTCTTGTTTGGATTGATTTGCATACTTGAAATAAGTTTCCTCCCATTTCTTTAAGTAAGCATCCCATTGTTGAGTCGCATCAGCACCTGTTTCTGCTGTCAACAGATATACGAAAAGATACTCACTTGGCTCATCACCATTTACGCCAAACTCCCCAAGGGCATGGTTTACAGTAAGCCTGTCAATGTGCCAATGGTCATCTTTCCGTGTATAATGAGCCTCATAAGCACACATGCCCGTCCAACTGCGGTAGTAGCGTATAAACTCTTTGTCGCAGTACATGAACCAGTGGTCTTCTTGTGCTTCGGGAATATGTCCTCGACGGATTATTCTCATGTCTTTATCCGACAGGTTGATGTCTGTCAGTAATTTTGAGACATCTTTTTCCAGCATTGTCTCTATCTTCCAGCTATGTTCCGTGGCTAATCTTTCTTTATCAGGCAGAGGATTCTCCCCGTTAAAGAACCTGCCCATGTGACCCAAGCCAAGTTTCCAAAGCATGATGGCTTGAAACTCTTTCATAGGAGTGGAGTTTGGATTCTGCTGTTCTTTTTCTCGCAGTTCTTCTTCTTTTAATATATCCTCAGCAGCACTCTCATCACCATAACCTCTTAGGATGCTGTTTGGTACGTATCTGCTATAAAAACGTAGAACCACTGTCTTCATTTCATCAGGCAGATAATCGAGTGCATCCATCATCATATCTTCAGGAATTCCCCATATAGCTTCAGCTATGCTGCCAACGATTGCCCCTAAGGTGTCTGCATCAGCACCAAGACTTACAGCTCTGCGGACAGCATCTTCAAAGCTGTTACTCTGTGTTATAGTCCATAGCGCGACTGGTACAGTACCTTGACAAGTTTCATCGAATTTATTCTGTACATCCTCCTTGCGTAGGTTGATATTATAGCCAGAGAATCTGAGGCACTCGTCCATTAAAGCTTTCATCTGCTCCTTTCCGAATTGTGGAAAGCAGTTGTTTAGTTCGATGGCTTTATGGATGGCAAGTGCCACCGTCTGTGCACCCTTAATTCCTTCTGGATGATTGTGAGTACATTCTGCGCTTTTAGCAGCCATTGGCAACATTCCAAAGGCATTGAGTTTCGCCCATGCCACAGGACTGACACGCATTGCCGCACCATTACCGAAACTGTTGTATGGCTTTGGTTCAAGACTACAGACCCATTGTTCAAAGCGACCCCCATAGCCACCCATGGGATCTGGATAGCGGCGGCACCATTCATGAATGGTCTTTCCAAAATCTTCGTCACGCAGGATGGCGTCCATAACAGCAACTGTACAGATTGTGTCATCCGTAAAGTCACTACCTGGTGCGAATATTTCAAAATTATAGTCGTTTGTCGGATTAAACTCAAAACGGCTACCTGCTATATCACCTATGATTGCTCCTAACATAATTCCTTATTCTATTTTGTATTTCGGCTATATGGACTTAAATCGAACAATAGTTCTTTCATCTGTTCTTTTGTAACCTTACCTTTAAGTAATTGAAGCAGTTCTTCTTGTCGTGGCTGCCCCATTGTCAGTCGGTATAACGACAGGATGCCTATCAAACGTTGGTATCTTTCGTTCTCCTCGCTCATTGGGTAGATTGGTATAATACGTTCAATAAACTCAATGTCATTTCTGTCTCTGAATAGCTCATTATCCAATGGCAAGAACCAGAAAGGAACCATTTCCGGATAATCTTGTTTCAGAACCTGACTTGCTTCATCAAACATTTCATCCCAGGCAAACTTCTCAGAGAAAGCCTTTGCAATATTTCTTCTGACGGAAAGGCACTTGTACCTGTTGATACGACCTTCTCTTTGTTCAAGATTCTGAGGGTTCGAAGGCAGGTTCCAGTGAATCATTTTCCGACAATACCAATGGAAGTCCAGCCCTTCCTGGCCGATTGATGTTGAAGCGAGCAGGAAAGGACGGAACGGGCTGTTGAATGCGGAACGGACGCTTGTTGCATGAGTCACCGCTTGCTCCGTCTGCTTAGTATTGCCAAAATCTACCGCGAAATGCTTTCTCATACGTATCTTATCATCTTCCGAGAATCCTTGTAAGGTTCCTACTGGCTGTGGATAAGCAGACACGAGTGATTCCTTGATCCTTTTATTTACTTGTGTCAATGGCTTGTTCTCTCCAATCATATGGACAAACTCGTCAAGTGTTGCTTGGAGGTTGCCTAAAGCGCAGTATTCCAGCACTCTCAGGAAATAATCATCTTTCGTCTTGCATGTCAGTTTAACGGCTGCAATGCCATATCGATTGTTAAAGATACCCACAAGTTCCTTTGCGGCATCTTCAGCCAGGCTCTTGACCAAATCGCTATTCTCTTTTGAAATCTGTCTAAATGCTCTATATAGGCATGATGCTGGCGATGCTATTGCTATGTCTGCCAGCACATTGGCAGCATCTGTATAGATTTTTCCGGTTGTATCAGTCCCGTTATCCAGGGCTTGCATTAATAGCATGATGTCCACGGAACTGACTCTGTTTGTCCGTTCTGCCTCCATATCTGAAAGCCTTTTCTCTATCTTCTCCTTGATAGACTCCCGTATTTCGGCAAGACTTATTCCGTAGGTGGCTTTTGGTTCATAGAGACTAGATAAGTAAGTTGATACAGTATTGAATATGGACTCACCTTTGGTTTTGTTGTCATCGCGAAGTAGCCTCTTTACGTCATCTGAATATGTTGCGCCATGATATGCTCTTTTGTACAAGCGACGTTCTGATTCGTAGGAAATTAGCGAAGCCAGCATTTTAGGTACCATTCCCCATGAGGAGAATACAAGATATTTTGAGAAGTCTTTGTTTCTTGTAAATATACTCTCACCAGTCGTATAATATGGATGAGAGGGGGGTATCCATAGCAACTGCTCTACATGTGTTGGGTGCTTCTTGTCGCCAAATATGTCTTCAATGACAAAGTTCAGCCTGGCATTATTATATTGGGACAGGCTGTAGTTCTCAATGATATTTTTGTCGAGTAACAGGCAGTCAACTTTTGATTTCCTTTTTGCACCGGCTTTCCAACCATTTTGGATTTCCTCTTTTAACTTGTAGTTTTCCATAAAAGATAGCTGGAAGGCTGCCGATTTAGTATAATCCGTAGGAGCCGTGAAGACACTCTGTCCATAGCTACGGCAATGGTCTATCAGATGCTGCATTTGGATATAAGAGCGTATATCACCTTCTGTCAGGCAGTGGCTGATGTCGGGCATCACCTCCTTGATGATTCCGGTGTTCTGCCTTTCTGTCCTGCCCATCACATGATATAGCATGTCTTCTGCCGCCTGATGTTTTAGAACAAGTTCCCCGAAATCTGTATTGCCAAGATGGGGTAGTGCTGAAGAGTAGTTCTGCCAGATAATCTTGATGTCAGGAGCCGCCTCTGAGTTTTCATAAAGGAAGTTCAGTAATCGATGGAAGTCTTTGTATTGCTCATCGTTTTTGTTCTCGTTCAGTTCCTCAATGGTCGTATATGGTTTGTAGGGAGTTGCCGAAAGCAGTAAAATGAATGTGTCCCTGTTTGTAAAGAACTTTCTTGCCACCATATTTTCCTCGGAGTCCTTGGAAGAGTTCAGTTCTGTGGTAATCAGGGAGCTGAACTTTTGGAACTCATCCATTATGACCAGGTCTGGCTTCAGTACTTCTAGACTGATGTTGGCGAACATCTTTCTGAGAGCGATAATAAGATAATAGCCAGCATTGCTGCGATTCTCCATTTCCTCACCAGATGTCAGTCGCATCAGCTCATCTTTGATGGTTTTACCATTTTTGTATGTGCTGCTAAGATATGAAAGCATCGCTTTTTTAATGACCATTCTATAGTCATCCATGTCTGGCTCTTGAACATATCCAACATAGCGGTCCCGAACCCCTATCCATCCCTTATAGGCATCTCTTTTCAACATTTCAGATAATGCTGTCATCCTGTTTTCGTCTTTGAATTCACATAGAAGTGTCAGACAAGCATATATCAGAGCACGTTCATCTGCGCTACCAGTTCCAAATGTCATTTGAAATGAAGTGGCTGGAGTCAGGGACAATACCAAGGTGTCTTTTTGGTTCTTCAGAAGATCCGTTTTCATCCTGTGATAAACGTAGTGTTGCATTGACAAACGGCTTTGAGCCAGGTCAACAGTCTCTCCCTCGTCAGAAAGCGTGTCAATGTTCTGTTGAGCGATCTGAAGGTTGCAGCACACATAGACGATGCAGTATATGTTATCATCCAATACACCATCCAGGCCTTTCACCTGCCTTACCACCTCAGATGCCACAGTCGTCTTTCCGAGGCCCGCCTCGTCAGCCACCAGCACCCTTCTCTGGCCATTTCGGAAAGCGTTAAGCACATGACATGCTGTTGCCCTTTGAAAGTCCAATGGATTATTCTTCATACGCCTGACTACTTTATAGCGTTAGCAAATTGTTTGAATATCTGGCTGAACTCTTTGGGAACAGTCTCAGAGTCGAGTTTTCTCAGTATTTTTTCTACTTGGAATATCTGTCCTGGGTTTACAGCTGCTACCCGGAGCATCTTTTCATAGACCTGTGGAAAGGCATGGCTGTCTTCCGCAGAACCGCCCTGACCAAAATCTTTAAAGATGCTTTCGTTTGACAGATATTGTACTGGAGTATCACTCAGCATCAGTTCAAGGAACCTAATGAAGTCATGCCTATTCTTGATAATGCTTTTGTAGATAGCTGTATCACGTTCATTTGGCATCCCTTCTGTATATATCCGGATGATTGCTTCATGATGTGTGCCTTCTTCTGACTGAGCGCTAATAATGTAAAACTCGGAGAGTTCATCTGCCGTTAGCCCTTTGAACACGGCTCTGCCTTTCCACTCCATAAGCATGTCACGTTTCTGTAACGGGGCAATAGAAACGGCATTCTCCAGCTTTTTTAGCGATGAGGAAACAATAACAGAAAAACTTCCGTCGCGATGCTTGGTAATCTTTGCTGTCAGGTCATCAGAGCACATCAGCTCTTTCATGGCCAATTCTGCCTTATCCCATCTGATGACTGTCGATGCATTCTCTGTCGGCTCATTCAGCCGCACAAACTTACTGTCCTTGTTGTCCTTCTCATAGAAATCCTTCAAGAATTGGTAGTATTTGCTATTACCATATTCGAATTTCAGACGCAACAAGAATTCCCCGTTTCGCTCAAATGCAGATTTCGTGGCATTGGCAGACCCCAGATACAAGTAGTGTTTGTCCCTGCCCATCCAAACGAGGTACATTTTAGCATGAAGATCCATACCACGGCTGGCTAAGTCATCTAATGCAATGAACACACCACCTTTTGAATCAAATGAATTGAAGATTTCGGGTATAACATATTCTTTTCTCGTGATAAGTGCCCGATGGTCTTTTCTATTGGGGTTGATTTTGTCTAATAATGACTTATCAATGAAGGGGGATATGATGATGCTCTCTGTTCCGCAAAGGTATTCCTCTACCTTGCCAAGGCCAAAATCTTCTTCGAATAGATAAGGATAGAAGTCATAATCTTCAAATGGACTGCTAATGTCGAATTTTTCTATACGTTCAATGTCTCTAGCAAGGGCTTTTACCTGCTTGGCTTTTTCCTCACTGATATTGGAATATGAAATGACCTTCTCGACGAACGTGCGAAGCCTCTTGTGCTTTGGATTGTCAATAGTGTTGCTTCCCACCTTTCCTGTCAGTGCCACAACGCAGTCGATAGCGTCAGAGTAAGCCATGTTTCTGCTTGAAACAATGAGTTTCATCAGTATATCCTTTCTATTGTCATTGTTGATTTCCCTGATGAGCCACATCTTAGGATGGAAATTGGCAGTCTTGTTCTTGGGGTCGAACACTTCAAAGATGTTCTTTTCCAAGAGCGAATACACGTTCCTGATTGTAGGAGGAACGGCAATGCCTCCTTTGTTGCAGAAAATCACCATCTTGTCACTGTTCTTCAGGATGGCTTCAAGCAATAGATGTGGGGCTTGCATGGCTTTTTCATCCATATCCCCAAGCATCCCGAAAGCGAAGTGTGCTGTCAGCAGTGTATCAAAGCCAAGTGAATAGGTCATTCCCATGGCAAAGTCGGTGTGATAGTCCAGTGTAGGGGCTAACAAATCACCATACAAATGTTCTTGCATTATATTTTGTGCCATACTCTACTTGGGGTTTCTTATTTCATCAACCATAGTCCTAACGGTATTCCACCTGAACTCGTTATAGCCAGGATTACCTCTTTTGATGTTGTGATAGGCTTTATTTCCTATTTTGCTCCTTTCACGCTGGACGCTCCTTTCTCTGCTGGTAACAAGTGCATCAAGGCGGCTCAGTGCATTTATCCCTTCTTCGATTAGTGCTTTATGGCAATTCTCACAGAAGTCTGTCAGCATCGGGTCTTTCTCCCTTGTATAGTCGAATAGTGACGAATAGGTAGCTTGGTTTTTTATTGTCACTTTGTGAATTTCATACTGCTTTTCAAATGCAAGCTTGCATGCCTTTTCACCTTCTTCATTGTTAAAGCTGCTATAATAGGCATGATTAAAGCTCCAGTCCACAAGATTTATCAGTTTTGAGAACAAAACAGATTTCTCATATACATCCCTAATGTCTTCATCGAGTCCATCGAGTTGTTCTGAAAGGTCGTAATAGCTTACATCTTCTGTCAGAGTTAGTCTGGCTTTTTTCAGCAGATATGCAAGTAGCGTTCCCTTACAATATGGAGATTCAAGTATCTTGTCTTTTACGAATTTTGCTTCTGTAGCTGTCAGTGACAACGGCATGGAAGTTCCGCTCATGAAGTTGTATTGTTCGCCAGAAGTGAGTATTAGCTGTTTTTCGCCAGTCATTTCTTGTGCATCTCCCGTGTTGTCTTCTCCCTTCAATCGACGCTTGTTGTACGGTTCCTCAGCATCGATTTTGCTGATTTCCTTAATCAGCTGGTAAATGCTGGTGTCGGGAATCATGCCGTATGTGGCCATTCCGCTCCCATAGATATAGGTCGGGTTATACTTAATATTTGTATTTCCCTCTCAATTATGAACCGCTCCACTTCGCGTACACTATTGAATTTCCTGCCGCAGTGGGCAGCATGATAGTATAAAGAGGGCAAGACAGCAAAGTACTTGGCGTGATGCTGAAGCGTCGAAGTGCCAGGGAACAAGGTGTTGGAAAAGTGGTCACGCACCCTTCCAATCCCCAATTCCTCAATTGCTTCCGATTCAGAAAGCAGCTGTATTATCTTGGAAATACGTTTTTTCTCTTCTGTATTGAAGTTCACAAATCCCAACTGCATAAGCTATTCCTATTTGTATCTATTAAACGCTTCTTTCCCAAGTTGCCACAAATACTTGTCTATCTGTTTGACAGAGAAAGCTTGCAACCCATAGAAAGACTTAAAGGACTGGATAATATTGTAATAACTACTGTATTCTTTCAAGTTTGATTCACTAATGTCCCGTTAAGGTGGGCTAATCGCTCTTTGAATTAATTGAAATACAGTCTATTAGGTGGTGTTTTGAAATGAAACGGACTTGATTTCGT
>QWCE01005993.1_pt1 | contig 10716 bp, 10 predicted proteins | sample 1972531 | NCBI WGS metagenome assembly QWCE01 (sample SAMN09866716, study PRJNA288562) | Human gut metagenome isolate term4_stool, whole genome shotgun sequencing... | reverse complement strand
CCAACTTTACGAATTGTTTTCTCCGTATCTCCAGTAAATCTTACTTCCTTTAATGGAGTATTTGTAATCTCACATGCCTTCTTAATAAAATTGCCCAGTTTCATTTCATCTTTAAGTAGACCTGCCATTGCAAAGCCATCGGTGCCAGGTATTACACTGACTTCTTTTAGCTTAAGCTGTTTTGTTAAATAATCGCTTGTCCCACCTTCTGCGATATCATAATTTGTGTGTGCAGAATATACTGAAATCTTATTTGATATCAACTTCATGATCATTTCCTGCTTTGGCTGGTTGTCTGAAATTGTATTAAGTTTAGAGAAAATTAATGGGTGATGCGACAAAATAAGATTGCAGCCCCTTGATATTGCCTCGTCAATGACATCATTTGTCACTTCAAGAGTTGTTAGGACCCTATTCACAGCTTCGTTTGAGAACTGAATTTGTTCGCCGGAATTATCCCAATCTGCTGCATTCTCGCTAGGTATGATTTCGTTAAATTTTTTAAAAATATCTCTAATTAACATCGTCAAATATATCTCTCCTCATATTTTTCAATAAGAAATTTAAGATGATTAACAATCTTTTTAAACTCTTTCATTTTCATGGCATTGGAATCGTTGCCCTCTGTCTTCGACATATTCTCAGTTAAATTAGTTAATATAGTTTCATTCTTGAGAAGATTGTATTTTAAATATTCTAATGTTAAATCATTAGAATTGCTAACTAATGTCTCCGGGAAATAGTCTGATAGAAGGAATTCATCTCCATCTGAAGAACTATAATTTTCAGATACCTCAACTAGAAGGATTTCACAGAATCGTTCTCCCTCCTTGACAATGCTCTCCTTATTTATAGAAAAGCCATTATCTCTAATCCACTTTCTCAGATAGTGAATTTTGCTCCTCGGTTGAAGAATAAATTTCTTAAAAGAGCGTGATTTGCTGATGTCAGCGGATATAATTTCAGTCATGAGTATGCCGCCCATGCCTGCAATAACAATATCATCAACTTCACCTTCTTCAATTGGATCAAGTCCATCGCCAACCCTTGCTGAGCAATCATTTAAAACATCTTCAGCATCGATGAGATTCTCAGCTTTTTTTAGTGAGTTGCTACTAATATCAGTCGCAATAGCATAGGGGCATTTGCCCGTTTTTATCAAATACACTGGCAAAAAACCATGGTCAGTACCAATGTCCGCCATGGTTTCTCCATATTCTATTAAATCAGCAATTGCTTGTAACCTTTCGCTTAACATAATTCACATATAATTATTTAAATCTCTACTCCAAATAGTCTTTGAGTTTTTTTGATCTACTAGGATGTCTTAGTTTCTTTAGTGCTTTTGATTCAATTTGTCTAATTCTTTCTCTAGTTACAGAAAACTCTTTTCCAACTTCTTCGAGAGTTCTAGCTCTGCCATCCTCTATGCCGAACCTAAGCATCAGGACTTTTTTCTCCCTATCAGTCAAAGTATCAAGAACATCTAATAGTTGTTCTTTTAACATTGAAAAGGCAGCTGCCTCAGATGGTGATGGTGCATCATCATCTGGAATAAAATCTCCAAGGTGGCTATCTTCCTCCTCGCCTATAGGTGTTTCAAGAGAAACTGGCTCAAGTGCAATTTTTTGAATTTCTCTAACCTTTTCAACTGTTATTCCCATTTCTGCAGCAATTTCTTCCGGTAGTGGCTCCCTACCATAATTTTGTAGAAGTTGCCTAGATACCCTAATGAGCTTATTGATCGTCTCAACCATATGAACAGGGATTCTTATAGTCCTTGCCTGGTCAGCAATTGACCTTGTTATAGCTTGTCTTATCCACCATGTTGCATATGTCGAGAACTTATATCCCTTTCTATAATCAAACTTATCAACCGCTTTAATCAGGCCTAAATTCCCTTCTTGAATTAAGTCGAGAAATAGCATCCCTCTTCCGACGTATCTTTTTGCAATACTAACAACAAGCCTAAGATTTGCTTCACACAACATCTTCTTAGCTGATTCATCTCCCGCTTCCATTCTTTTTGCAAGCTCGATTTCTTCTTCAGCAGTTAGGAGATGTACCTTTCCAATTTCTTTTAAATACATTCTGACAGGGTCATCAATATTGATACTTTTCGGTAATGTCGCATCAATATCAATCTCCCCGGATTCATTCACGACAATACCGTCATCATCATCTTCATCGTCAGACTCATCACTTTCAAGAATTTCCGAAAAATCTTCAGGTTGCGTCCCACCGATTTCAACGCCGTTAGAAAGTAAAGACTCATAGATATCATCTAGAACATTCTTGTCAAGGTCAATCTCCTCAAGATAATTAGCGACATCTGCATAAGTGAGTCTTTTCTTCTTCTTATTTGCTTCAATAGCAAGTTGTTTGATAATATAATTCTTTATCTCTTCAGGCTTCATTTTTTCAATTACAGCTTGATCGAATATCAAAGCAGACTTATCAGTGTTGCTCAATTGTTTATCACAGACCTTATCTTGGCTCATAAATCTACTCCTCCTTTTAACTTCTTAATATCACGTTGAATCTTCATTAACTTAATCTGCAACCTTTCGGCTTCCCGTCCTTCTTCTTCCTCATCAGCAAGTGCAATAATATCGAGAATCTTCTTTTCTTCTAATGAAAGTCTTGCAAGCTTAGCGTTTCTAATACAATCCTCAAAAGAATTATTAATATCTAAAATCGGCACTCCACTTATTATCTCATCAATCTTATATCCCTCAGCAGGATTCATCGCATCTTTAATTCTTTTCTCATCAATGAAACTATCCGAAAGTTTAATTTCATTTTCAATAAGACTCAGTACTTCTCTTCCAATTTCAGTTGTTACAACACTATTTGCAAACTCATCCTCCTTGAATTTAACAAAATAGCTGCTATCCATGAAAAATATTTTAAATAGTACTTTTTCAGTCTGAGAAAAGTTTCTGTCATTAGCATCAGTATCTTTTCCAATCCTTCTATTTTGATCATGTGCTTTTTTTTCTTCAACTTGAAACAAAATATTCTTATAGTCAAGGTCTAACGATCTACCTACTTTTTTGGCATAAACTTCTCTTTCAACTGGAGATAACTTTTGAAAGACAGGAGATAAAGCTTTGATATATCCTATCTTTCCGTCAACTGTCGTAAGATCAAACTTCCTCGCCGCGTGTCTAAGTTGATAATCAGTGCCGCTTATTGCAGTTGAAACTAAGTTTAAAAACTCTTCCTTACCATGTGCCTTGACATATTCGTCAGGATCTTTACCATCATCTACATGCAAAACAGAAACAGAAACGCCTACATCTCTTAGAATATCAACGCCTTTATATGCTGCATTTCTACCGGCATCATCAGAATCATAGGACAGAACAATCTTCTTCGCATACCTTTTCAGAATCTTACCATGATTTTCTGTTAACGCAGTCCCAAGTGTCGCCACTACATTGCAAATACCACTTTGAAAAAGCCCTATAACATCCATATAGCCTTCAACTACTATCAGGAAGTCACTTTTTCGCAAATGTTCCCTAGCAAAATTTAGTGAAAACAGATTGTTGCTCTTATGAAAGATTGGATTCTCAGGCGAATTAATATATTTTGCTCCCTTATTATCCAAAGTTCTTCCACCAAAGCCTATAACTCTTCCATTCGTGCTTATTATAGGGAACATAACTCTATTTCTGAATCTGTCATACTTTTTACCCTTATTTATAGATATTAAACCTAACTCAGAAAGAGTCTTGTCATCGTATCCAAGGGCTGACATATGCTTGTATAAACTGTCCCATTCACTATCCGCATATCCCAATCCAAACTTGGTGATTGTCTCTATATCCATTTTTCTTGAGTCTGACAAATATCGCATTCCCTCATTAGGCTTTGTGATCAGAGATTTCACAAAATATCTAGCCGCATCTTTGTTTGCCTTATAATATATATCTCGACTATCGTCATACGCTGTCTTTTCCAGTGTAAAGCCTTTGTCTTTTGCTATTTTTTCTATGGCCTCGATAAATTCTAGATTATAATACTTCTTAACAAATTCTATCGCATCTCCTGACACACCGCAGCCGAAGCATTTGAAAATTTGCTTATCTGGCGACACAACAAAAGAAGGTGTCTTTTCCCCGTGGAATGGGCAACATGCCTTGTAATTAGCACCTGTCTTTTTTAACTGTATAGCATTGCTTATTACTTCAACAATGTCAATTTCCGCTTTTAAATTTTCAATACTTTGATGAGAATATGATTCTCTCATTATCTCAACTCCTCATATTTATTCATTGCGAAACGGTCAGTCATACCTGCTACATAGTCCTTGGATGCCACATTGGCGCCCTCTTCTTTTGCGATTTCAATAATGTCATCAGGCAATTCCTCGACGTGTTCAATATAATAGTTATATAGATACTTTATAATTTCTTCTGCTTTGTTTATGTCTTCCTTCTTTTTGACCACAGAATTATTATACACGTGCTCAAACATGAAGGATCTTAACCCCAATAGAAGTTTTCTGTCCTCAGGCTTCATTGCTATTTCGTTTGAACCATCACTATAGCTGATAACACTTTCTATCATCTTGGTAATTCTTTGGCTCTTTCTTTCACCAAAAAATTCCATAGGAAGCTTTGGTAACATGTCCAGCGTTATTACCCCACCTCTCATTGCATCATCTATATCATGATTGATATATGCAATTCTGTCACTTATATTCACCACCTGACCTTCAAGGGTTTCCGCCTTTAACGATCCTGTATGGTTAACAATGCCATCTCGGACTTCCCATGTGAGGTTTAAACCTCTTGTTGTACTTGTACCTTCAATTTTCTCAACAACTCTGAGGCTCTGTACATTATGCCTAAAACCACTAGGATGTATCTGATTTAAGACCTTCTCTCCGCTGTGGCCAAAAGGTGTGTGTCCAAGGTCATGCCCCATTGCAATTGCCTCAGTCAAGTCTTCATTTAATCCAAGTATTCGGGATATTGTTCTTGCAATCTGAGCTACCTCAAGCGTATGTGTAAGCCTAGTCCTGTAGTGATCACCCTCGGGAGATAAGAAAACCTGTGTTTTGTGCATCAATCGTCTGAATGCTTTTGAATGAATTATTCTGTCGCGATCTCTCTGAAAATCAGTTCTATACTTGCAAGGTACCTCAGGCAATTCTCGGCCCTTAGATTCGCGTGATTTGCAAGCATTTTCAGATAAGAAGTCATATTCCCTATTTTCTATATCTTCTCTAAAGAGCATATAATCACCTTCCCGTGTGCCCAAAGCCACCAGTTCCTCGTTCTGTTTTTTCTAAATCCTCAGTTGAACTCACAGATTCAAAATTTACGGCTTCATATCTTGCAAAAACTATCTGCGCGATACGGTCTCCTGATTCTACTTTAAATTCCTCACTGCCAAGATTGATCATGGGAACCTTAAGTTCTCCCCTATAGTCAGAATCTACCGTGCCTACACCATTTACCATAGTTAGACCGTTTTTTATTGAAAGACCGCTTCTTGCTCTCACCTGACCTTCAAAACCATTAGGAATCTCGAGAAAAATCCCTGTAGGAATTAGGACTCTTTCCATCGGCTTTATTATCATCGGTTTATCAAGCAAAGCCCTAAGGTCAAGGCCAGCCGAATTTTCAGTTTCGTACTTAGGGATCTCCCCACTCTTAGAATAAATTTTTACACAGGTCATTTCGATGCCATCATCTTTCTTAAATCAAGGCGTTCTTTGCCAGTTACCGCAACGGCGGAATATTTTGTGAAATCCGATATAATTGAAATCAAATCCTCAACCTCCGTCTTCGTAATGGAATCATATGCATTGATTATCTCGTCAATAGGTACAACTCTATCAAGAAGTATTGCCATTCTACCGTTTGTAAGCATCCTTGAAGCTGTGCTCTCTTGGCTAAATACAAAGCCAGCCTTTAGTTGCTCCCTTGATGCTTCAAGTTCGTCATCTTCTATACCATTTTTAGCAAGAATTGAAATTTCTTTCTTTATACCATTAATTGCATCTGCTACCTTGCTTCGATTCAATCCCGCATAGATTTTAAAATATCCAAGACCCTTGTAAGAAGCAAACATCGAGAAAATGGAATAAGCCAGACCCTGCTCTTCGCGGATATTCCTAAAGAGCCTCGAGCTCATAGTTCCGCCCAAAATATTGTTCAAAACCTGCATAGGATAATACCTGCTGTCATCAATGCCAAAAGTCGGCAAACCCATACAGAGATTGCACTGCTCGATATCTTTTTGAACTACCTTAATGCTAGGTTTGTATTCAGACTCAACAAAAGAGATTTCATCTGCTAAAGAGTCAAGTTTCTCAAATTGTTTCTCGAAGTAATCTACCACTTCGTCTTCTTCAAATTTTCCTGCAATGCTCACAATAATATTGTCTCTTGTATATCTTTTTTTGACGTATTCTCGCATAACATTCTGAGTAATCCTCTTAAGGCTTGAAGGAGTCCCTATTATTGAGTTCCCAAGAGCATTACCTTTAAATATCAATTCTGTAGATAAGTCATGTGCCAAGTCCTCGGGTGAATCAAGCGTCATCTTGATTTCTTCTTCAATGACATATCTTTCCTTGTTCATCTCCTCCTTCGGGAAAACAGAATTCTCAACCATGTCCACAAGTACATCCGCACCCTCAAAGAGTTTTGATGAAACAAGTTTAACATGATAACATGTAGCCTCCTTACCTGTAAAAGCATTGATGCTACCGCCAATTCTATCTATTTCCCTTGAAATATCGGAATACGTCCTCTTCTCCGTACCCTTAAACATCATGTGTTCAACAAAATGTGATATTCCCGCATATTTTTTCTCTTCATACAGCGATCCTGTTTTTATCCAAATGCCTAAAGTAACAGATTCAACTTCTTTGACAGGATCCATAATCAACCTTATACCATTTGATAATTTTCTTATTTCAAGCATGCATAGTACTCCTCAATAGTTTTATATATCATTCATAATCTTTATATAAATTAATAATATTATTTATTATATGCTTACCATTTTCCGCAAAAGCAGCATAGGGCTGAGCATTTCCCCGTTCAATGCTCCAATATGCTTCCTTATATTTTTGATAGATTTCTTCCACTGAAAGTCCTTTGTGGTAATTAGACAAAATAAGATTTTTCTCTTTCTCTGCAAGACTCATATACCAATCGAAAAATTCATCCGTATATCCCTTAGGAGTCATTCCAAAGTGAGGAATCATAAGTTGAGATGCGCAATATGCTTTGCATTTCTTAGCTGATTCGATGCTCTCCCAATAATTCTTGACAAATGCCGTATGTAGAGTCTCTTGATTTCTGAGAACACCTGTGCTCTCACATGTAAGAAGCAATCTCATCGGTTCAAGTGCAAAAGCAAGTGAGCAGTCGGTATGCCCCCTGCATTCCAGTACTCTAATTTTGATATCACCAAGGTCGATGTAATCACCGTCTATACATATAACATCAACCCTGAGTCCATCTGTTATAATCTCAGGCACCTCATACGTTTCAAATTCATTGCCATATGCTGTCTGAAACTCTCTATATGCAGCCTTTCCAAGACGCTCCATCGTTTTTCTTGCACCTTCGCTTTCAAAAACCGATTTCGCTTTCTCTGCAGCATAAACAGTTGCCTCTGGCCATTCCTTCAAAATATATGGCAGAGCACCGATGTGATCGTAATGTGTGTGTGAAAGCAAGATAATGTCAAGCTGCTCTCTTCCATGTGACCTTAGTTCTCTTTTGATATTGTCAATGGTACCATTTGCGCTATATGCCATTCCGCAATCATAGAGAGCAGTTTTTTCGGAACCGAATATTAAAAATGTTTCTCCGCCAAAGCCTGATGTCACCCTTGCAAGATATTCTGGAAATCCGAATCTATCCTGTCCTGGGAAACTATGGTATATGCTTGCGGAAAAATCATTCTTATCATCATGCTCATCATGACTGTCATACATATTATTTTTCAAATTTTCTTCCATGTCCCTTATATACCCTGAAAAAATTAATAATTATCATAAAAATTATTAAAAATCCTATTATCCCTATTATTGGAAAGACAATTGCTACAATTTGCCTAAATCCAGCCAGGCCTAGGACGAATCCTATCATTGCCAATACAATTATTATATGGTTTTTATATTTTCCGTCTTTGATCTTTGTCGTAACTCCATAAAACGTACTGGTTGCAGCCGAATATATTGCAAAGAAAAGAACCATGCTGTAGACGATATTAAATCCATATGAAACTCTTCCAACCATTCCAAGCATAGGCAGATCTAAACTGTCGGCAAATTCAGGATCTTTAGTTAAAGCTAAGTTGAGCGAAAGTGCCATCAAAAACAAAATAATACCGCCAAGGGCAGCACCCTTGATTACTGTTTTTATACTATCTCCCTGCATCCCCGCCTTTGACATCATCGGTATTGTCCCAATAAAGTTATATGCCAAATAAACAAGCGCTGATATATACCATTTGGGTGCAAGTGGGCTCGGCTTGGCAATGTAATCGGTTGGAGAACTTGTCGAATTAAACAAAATAATATAGAGTGAACCTCCTGCTACAACAAATACTAGTATTGGCATTAGCAAATTAAAGACTTTAGAAATTCTTTCGAAATCTCCAAGTACTGTGAGAATTACCATTACAACGATAGCAAAACCACCTATCGCCCTATGTATTCCAAATTGTTGTGATACAAACGCTCCACCCGCTGCAGACATCGTAACCAGCGGAACAAAAATCACCACTGCGAGCACATACCCAAGAGCCGAAGCAGCTGTTTTGTTCTCAAAAGGTAAAATAACGTGCCCCATATCGTTTGTGTTGAGTTTTCTACCAATGCAAACTAGCATTATTCCAAGTATAACAAATAGACAACCTGCTATAAAAAGCCCGATTAGTCCCATTTCCCCGAAAACGCCGAAGTACTGCCATATTTCTCGACCGGAGGCAAACCCGGCACCGATTATCGAGCCGACATATATCATAGCTACTGCAAATGAGCCGATTTTTCTATTCTCTTCCAACACTCTTATCTCCTAACAACATCATCTATAATCTTTATACTCACCGTAACTAAAGAATGCAAGACCGATCCAAATGCTTACAAATGCTGAAAACTGAATCACATCGAAGTCTTCTTTGAAATAATATATACCGAGCAAAAGAGAAATGGAAGGCGATAGGTACTCGGTCAATCCAAGTGTTACAAGCGGAAGTTTTGATGTAGCATATGAGAAAAGTCCCATTGGTGCAGCGGTCAAAATACCACATAGCGATAGTAAGATGATTTTTTTTGTTTCAATATTCCCTGCAAGACCAGTGCCTGCAAATTCAGCATGAAAAATAACAATTAAAGCAATAGGAACCAAAATGGCAGTTTCGTAAAACAGCGCCTGCATTACAGGAAGTTTGTACGTTTTCTTAATTGCTGCATATGAAGCAAAACTAAGGGCCAGGCCGAGAGCAATAACGGGCATTTCTCTATAACCTATTATCATTATAGCAAGGCCAAAAAGTGCAAATCCAATCGCTATTCTTTTAAATTTATTCATTTTTTCATTGAAAAATATTTTGCCAGAAACACATACCATCAGAGGCTCTATAAAATATCCCATACAAGTTTGGATAACATAGCCTGCATTAACCGCCCATATGTATGTAGACCAGTTTATAGTGATAAGTACGCCCGCGATTAGGTAAATAGCCAATTGCTTTTTGCTAGCAAACATTTGCTTGAAGACCTTAACTGGTCCTATGGTAAAACAGCAGATTATATAACACATGATGGACATCAAAACTATTCTGTATATTATAATAGTGAAAGAGCTTATCGGCTTGAGAGCATCCCAATAAATTGGCAGTAAGCCCCATAGGAAGCCACAAAACAATATCGCCATCATGCCAAGTCTATATTGATTTTTTTCATAGTTATCCTTCATGGTCATCTCCCGCATTTTCTGTTGCTTCAGAGCATGCAAAGTCCGAAAAGTTTAAAATATATTCATCAAGCTCATAATCATTACAATCATCAAAATTATATGAATATGAACCAATCCCAAGTTTCTCAAGAGTAATCATCCCCATAGCATCTCTTAAAGGAGCTTTAAACTCTTTACCATTTTCCAAATTTTTTATATCCACCAAATTTTCTCGTGAAAACCAATCTGAGAATTTCTTAAGTTCATATGCAAGTTTTCTTTTCGCAGAATGGTCATATTCTTTATCAATGCTGATATTATCATCGTCAAAGTTTGAACTTCCTTCATCTGCATTTAAAACAGACTTCATCGTTCTAGAAACATTATAAATCAATGTATATAAATCAGTTTCATCATCGGGCAGTCTATCTAGAAGGCTCTTAAAGTATTCATCAATGAGTTCTGTCATCACATCATTTGGAATCTCTATTAGTAGCGGCGACAAATTATCAATATCCCATTCTTCGTCCGATTCTATTAAATTTTCTATATTGTCATAAAATTTAAAATCTTCTGGTGTTTCGATGTCAACCAGGTCATAAAATGTATTTCTGTCCATTTGTTCTAAATGCCCTCTTTTCTAATTCATGCAGCCCTGACTTATGTTATTCTTATTTACAATCGAGTAGGGGCTAACTTGTAGCCCCTCTCACACCACCGTACGTGCCGTTCGGCATACGGCGGTTCAACCTAAATAGTAATCTAAACAGCTTATGAG
>QWCE01005992.1_pt1 | contig 10716 bp, 11 predicted proteins | sample 1972531 | NCBI WGS metagenome assembly QWCE01 (sample SAMN09866716, study PRJNA288562) | Human gut metagenome isolate term4_stool, whole genome shotgun sequencing... | reverse complement strand
ACAGACGAAGTATTTGAATCAGCAAAATCTAAAGTAATGGATCAAGCTGAAAATAGAATGCATACAATAAAAGCAGTAATGTATGCAACATTAAAATAAAAATTGTGCCCGGTGAAAACCGGGTTTTATTTTTACATTTTTGTAAGCTATCTTTTATCAAAGCCTCGTATTTGTGATATAATTTTATCTATGATACAAGAGAGGATAGAATGAAATACTGTTTTTTACTTAACTTCACACCTCATCCAAGAATTATAAAAAGAATTGATCTCGTTAGGGATTACTATGATACTTTTGCCATATACTGGGACAAGGGTGAAGATAACTTTGACTTTAAAAATGACATAAAAAAGATAAAAATTTCTGTGAAGGCAAATAGAAATAATCCTATTAAGAGAATTATTCCTACTTTTAAATTTTCAAGACTTGCATATGAAAGGCTAAAGGAAGAAGCTCCTGACTTTATTCATCTACAGAGCTTCGACATGCTTAGAATTGCATATAAGTATAAGAAAAAAATAAATCCTAATTGCAAGATAATTTATGAAGTTCCAGATATTCACAAGTACTTAACCGATGACAAGAAGGGCTTTTTGGAGAGTATTATATCATCCTACATCAAAAGTAGTGAAAAGAAGATGCTCGAAAGTGTGGATATTTTAATTATTACATCAATGAAGTTTTGGGAGCATTTTGAGGGCAAATTCAATAAAGACGATATGATATTTATGCCAAATATACCAAACCCAGAGCTTTTTAAAGACTACGAGGCACTTAGGGAAGAAAACTCAGGTAGAAAGTTTACCATAGGCTATATTGGAGGGCTAAGGTACCTTGAAGAATTAAAATGTTTAGTTTCTGCCATTGAAGACCTGGACATAAGACTTTTAATGGCTGGCTTTGAAGATGGAGATTATTTTAAAAAGCTTGCAGAGCAAAAGGACTTTATAGAGTACCATGGTAAGTTTTATTACGATGACGACATTGCAAAACTCTACTCCAATTGTGACATAATCTTTTCTGTTTACAATTCGGATATGAAAAATGTAAGGATTGCACTTCCAAATAAACTCTACGAATCCATTATTGCAAGACTTCCAATAATAGTTTCTACAAACACCTACTTACAGGAACTGGTGGAACAGTGGAAGGTTGGATTTGCAGTAAATCATCGTTCATCAGAGGAGATGAGGGAAGTTGTTATTAGGCTAATGGAAGACAAGGAGCTTTATAAAGAAATTCAAAGAAATGAAGAAATAGCATGGAAGGAACTAAATCCTGCTAAGAATAATGAAAGATTATTAAAACTCATAAGAGAGAAGGAGAATATATGATAAATGTAATTGGACTGGGATATATAGGACTTCCCACCGCTTTAATGTTGGCAAAGGCGGGCAATAAGGTATATGGAACGGATATAAAAGAATCTACTGTAAAAAAACTTCAAGAGCAAGAACTTACCTTTGAAGAAAAGGGAATGGACGAGCTATTTAAAGAAGCGCTAAGTAAGGACATTCACTTTGGTGTTACACCAATAGAAACAGATATGTACATTATCACAGCTCCAACACCTTATGATAAATACACAAAAAAATTAGACTGTTCATTTGTAGTAAAGGCGGTAGAGTCTGTTTTAGACTATGCAAAGGAAAATTCCATTATAGTTGTTGAATCCACAGTGTCACCGGGAGCAATAGATAACTACATCAGACCAGTTGTAGAAAACTATAGCAAGAAACACAATAAGACAATTCATCTATGCCATGCACCAGAAAGAATAATTCCAGGAAACATGGTGTATGAACTTATAAATAACTCCAGAACCATTGGAGCAGACAACGAAAAGATAGCAAAAAAAGTTAGTGATGTTTACAAGACATTTTGTAAGGGAGAGATAAACTTTACAAATATTCCAACGGCAGAGATGACAAAGGTTATTGAAAATACCTTTAGAGACGTAAACATCGCCTTTGCAAACGAACTTGCGAAAATATGTAAACAAGGTGGCCTTGATGTAAACGAAGTTATAAGAATTGCAAACAAGCATCCAAGGGTAAATATCTTGAAACCAGGTCCTGGAATTGGTGGACACTGCATTCCTGTGGATCCATGGTTCTTAGTAGGAGACTACCCACTTACAACAGAACTAATTTATAAGGCAAGACAGATTAACGACTCAATGCCAAATTTTGTATTAAATGAAATTTACGAAATAATGCAAAAAGAGGAAATAAAAGATTCTTCAAGGGTTGGACTATATGGACTTACTTATAAAGAAAATATTGATGATATAAGGGAGTCACCGACATTACAGATATTGGAATTACAAAAAAGACATCTTGGAAATCCACTAAAAACCTACGATCCATGGGTAAAGGAAAAAATTACAGAAAACCAAGTCTTTGACATACATGAGTTTTTAGACTCAGTAGACATGGTGGTGGTTTTAGTTTCTCATGACGAAATTGTAAAACACCAAGAGCTTTTAGAAAACAAAGTAGTGTATGACACGAGAAATGTTATAAAAGGGGATAAAGTTTATAGACTGTGATTATATGAAAAAGATAATGGTAGTATTTGGGACAAGACCAGAGGCAATAAAGATGTGCCCATTGGTCCTTGAACTAAAAAAGAGGAAAAATTTTGAAACTGTAGTTGCACTTACGGGACAGCATAACGAAATGTTAAGCCAGGTTATGGAAGTCTTTAATATAAAAGAAGACTACAACCTAAAGGTCATGAAAAAAGACCAAAGCCTAACAGATATTACAGTAAATATAATGAAGGGCATGGAGGAGATTCTAAAAAAAGAAAAACCAGACCTGGTACTGGTTCATGGGGACACCTCCACAAGTTTTGTGGTTGCACTAACTTCATTTTATAACCACATCCAAGTTGGACATGTGGAAGCAGGCCTTAGAACATATAATAAATACAGCCCATACCCAGAAGAGTTCAATAGACAGTCTATTTCCTCACTGGCAGATTTACACTTTGCTCCAACACAAAAGGCAAAAGAAAATCTTATTAATGAACAAAAGGACCCAAAAAGTATATTTGTAACGGGAAACACAGTTATTGATGCCCTAAAAACTACCATAAAAGATGACTATCACAACAGTGAACTGGACTTTGCCAAAAATAAAAAGTTAATACTTCTAACCATGCACAGAAGAGAGAACTTGGGAGAAAAGATGCGCTCTTCATTTAAAGCCATAAAGAGAGTTGTGGAAGAAAATGAAGACATTGCAGTGCTATATCCTATTCATCTAAACCCAAAAGTAAGACAGATTGCAAGAGAAGTATTTTCAGACAACGAAAATATAAAACTTATTGAACCAGTGGACGTGTTTGACTTTCATAATATAATGAAAAGTTCATACTTGATTTTGACCGACAGCGGCGGCATTCAAGAAGAGGCACCTGCAATTGGAAAGCCGGTTTTAGTATTAAGAGACACCACCGAGAGGCCAGAGGGAATCAAGGCGGGGACGTTAAAATTAATTGGCACTGATGAAGACAGAGTTTACAAAGAGCTAACGCATATCCTTTCAGATAAAGATGAGTATGAAAAGATGTCAAAGGCACAAAATCCATATGGAGATGGGAGAGCAAGCATTTATATAACAGATATAATAGAAGATTATTTTAAATAGAAGTATCCTTTTTACAAAAGGTTAGATAGGAAGATTTAATGATAAAAGAAAAGAAAATTTATTATAGACACGCATTTCAAATGGCTTGGCCATCAGTATTGGAAAGTTTTTTCATAGCCATGGCAGGGCTAATAGACACATACATGGTTTCTTCCCTTGGAAGCTTTGCAGTTGCAGCAGTTGGACTAACAAACCAACCTAAGTTTATTGGATTTACATTGTTTTTTGCAATAAATGTTGCAGTATCTGCCCTTGTTGCAAGAAGAAAAGGAGAGAGGGACAAGTACAGGGCAAACGAAGCTCTAATCACAGCCTTTTTAATAACCATGATATTTGTAGTGTTTATAACTATATTAATGGTAAAATTTGCGTCGCCATTACTAAAATTTTCAGGAAGTAACAAAGACACCCATGCACCAGCGATGATATATTTTAGAATAATCATGGGAGGAATGGTGTTTTCAACCATAAGCATGGTTATTAATGCTGCACAAAGGGGAAGTGGGAACACTCAAATTGCATTTACCACAAACCTTGTATCAAGCGTTGTAAATATAATATTCAACTACCTTCTAATAGGTGGGAATTTGGGCTTTCCAAAACTTGGAGTAGCAGGAGCTGCAATCGCAACGGTACTTGGAACTGTCGTTGCAACAATAATGAGTATAAGATCACTATTCAAAAGGGATTCATTTGTACAGATTAGGTACATGATAAAAGAAAAAATAAAACCAGGAGTGGAGACAGCCATAAGCATTGCAAAGCTCGGAGTAAATTTGTTGGCAGAAAACTTGGCGGTTAGAGTGGGATTTATGACAACGGCGATGATGGCGGCAAAACTTGGAACAGATGCCTTTGCATCCCACAACGTAGGTATGAGTTTATTAAGCCTGGGATTTGCCTTTGCAGACGGTATGCAAGTTGCGGCAGTTGCGTTAGCAGGTTCTGCCCTTGGTGCAGGAAAAAAAGAAGAAGCAAAAACTTATGGAAAGACATGTCAGACAATAGGACTTGCAATTTCAGTAGTCCTTTCGATATTGTTATTCATATTTGGAGAATCCATATTTAGACTCTACTTCAAAGAGAAACATATTATAAAAATGGGAGTAATGATATCAAAATTCTTGATGATAATAATACTTCTTCAAATTTCCCAAATAATATATGGTGGATGTCTAAGAGCTGCAGGAGATGTAAAGTACACCCTATTCACATCCATAATCTCCGTAACAATAATAAGAACATTTGCAACCTATTTCTTAGTAGTTGTAATGGACCTTGGTCTAAAAGGCATATGGCTTGGAATACTTTCAGACCAGTTTACAAGATACGTGTTGATGTCTCTACGATTTAGAAGAGGCAAGTGGGTGGATATAAAAATATAGGAGGGTCTATGTATATAGATTTACACTGTGATACGGTATTAAAATATATTGAAAATTCAAACATAGAAGAGATATATGAAGGGGAGAATTCACATCTTGGTCTAAAAGAACTTTATGACCTTGAAGTAAAGGCGCAGTTTATGGCAATTTTTCTTCCCAGCGAAGAAGAATTTGAAAAAATAGATCTTGCGGGAATTTCCGACTGGGAATATGTTGAAAAATGTTTAGACTTCTATAAGCACATTGAAGAGACATACCCTGACAAATTTAAAGTCACAAGAGATTATAAAGAGTATTTAGAAAATAGAAAAAATGGATTAGTAAGTCTATTTCCAACCATAGAAGACGGAAGGTTAATTTCAAAAGTAGAGGATGTAAAGACTTTAAGACAAAAGGGAATCACACTCATAACTCTACTTTGGAATAACGAAAACTCCTTAGGATATCCTCATAAATTGGAAGGTTATGACAATGACTATGGACTAAAAAAACTTGGTATTGAAGTTATAAAAGAGATGGAAGAACAAAAAATAATAATAGACGTGTCCCATCTAAACGAACATGGCATAGAAGATGTGTTAAAAAATACCACAAAACCATTTATGGCAAGTCACTCAAACGCAAGAAAAGTTACCGATGTAACAAGAAACCTATCCGACAGACAGCTAAAGAATCTTGGCGAAAGAGGATGCGTTGCAGGACTTAACCTTTGTCCACATTTTGCAACTTATGAAAAGAAAGCAACCTTTAGGGACTATGAAACACACATCAGACATATGTTAGATGTGGGAGGAGAAGACCTGGTTGCAATCGGAAGTGACTTTGACGGCATAGGCGGAGAGTTTGAAATTAAAAATCCTCACAAGATGATAGAGTTTTTAAACAGGCTAAACATGAATGGAATATCTTCTGAAGTAGTGGAAAAGATTGCCTATAAAAATGTAGAAAGATTTTTCAAAGAATATTACTGATGAAATTTTTTTATATAATCTGGGGTATTAACATAGGACTTTGGTTTGTATCCATAACCCTAAGTTACTACCTTGAAAAGACAAATACAAATGAAGATGAGTTTAAAATTTTGGACAAGATGTTCGGAGCTTACCTTAACAGGATTTCATTGGCACTACTTCCGATTATAGTTTTGTCCATTTTTTTATCCAGGGGAAAGAGTGATTTAGTTGTAGCAATAGTGGGAGCTTTTATTTTACTTTTACAAATTGTATTGCCATCAATTCTTATACTTTTGTTTTTAAAATCGGATAGGAAAGACGATAAAAAGTCTTGATTAAAATGATAATATGATTTTGAAAAGAGTTTAAGATAAAAAAGGAGAAACTAATGATAGAACTACAGAATGTATCAAAGACCTATGATTATAAAAAATCCGTAGGCTTTCTAAAAAAGGAACATGTAAAATTTAAAGCGGTGGAAGACATAAGCTTTAAAGTAGATGAAGGAGAAAAGATTGGATTAATAGGACTTAACGGAGCTGGAAAGTCTACTACAATAAAGATGATGACAGGGATACTTGAAAGAGACTCAGGAAGTATATCTATAAATGGTCATGATCCATCAAAAAGAGAAAGAGAGTTACTGAATAACATTGGTGTTTCCATGGGACAAAAGTCAACTCTATTCTTTGATATAAGTCCCTTGGACTCCTTTAGATATTATAAGGAAGTTTATAGAGTTTCTGATAGTGACTTTGAAGATAGAATGGAGAAATTTTCAAAAATTTTAAAACTTGAAGAAATATTACATACGCCAGTTCGAAAGTTGTCCTTGGGGCAAAAGAGAAGGTGCGAAATAGTCGCTTCTCTTATTCATATGCCAAAAGTATTGTTTTTAGACGAGCCAACCCTTGGACTTGATGTTGTAACCCAGGGAAATATTATGGATTTTTTAGATGAGATTAATAGAGAGTTTAAAATTACCATACTTTTGACAACCCATGAGATAAAAAACATAGAGAGATTTTGCAAGAGGATAATCATATTAGAAAAGGGGAAAATTATCTACGATGGAGATCCTGATAAATTTGCAGATAGAAATAATTTTAGAAAAGTTAGAATACCAGTGGATATGATGAATGAGTTTTCATTTGAGCCAGATAAGATTATCTTTGATAGGGCAGAATATGTTATTGAGTTAAATCAGCTTGAAAAAATGGATTTGAGTAGATTTAAATTTTCAGAGTATACCATAGAGGAACTATCCTTGGAAGATGTTATATGTATGAAGTATGGTAACTGATATGAAACTGATATTAACATCAATAAAAATTCAAATTAAAAAGATAAGAGCATATCCAAACGAGGCAAAGATGTTATTTTTGTATGCTTTGTTCAACGTCTATTCCATAATTTTTTTCTGGAGCATGATATTTTTAGTTACAGGAGAAAATATTAAAGATAGAAATCTCATATACTTATTAGTAATGATGGGGACTTTGTCCCTTGGTATAGGAGAAATATTCTTTGGGCTTAGAGATTTTGAATATATGGTTCAGGACGGAAGTCTCGACAAGTATCTGTATAGACCAAGGAATATGCTAATGATGATACTCATGGAAAAAGTGCCATTTACAAACATGGTTCAGCAGATAATAATAGGTGGATTTGGAATTTACTATATAATAACAAGATTTGGCATTGAAGTACAAACAGTAAATGTATTTAAAAGCATGGGACTACTTATATTTGGAAATATATATTATCATTTGATTTATGGAATGATTACAATGTTAAGCATTTGGATAGAAAAAATATCGACTTTAAGAGACTTAATATTTAATTTTTCAATTGCAAAAAACTATCCTTTAAAAATATTTCCTAAAACCTTACAAAATCTATTGACCTATGTAGTGCCAATAGCACTTACAACATATTTTCCGACAATAGTGCTTATGGGCGAAAAAGTTGAAGGATTTAGATATATTATAATTTCTTTCCTTGTTTTATGCCTGCTATTTATAAAGGTCTACAGAAATTGTATAAAAAAATACAGTTCAAATGGAGGTTAAAATGCAAAGATATTTAAATAGATCCAAGATAGAAATATTAAAAGCAAGGGAATATGCTCTAACTTTTTTTACATCTATGCTATACGCTCCAATAAGCATATTGATACCGTTTTTTCTATGGAAGTATATATATAAATTTCAAAATGATTTGTCAGGAATGGAACTTAGGGAAATTCTATTTTATTTGATAACCATTGAAATTGTTCAGCTATCCTATTCAGATTTGATGGCGGAGGTTTATTATATTTTTCAAGATATAAACACAGGGGCTTTAGACATTGCAATTACAAAACCCATAAATTACTTATTAAGTAGATATTTTTCTGCAGTTGGAAGAGTTACAATAACATTACCCATGGGACTTATAAGCTTTATAGCTGTAGGGATATTTTTTAAAGCTTTAAATATTAATAATATAATATTTTTTACGCTATCACTGTTTTTAGGATTTACATTATTTTTTACAGTCCTTGGAATCTTAGGAATCTCTACCTTTTGGCTCAAGTCAGTACTCACATTAAGAGATATATTTTGGTTTATACTTGCAATATTTTCGGGACAGATATTTCCCTTAAAGATAATTGGAGATGGATTTTTCAAACACAATCCACTTGCTGGAATCTACTATATACCAAGTATAATAGTTCAAGAAAAAGACAAGATTTCACTTCTATTAGAACAGTTAATGTACTTAGGAATTTTTGTTGCTATACTAATAATAATGTGGAAAATTGGAATAAAAAAATATGAAAGCCAAGGCGGCTAAAATAAAAAAATAGAAATGTCACACACATTTTTGTTCACTTTAAAAAAATTAGTAAAAACCATGTAAAAACCATTGAAAAACTTGACAATAACAGGCTTCGATGTTAAAATGAACTGGTGCAAAAGTGAGATGTTAGACATTTCTATTTTTTTGCAAAATAATTACACGGAGGTGAAAAATTTGCCAACAATCAATCAATTAGTTAGAAAAGGTAGACAAAGTAAGACTTACAAGTCAAAATCACCGGCTTTATCTGTTAATTTCAACACTTTGAAGAAAAGAAATACAACAGTTAACTCTCCACAAAAAAGAGGAGTATGTACTGCCGTTAGAACTGTAACACCTAAGAAGCCTAACTCAGCCCTACGTAAGGTTGCAAGAGTTCGTTTAACAAATGGTATGGAAGTTGCTTCTTACATTCCAGGTATCGGACACAACCTACAAGAACACAGTGTTGTTCTTATTAGAGGAGGAAGAGTAAAGGACTTACCAGGGGTTCGTTACCACATCGTTCGTGGTGCCCTTGACACTGCTGGAGTTTCAGGAAGAATGCAAGGACGTTCTAAATACGGAGCTAAAAAGCCTAAATAAGAGATGAAAAAAGATGCTTCAATGTTAAAATTTTAAGATAAATTCAGTTTATACTTTAATATACATTTGAGCACAGCGACAATGACAAATATGTCGAGTACCAATGAAATACTATATAGTAAGGAGGGAAGCGAAGTGCCAAGAAAAGGACATGTACCAAAGAGAGATGTAATGCCTGATCCAGTCTACAATGACAAAGTGGTTACAAAGCTAATCAACAACATTATGTTAGACGGAAAGAAAGGTGTAGCACAAGCTATTGTTTATGGTGCTTTTGAAAAAATAGCAGAAACTACAGGAGAAGACGCTTTAGAAGTATTCTACAAAGCACTTAACAATATAATGCCTGTTCTTGAAGTTAAATCAAGAAGAATAGGTGGTGCGAACTACCAAGTTCCTTTGGAAGTTAGACCAGAAAGAAGACAAACACTTGGTCTTAGATGGTTAACAACCTACTCAAGAAAAAGAGGAGAAAGAACTATGGTGGAAAGACTTGCAAAAGAAATCTTAGACGCGGCTAATAACACTGGTGGTAGTGTTAAGAAGAGAGAAGACGTTCATAAGATGGCTGAAGCAAATAAAGCATTTGCACATTATAGATTCTAATTACTGGGAAGGAGTAATAAGTTTTTATGGGAAGAGATTATTCTTTAAAAGATACCAGAAATATCGGTATAATGGCTCATATTGACGCAGGAAAAACTACAGTTACTGAACGTATTCTATACTATACTGGAAAAATCCATAAAATCGGAGATACCCATGACGGTGCCGCTCAAATGGACTGGATGGTTCAAGAGCAAGAAAAGGGTATTACAATTACTTCAGCTGCTACAACATGTATTTGGAAAAATAATAGAATAAATATTATTGATACCCCAGGACACGTTGACTTTACAGTTGAAGTTGAAAGATCACTTAGAGTATTGGACTCAGCAATAGCTTTATTTGATGCCAAGAGCGGTGTAGAACCACAATCAGAAACCGTATGGAGACAAGCGGACAAATATGGCGTTCCAAGAATTTGCTTCATCAACAAAATGGATGCAACAGGAGCCGATTATTTCGAATCAATAAAGACAATAAAAGATAAATTAGGAGCTAACCCTGTTCCTTTGGAAATCCCTATAGGAAATGAACAAAGCTTCATAGGTTGTGTAGACCTTATAAGAATGAAGGCTATTATTTATAAAAACGACCTTGGAACTGAAATTGAAGAAACAGATATTCCAGAAGACCTTAAAGAGTTAGCAGAAGAATATAGAGCAAATCTGCTTGAAAACATAGCAGATC
>QWCE01015066.1_pt1 | contig 10719 bp, 10 predicted proteins | sample 1972531 | NCBI WGS metagenome assembly QWCE01 (sample SAMN09866716, study PRJNA288562) | Human gut metagenome isolate term4_stool, whole genome shotgun sequencing... | reverse complement strand
CGTTGTAAATGACGAAGGATCATCACTCCACAAAGGTGACCAATGTGTAGCGAATCGGCAGTCGGGTCGATACCCAAATAGGCAGTCACCTGCTCTTTGTTTAACAACTCTTCCGTTCCCGGCATGATGTCCTGCAGCATGCCACGCCATCTCAATTCTTCTACAAAATTCATCGTATTACTCTTTTTATTAGGTTTTTATTGTCTTTCAATTCCATGTGCGACAAAAGTACGACTCTTTCTCGGAAGATACAACTCTTAACGCCTAAAAAAGACTTTTTGAATATTTTCCCGAATCGCCTGCCGCAGCTCTTCCGCATCCGTGCTTCGTGCTTTCGCCACCTGCTTCAGCACTTCTTCAATGTCGACCGGACTGTCATCCGTCTCCAGAAACAGGCGACCGACAGGCACTCCCTTCACCGTTTCCTCCGAATAATGCGCACCGAAAGAAAGATAAATGCCGTTCTTTATCAGTTGCCCTGCCTGCTGCGGTTTCCCGCGAAAGCCGTGCCAAATCCAGGGTTGAGCCGGATTCAGTTTCTTCCTCACCGCCAGCAACTCATCCATCGCCTTCACACAATGAATAATCAGTGGCAACCGATATTTCTCCGACAATTCCACCTGCTTCTCAAACATCCTTACCTGAAGCTCCATCGGAGCAGCTGTCAGTTTATCGAAACCCGCCTCTCCTACCGCCACAAACTGCTCTTTCACAAGCAACTGCTGCAGAAGTTCAAATTGCTCTTCCGCATTGCGTTCCGTCAGTTTCCAGGGATGAATGCCGGCCGAATAGAAATATCCCTCTTTACCTGCCGTCCTGACATCCGAAGCCGACAGGCACAGCGAATCATCCACCGGTAATGGAAAATTGATAATCGCCCTGCCGTGGGAAGCATCCTCCGACTTGTGAGTATGAATATCCAGAATATGACTCGCGTTATTCTCCATATCTCTCGTTCTTTAGGGTAAATCGTTTTTAAGGCACAGGATCATAACCGGAACCACCCCACGGATGACACCTGAGAATGCGCCGGACAGCCAGATAGAGTCCTTTGACGGGACCGTGTTTCTTGATTGCTTCGACCGCATAGGCCGAACAGGTGGGCGTAAACCGACAAGACGGAGGGGTAAGGGGCGAAATACACACCCGATAAAAATAGATAGGAATCAGCAGTAAGAATGAAAACACCTTCCTCACAAGACTTTTCAGGGACATCCAGCAGACGGACACCCGGTGAGCACGGGGTTTCATAAGGATAACTTTTCAGAAATGCGCGAAAGCGCTGTCTTCATTTTCTCTTCCAGTTCGGCAGTGGCTACAAGTTCGTCCGACAAATAGATAAAAGCGATTGCCAGACGCTGCCCCTTGTTTTGCAGACCGTCCAGCAGTGGCTGTTTGTTCTTCCGGTAGACTTCGCGTATCTGCCGCTTCACCCGATTGCGCTTTACAGCACGTTTGAAACGCCGCTTCGATACGCTGATAAGTATCGTTGCCGGCACTTCACCTTGTTCTATGGGCATATATACAACGCGTATCGGAAAGATGGAAAACGACTTGGAATGGCCGCCTTCAAACATCTTTCCGATCAATATTTTACTATTCAGCCTTTCGGCTTTACGCAAAGTATATACGCTCACGCTGTTTATTTATTGTTTTCCTTGATGAACATATCAAGCGCAGCCGTCATTGACGGAGCCTGCACAGTCGGTGCTTCAAGGTCCAGACGGAGTCCGGCGTCGCGTACAGCTTGCGCGGTAGTCGACCCGAAGGTACCGATTCTGATCTCTTTCTGGTCAAAGTCCGGGAAGTTCTTCTTCAAAGAAGTCACTCCGGCAGGGCTGAAGAACACGAGCATGTCATAATCAAATTCCTCATCCGATGTAAAGTCATTGCTCACTGTGCGATACATTACAGCTTCTGTATGCTGTATGTTATTCTTGTCGAGCAGGTTTTTCACATCATCATTGTGCACGTCCGACATAGGGACGAGATATTTCTCCGTTTTATGCTTTACGATAGATGGCACCAAATCTTCAATCTTTCCGGTAGCACCGAAGAAGATTTTACGTTTGCGATATTGCACATACTTCTGAATGTACAATGCAACCGCTTCTGTGACACAGAAATACTTCATTGTTTCCGGAATAGTCACACGCAGCTCCGTACACAGATTAAAGAAGTGATCGATTGCGTGGCGTGAAGTGAATATAACGGCAGTGTGATCAAGAATTGAAACCTTCTGTTGCCGGAATTCTTTCGCCGAAAGACTCTCGACCTTTATAAACGGCCGGAAATCTATTTTTACGCCATATTTCTCTGCTATGTCGTAATAGGGAGATTTCTCTGACGCAGGCTTAGGCTGCGAAACTAGTACTTTTTTAATTTTCAACGTCCTAAATTTTTATTAGCAATACATTGTTTACCTGGATCATTCCCTGATAGAGTAGCAGACAGGGTATGATTTCAAGAGCGCAAAAGTACAAAATTAATAGGAAAGCCGCACTTAATTGATGAAAAAAAAGCTTTACCCACTTATAAAACATCAATATTTTAGTAAAAATTAGAATAATTAGTCCGATTATCACTAAATTGGTCAGATTCAGATCGAAATAAACAAGGAATAGAACAAAAGGAAAAAGGGCGAATCCGACGTAATATATGAGCGTAGAATAAGATTCCAGCCATATATTTGTCTTGTTTTTGTCAAAAAACACCCATCCGAGGAACATATAAAGTAACCATTTCAGTAAAAAATAGGCAAGACAGAAGCCGACATAAATCCCCAATAGCAGGAGAGGGGAGACCTTGGTCATCAGCATCGGACATGTATCATGAAAATAATTGAAGAACACGATACCTGTCAATACACAGGTCTGCACTACCAGTACGAGGAGATAGCGCACATCGGCTGCCGTAGAACTATCAAAAATGCTTGTCCGCTCGCGATGCAGTACAAAGTCTTTCACCTGTTGGGTGAGAAACTTCTTTCCACGAGCCAGAGCGATGGAGGAAAGAAAGAAGCAGGCAAGCAATGTCAAGGCAATCACATCATCCGTACGGGGAGAGTAGGAGATAGGGATTCCCTCGAATCCGGAGTTCAGTATATCGGCTATCATATGGCTGCAAATTTACGGATAGAAGCGTCCCATACGGGAGTTGTCTGAAGTAACTCCACCGCTTCTTCCGGTGTTTGTGCCACTTTCCATATATCACCGTGTTGCTGGCGCATGAAGTTTTCCTCTATGGCCCGTTCGAGCATTTGGAGTAGCGGATCAAAAAAGCCGTTTATATTCAAGATGATAATCGGATTCAGATACAGTCCGAGCTGTTTCCATGTGATGATTTCAAGCAATTCTTCCAAAGTGCCGCATCCGCCCGGCAAGGCAATGATGCCGTCGCTCAGATTCGCCATCTTCTGCTTGCGTTCGTGCATGGAAGTGACTTCGATCAATTCCGTCAACCCAGTGTGATGCCAGTTCTGTTCGACCATGAAGTGGGGGATAACACCTGTCACTTCACCGCCATTCTTCAGAACTGCGTCGGCTACGGAGCGCATCAGAATGTATCTGATTCATTGTCTTTTGCAAGTTTACTGGATGAATGGGTACAAAAGTACAAAGAAATCATATACATATCAAAATGAATGTGCAATTTATGTCAAAGTGAAGATAGAAGAATAAACACGAAGGCAAGACTGCATATTCTATTTCTATAAATAGCACAGTCAAGCCTATATTCTCCTACTTCAACACTCATTATTTAAATATTGGCATAAAAACAGAAAATTGAATATTTCGTGAAGTTACTTTTCCAACACCACTAGTATTCATCAGATTGCAAGTACCTTGTTTATAAGATAGTTGTAGTTCAAGCCATTTCAGCGTATAACTAACTCTTGCCACAATAGGTATATCGATCGCATTTTTTTTGCTATTATAAGTAGATGCACCCAATCGATTTACATACCAAGCCACATCTGCTCCGACTCCAAGTCTAAAATTAGAAAAACATTCATAACTGAACACAGTCCCTATTGATAGATATTTTCCGTTTACACTATACTTAGGACTATCCGAATTGAAGGCTTGATAATCAGTCCCCTGCGAGCCAAAAAGAGCAATGCCATCCATTGCAAATTTACGATTACCCCAATACTGCCGATAAGCATATCCAATATGATAATGAAGTTTATATCCCTCAAAATTACTGGAAACCACACTCACTTTTTCATGCAATGTTCCTAAAGAGCCTCCTAAAACAGGACCATGTTCCTGTGCAGATAATGATGCTGTAATAAATAGCAAAGCTATAAATATTAAATTAGTAATTGTTTTCATTAGAAGTTCAGTTTTTATTATTTAATATACAAATGATGAGGACAAAAGAGTTTATGGTTGTTGCTACTTTCGTCCTCATTTACACTTTTATAATCTCACAGTGGCAAATCCTCTTTGGTCATACGGCACACCCCGAGACCAGATTTCTATTGTACCCGTACACTCTTGTGCTAACTTACGTCCAAAAACTTTGGTTACATTTCCACCCATTTCTTTGGTATCAATAGCAAAAGGAATACCATCTTTATTTACATACACTGGACCATACCCCAGTAATTCTCCTTGAGCAAACTCAAAACCACGAAGGTTTACTTTAGCATGGTATGTCGTAGAGTAACGGCTCCATCCAAAGACTCCTTTCTTTTGCGAAGTAAAATTAGCATGTATTATTCCTGATGAAACAGATAAATATAATCCTACTTTTCTATCTTTTTGACGACTATATGCTTCGTTTATAGAACTTAAATCTGAAACAGACGAACGAGTAGAAACCGTAAATTGTTGTTGACGCTCTTTAAAGTCAGTATATACCTTATCCACAACCAAAGAATCGCCAATCATAAATTCACCTTTCATATTAACAAAGTATTCATTGGCTACATAAACAAGCCTTGAATAAGGTGACAGATCAGTAGCATCGATAGTATTAAACATAAATACATCACCATATTTATGTTTATATTTCTCATATAGAACATCAAACTCCGCTTTATCAGCAGCTTGATTACAGATTTTATCCAACTCACCATCCGCTTCTTGCATCAGAATCATCTGAGACTTAAAAGATAATGAATTAAGAAAACTAACTTGTTCTGAAGTAGACATTGCACTCACTTTCAAAAGAGCATTCTCGTACGATTCCACATCTTTAAATTTAATCATAGTACCGTCGTTTATTACTTCTATTTCAGAATTAGCATTCGTCGGTTTAACCATATTCACTTCCTATTCATCATTGGTACAAGAAATAAATGCACCTAAACATACTGTTAGTGTCAGTGTTGAAAATAGTTTTTTCATTGTTTTTTCTTTTTTAGTTAATATCAATTCGTAGTTGCAACTATCTTTATGCTATTTTTTATGACTCAATTATTTAATGGCTTTTTCTATCCTTCAATAATCCTGTACTCAAAATACCCTTACCAAAACTTTGACCAGATTATCTGCTACAAAAGTAGAGATAATGGAGGTATCGACCTAGATATTCAATTCAGTAATAATTCAGAAATAAAAAATGCCATTTGATCTAAAAACTGAATTATTTCTGAACTCATCCATACTAAACAATCAGACAATTAGCCTTTAATTTGCAAAAAAAATAAACGAACGATCATGATGAAAAAACTACTATTTATTGCAATTATTGCAGTATTAGGATGCACAGCACTCCAAGCTAAAAATCGCATCAGAATAAAAAGAGAGTCTTGGGAAGTAAAAGCAAGTACTAGAGTGCCAATATCTACCCCCCTTAATCTTTACTACGAAGGGAGTACACTCTTTATTCATGCTAATATAGATTTAGAAAACATTATAATTGAAGTAAAGGATTCCTTCAACAAAACTATCTACCTAGACCTTACAAGTATTCAAGCTAACAATGAACATGTATTTACTCTGGAAAATATATCTTCCGGAGAATATATTATCGAAATAAAATCCGGCGAAAACTATATTATCGGTTGTTTTATATTATAAGTCTTGATATATGTGTATATTTGCGCAAATAAAATCGCAATGATACATACATTCAAATGAAACAAAGACGAAAATTTATACTATTCTATTTAAGCATTATATGCCTATTCTCATGCACTGCCCCATACCCCAACACAATACTGCGGGTGGAAAATATTATTAAAGAATATCCAGATAGTGCATTAACCATTTTAGACTCTCTGAGTGAGAGTATCACAAAGGAATCACAATCAGCAAAAATGTACTATTACCTGCTGTTAACAGAGGCACGTGACAGATGTTACGTGCCTCATACGTCTGATTCTCTAATGTTATCCGTCACTGATTATTATGAAAGAGAGAATGATAAGGACAAACTGATAAAATCCTATTATTACACAGGCAGAGTATACCTTGATCTTCATGAAGGTCCTACAGCACTTTCTTATTTCCACAAAGCTTTTGATATCTCTACAGATAGCAAGAACTACGCTTTATTGGGGCGAATATACAGCCAAATGGGAACTCTATTTGCCTATGAAGGTCTCACAGAGGAAGTACTACAAGCTTATCGAAACGCTTATCACTACTTACAACTAGGCAAAGACAGTCTTACTAGCGCTTATGCACTACGAGATTTAGGAAGAGCATTCAATTTACTTGAGATAACAGACAGCACAATCTATTATTATAACAAAGCATACCAATTAGCTAATAGCAATGGAGACATACAAAGGGAAGTAAATATTCTCGAAGAATTGGCAGGCATCTATATTCAAATGGGAAAATATGACGAAGCATTGAAAACGCTACAAGAAACAAATAGTAAATGGCAAGATGAGAAAGATATAAATTATGATGTTTGGGGAAATTTCTATGTAAGTATAGGACAAAAAGATTCAGCAGCCTATTACTTCAAGAAAAATATAGGACATAATAATGTATATTCAGACATAGGAGCCTATCGGAATTTATATGAAATAGAAAAAGAACGTGGCAACTATGAAGAAGGATTAGCATATCTGGAGAAATATACAGAATGTTCTGATAGCATTTACGACATATCCAACACAGAATCTTTGCGAAAAATAAAGGCTTTGTATGATTACCAACATATTGAGAAAGAAAAAGAATATTTGCGCAAGAAAAATGCAGAACAACGAGCATGGATCATCTTTATTGTTATTGCCATCGTTTTAGGAGTTATCATCCTTATTCGATATAATAGAAACAGGAAAGCTATGATTCGGGAACAAGAGAAAAAACTTCATGAGATTAACGAACAACAATATCGGAAAAGCCAACTATATATAGAAGAAAACAAGAAAAAAATTGAAGAATTAAAAGAAAAGGTAAAATCGTTCGAACAGGAAAACAATGATTTACAACAAAAACTTTTACTTGCAAAAAAGGAAAAGCTAGAACAAACCAATCAAGCTATCGAAACATCACAAAGAGAACAAGCATTACTTGAGGAAGCGCTTAGAAGGTCTGATATTTATGCTTATTGTTATCGTGCGATAGAAGATTCCTCGATCAGACTCACCGAAACAGAATGGAAAGAACTAGAAAATATCATTAATGATACATATGACAATTTCACCAACAAGTTATTCATACTGCATCCCTCTATTACCAAGATGGAACTACGTATTTGTTTACTGTTAAAAATTAAAATTCCAGTTTCTACAATTTCACAATTGGTATGTCGTACACAAAGCGCTGTATCTATGAGCAGAAAACAGCTTTATAAGAAGATATTCAATAAAGAAGGGACACCCGCAAACCTAGATGACTTCATTGTCTCTTTTTAAAAAGATGAACTAAATCTCTGATTTCTTGAAGCTTTATGAAGGGAGTAAGGTGCTTCAGTCCTTTCAGTCCCCAAAAACAATTTCGAACTTGATACCGTTCAAGATATCAGATGGTACCTCTCAGTGTGTCAGAAAGTACCATTCCGCAGGTCAGCCAGTACCATTCCGCAAGTCAGCCAGCACCATTCAAGGAGTTGGAAATCTCCCCATATTTTATTCATTCCTACACAGGCTTTCCGCTAATTACTATCCGAGTCACTGTGTATAATGAATAAACTCTGCCAACAGTTGAAATAGAACCTGCATTTACCTCAAACAGAGCCTGTATCCAAGGCAAACAGACCCTCTGTTTGATCAGAACACACTCTTCGCTTGATTGATCTGAAATAAGCCGGCAGCTCGCCAACTTTCACCTCGGAGGCGAACAGACTTTAGCTCGGCGATGAATGAAGTTCAGCTCAGGGCTTACAAAATTTAGCCCGTATGTCAGGGCTGAAAGAACTGAAACCACCTGCCCCCTTTCAAAGTATGTCAGAGACGGGGTTGTAAAGCAGTGTTTTCAGCCGCTATCCCCTTCTGACAGGGAGCTTGCGGACGAAACTGAAAAAGCTGAATGCAGATTACAGGATAATAATAGCATAGAGTAAAAGTCATACATCTTTCATTCAATTGTTGTACATCTCCGCCCCAAACGTTATACATCATCAACCTAACTGTAGTACTGAAACCCAGTAACTGAAGTACTTCTCACAACCAAGTCATGTACTATATACCACAACCCATACTTTGTGTCAGAAATCAAATATAGTCATCTGCTGTTTACAAGTTTGTCAACCGCAACAAATATAACGATTTTATTAATCATAACTTATAAACAGTTCAAATTCAACCTATTTATAAGTCGTAACTTATAGCATCACCCCGAATAACAAAAGCCGCAACTCATCTCTCCCGTATAAGAAGAGATGAAATTGCGGCTCACTATGGACTAAATAGCCGTAAAGCTATAAGCTGATTTCAAATAATATTACAGACCAAAAGCTGCCTTGATCTTATCCACGTAGTCCAGTTTCTCCCATGTAAAGAGTTCTACTTCTACGGTCTTGTTGCCCTCATAGCGGGAGAAGAACGTTTTCGATACCACTTGCGGCTCACGTCCCATGTGACCATAAGCGGCAGTTTCCTGATAGATCGGGTTGCGAAGTTTCAGACGCTCTTCGATAGCTTTCGGACGAAGGTCGAACAACTGGTCAATCACACGGGCAATCTCGCCGTCGGTCATATTCACGTGGCTACGTCCGTAAGTGTCCACGAAGATGTTGATCGGGCGTGCTACACCGATAGCATAGCTCACCTGTACAAGCATTTCGTCGGCAACACCTGCCGCAACCATATTCTTGGCAATGTGACGGGCAGCATAAGCAGCGCTACGGTCTACCTTGCTGGGGTCTTTTCCGGAGAAAGCACCACCACCGTGGGCGCCTTTACCACCGTAAGTATCCACAATAATCTTGCGGCCTGTCAGACCGGTATCTCCGTGAGGGCCACCGATCACGAACTTTCCGGTCGGATTGACGTGATAGACGATCTGATCATTGAACAATGCCAGTACTTTATCATGATGGATAGAAGCAATGACACGGGGCATCAGGATTTCGATAACGTCACGACGGATGATAGACAGCATTTCTTCGTCAGCTTTGAGCTGTGCTTCGGCAGAGTCATCAGCCGGCTGAATAAAGTCATCGTGTTGCGTAGAAACAACAATAGTATCAATACGGACAGGAGTTCCGTTGTCGTCATATTCAATCGTCACCTGGCTCTTGGCGTCCGGACGGAGGTAGGTCATCACCTTTTCTTCGCGGCGGATATCAGCCAGCACCTGCAGAATGCGGTGTGCCAGATCAAGCGAAAGCGGCATATAGTTTTCTGTCTCGTTCGTTGCATAGCCGAACATCATGCCCTGATCGCCCGCACCCTGTTCCATCGGGTCCTGACGCTCTACGCCACGGTTGATGTCGGGACTTTGCTCATGAATGGCAGAAAGCACACCGCAAGAGTTACTTTCGAACATGTACTCTCCTTTAGTGTAACCGATTTTCTTAATCACTTCACGTGCGATGAGCTGGAGGTCAACGTACGCTTTAGTTTTCACTTCACCCGCTAATACTACCTGTCCGGTAGTTACTAGTGTTTCGCAAGCTACTTTAGAACTGGGGTCGTAAGCCAACAGTTTGTCAAGCACGGCGTCCGATATTTGATCGGCTACCTTGTCGGGGTGTCCTTCCGACACCGATTCGGATGTAAATAAGTATCCCATCTTTTTAAATTAAAGATTATAAATTGAAAATTAAAATTGGGAAAATAAAGAGGGGAGGAAGAGAGCTGCGGAAGCATTGCCGAAAAGGCGTCAACAAGACGTGTTTTAGCATTTTTTTCCGTGGTTGCAAGCTGCTCAAATCTGTCCACACTTTCATTTCGGGGACAAAGATAGGTATTATTCGGAGATTATATTTATCTTTGGGCAATGTTTAACACATATATACAGGAAATTGGTATGAGAACAATTACATTAATGCAATATGTATTTTCCATTATCCTTCTGGTCATCATCTTCCTCGTCATGGATTATTTCTGGAAAGGAGACGAATTTTCATGGACGTATGAGTTTGCAAAAGGAGGAATCGGCGGAACTATCATCTGCCTTCTGAACCGTCATTTATTCCTCCGCCATCCTAATCCTAAACAGAAAAAAATATGATTATCAACAATAAATTAAGAACTCTTTTTGTACTGGCGCTTTATATAGGATTCACCATTGCCATTTACGCCATTGTATGCCACTTCCTGAAGATTGAGTTTCAGGATATTCACTTGTTATATGCAGTATTGGT
>QWCE01005982.1_pt1 | contig 10731 bp, 9 predicted proteins | sample 1972531 | NCBI WGS metagenome assembly QWCE01 (sample SAMN09866716, study PRJNA288562) | Human gut metagenome isolate term4_stool, whole genome shotgun sequencing... | reverse complement strand
AAGGTTTTCTTTGTCCTGAGTGCGCCGACTGTCACGGTCGGCCCGTTTCAGGTAGGATTCGTATCTGCGGATGTTATCGAGTACATTTTTATGACGCCGCAGAAACTCTTGCGGATCTTTCCGTAACAGATCCTCCAGTTGTGCTCTCTCCGACTGGTGGGCTATGAACGGATGCTTGTAACGGAACTTCCCAGTATCGTTGAACGACTGCAGCTCTTCAAACGCCAGAAGATTACGAATACGTAGTTCGGCCATATCAATGACTGCTTGTGTAGTCGGTTTCTTATCCAGCTGTTCGTCGAGCTGCTTCATTTGTTTCCAGGTTACGATCCGGTCGTTGTAGATGATCGTGGCTGTCTGGACTTGCGGGTCGGAGAGGTTGTCCCAGTCGATTTTTGGGTACTCTTCCCACTTTTGGACTTTACTTTCGGATTTGAAACCGGTTTTGAAGTAGTGACTACTTTTTTTTTCTCTTGTTCAAGCGCTGCTTCAGCATTATCCGCACGCTCTTCGGCTTCCTCTGCACGAAGTTCAGCTTCTTCTGCACGCTCTTCAGCTTCCTCTACACGAAGTTCTGCTTCTTCTGCACGTTCTTCAGCTTCCTCTGCACGTTCTTCGGCTACTACTGCATGTTCTTCGGCTTCTACTATTTGATCGGTTACATCAGATATCTTATCTTGCTGATCTGGATCAGAAGATTCAGAAGTTACATTTTCAACCTTTTCAGACTTCTCAATGAGAAGTATTTCAGTCTCCTTTTTGGAGGACTGAGAGCCATTAACTACATTGGACTTGGAAACAGGTGGACGGCGATTGTTACGAATCTCATCCCGCTCTGCAACATCGAGTAATTGGTACAAGATCTCGTTAGCATAACGTTGCGGATTTCTCGAAAACTTTCTCAAAAGAGGATGTGAGGGAGTCTTCTGAGTTAAGAGTTTTAAGTCTAAAGAAGCTGCATCCGGATTCTGAAGTTCAGAAAAATGTTTTTGCTTTTCTTTGAATGAGTACATTTTAGTAAGTATTAAGAGCAGATTTCTCTGCTCTATGAATAAATAAACTATGCTGTCTGAATACGGGTTCCAGGAACCTCGACGAGAGTAGTAGTATCCATAATCCGGAATGTAATCGCGGATCCTGCACGGGCGGTCCATGTAGCTCCATCTTCAAGAACGAATGATGCTCCATCAGCAATTGTAGCGGCTTTGTCAGTACCGGTACCTTCAAGAGTTATATAACGACCTTTGTCATTTGCGGTGATTCCAGATACAGCAGAAATGGCATAGGTGGCAGCAGTGCCATCCGGGATTTCATATCGGTTGCTTTCTGGCTTGATGGCAAGTGTAGTGGCTGAAGCCGTATGTTTTGCTGCCGGAGTACGAACGATGGCACCGGTATATTTACAATATTGATCAATAGAGGTACGCTTGAAGGTAAAGGTGACATAACGCCCATCTTTATCATTCTTTGCTTCAAACGATTGCAGGATCATTGGCCGGTCGTACTCACCGATAATGTACCACTGCTCCTCTCCTACTTCTTTGAACAAGACTATAAATTTACCCCCAGCGTGTTCTTCGATAAAGTTGAGCAGCTGATCTCGCATCCCCCCCATAATGATTACAAAGTTGTTTTCTCCGGATGTGGTAATATCCCCTTTCTCTCCAGTAGCTGTATATGTAGGTATATCATGGGCTTCGAAGTACTTCATATACTCACCGGCTTTCATCGGAATGGTACCAACTTCGCGATTGGCATTCTTTTTGGGAAACTTCACATCAGGGTTAATCTGGGAAAGTTCAATCAGATACACTTTATATGCAATATTAGAACCGTGCGTCTGGCGATCCGAAACATCACCCACATCACCGATGATCATCATAGTTGCCAATGATGTACCACCAAAACCGGAGATACATAAAAATGAGTCCGGGTCCATAAACATGCCAACAACAAAGACGATAGCCAGGAGCATCATCAATGAGAGGAAGAACCTGACAGACATTTTACGAGCGTACTCGTTACCCTTTTTATAAGGATTGGAAATTTTTCTTGCTTTCATAAAATTTTCATTTAAAAAGAAGGGCGGGCCATAAAACCCGCCCACAAACAACTAACTTATTAAAACACACATGAAAAATGGACTATCGCACGCCGGGAATGTTCGGTTGGAGTGCTGCGTTGACCTTACGATTGCCTCCTACCTGACGTTCAAGTTCGAGGAAGTTTCCTTCGTCATCGAGAATCACCATTATATAATCGCCAACTTTGGTTGGAGTATATGCCTCAGTGATATTTTTGAACTTTTCAGATTTCGCGATTGTGGTGGCATTGGTTGTATTGCCACACTCAATAACATAAGCGACACCTTTTTTTGCACCGGTGATATCGGTTATGGCAGTCTCTTTGGTATTCTCGACAGTAATTTGCCAAAAGCCAGCCTTTGCATCGACTGTGGTAGCATCAGCTGCCAAGTCAACAGAAAATTTATTCATAAAAATCTGCTGCCATTCATAATTGTTTGCCTGCATTTTCTCAAAGGAATCAAAACGACGGCCAAGGAAGGCAGCTGCCGTACCTTCTTTCCAAGTGGACCATGCTTTCACAAGTTCCATGTCTTCCTTTGCTTTAATGGCAAACATCTCACCCGGAATATATTCAATAAACTGAAGGTTTCCAGGAACGTCCATCATCATGAAAGGCAGTTGCCCCAGATATGGCAGCCAAATGATACGGATGGAGGTGTCAGGAACCGTATTGAGATAACTATCGGGACCTGTAAAGTCAGTATCTCTTCGATACGTATCACGAATATTTTTGATCCACCAAGGTTGATGAAGTTTATTCAGATAAAGAACATGTTTGTCCAGATCCATATCTTCTGTACAAGACGCAACAACATCGGAACAAAACTCCTGAACGGACTCAAGCATATCAGCTGAAGTATAAGAACGATAAGATTCATTATCATGCAACAACAACTTATTCTCGTGGACATAGCGGAGTAAGGTGTACAGAATTCCGGTACCGGCGTTTAAATAGCTTCCCGGAACACCAGATTTCGGTTTCACATAAATACCGCGCATACGACGTTTGTTTTGTTCTACTTGAGCAGTCTCAAGCGAATTGAGAATACAAAACTCAATCATAGACCACTTAATAGGATCGGATCCTTCTTTATTAAGATAGGCGATATACATGCGTTCGAGCTCTTTCATGGGTCCAAACTTTATCTTGATCATTGCATCGTCTACATGCCCCATCTCATTCTCGAGTTTCATATCACCTTTCCAGATCTCACCTACCTGATAAGCCTGGGAAACCTCAGAGAAGAAGGCGTTGAAAACAAGGTCATGATCTTGAATACCATATCTTACGGGGAAGTACTGTGTAAGATCGCGTTTAGACAATACACGGGCTATCAGATAATCCTGACGAAGAACTACATGCTGATTTCCTACACCTGCAGTATTGACCTCTTCATAGTTTGTAACAAACTCACCGGCAGCAAGACGTTTGGGGTCAAGCATGCTATTGGCATGCAGATAGTTGTAACGTTTCTGTAAAGAACGTGAATAGGCAACAGCCTGTTTTCGGAAAGTGACTCCATCTGTTTCTTCGTCAGCATCATCGAGACTGGATGCCGCGCGAGGATTAGCGGTAATCTTATTCCAACGATAATCCATGGAGAACATAGAATTTTCAACACCGAAAAGATACTTAGAAGTACTTGCCGGCCCCATGAAACTAACTGTTGAAACACGAGCTTCAGATAAAGGAATATCTGCAGCGGCCTGACTTTTCATAGTGGAAACAAGGTCACTGACGGTTTGAGTCAATTTAACAAGTGTTTCAGGAGTAGCCGGAGTTGATGATGACTCTGGTGCCTTCGGGTTCTCTTGCTGAGTGTCAGAACTTTCCTGATCTTCACTGGTAGAAACTCCTGAAACAATTCCAGCAAGAATAGCTTGTGCCTGGTTTAACGCGTCCTGATCAAGAGGATTCTGCTGTGCAGCTTGTTCGGCTGCCATATCGTCCTGAAGAGTTACCTTATACTCCTGCTGGTATGAGTTGACAATAGATTGCCAATCCTCATTAGTCAAGGTATTGGCCTTGGCTTTATCGAAGAGTTTAAGTTTTTGGAGTACGGTTTGAATTTTTTCTTTTACATTCATACTGATAAGAAATTATTGATTATACATAGCTGAGAGCACGCTGTTTGAGTTCCTCATTGTCGAGATATTCCTGTCCGAGGCGGTATGCTTCGGAAATAGCTTGAGGAAGAGTGAGGATATTATCAATGAGACCGTTAGTTACAGAATGAGTTGCATCGAACGTTTCTCCCCTGAAGATCGGATTATCTTCAGGGGGATCAGTTTCAGTCAGTTTAGTCCGGGAACGTTTCACTTCGGAAATAAACTGTTCGGCAAGAGGATCCAGTTCTTCACTGATATACTGTTCCTTATTACCGGCACGCAGGTCTTCATATTTTTTATTCTTCAGATCGGAATAGTTGGATTTGGCTGTAATATGTTTAACTCCAAGACTTTCATAATAGGATGAGAAATCCCAGTAATCTGTCATAGTGCCAATACAACCAATGGAATCATTCTGAGTAAGTGCATTGATTCTGGTACCATGACATGCGATATAATATCCGGCAGAAGCACAACATCGCTCGATCAATACTTCGATTGGCTTTTTAAGGGAACTTATTGTTTCAGATAGCCGGTCAAGGTACCAGGCTTCACCACCCGGCGTATTAATATGTAAGAAATGGGTAGCAATGGCCGGATTGGATTCGGCAGCTATCAGATCCTGTTCAAATTGTTTGCTTGAGAAATACCAACAAGATGAAGAGGTTACAATTCCCCAGATACGGTGATAAGCTATACTGCCTTCAGGCAACTCTTCAGAAGAGAAGTCATCTGTTATATTGATACCTTGGGCTTCAGCATGAGTTTCGATACTCTTAAGAAGTTTAGATAAGGCTTTTTTTGAAAGCTCTTGATAGGTAGGAGGATTTTCATTAAAGAAAAATGCTCCCGGTAACGGACGGTCAGCCGAGATCAATGGAAAACATTCCATCATCGCGGAGGTATAACCCTCTGCGGTGATAAGAAGTTTGTTTGAAAGAAGAAGCTGGCGAAGATAAGTTCTGTTCATCTGAATATCTTTTCAGCGAAGATAGAGGATGAACAGAAGGCTATGAAGGACGGTAAACCGTGGCTTTATGGAATAAAGGGAGAACGGAGCATCTTACACACAATATTAAGAGTTGCAGTATTAAGGTACGGAATTATAGTTACCGATGCCGGGATATCTGTTGTTCCGAGATTAATAATCCGATTGGAAGAATCACGGAGATGTACAATCACCTGGCGCGTGACAGAAAATTCACGTACTATATCAGAGTCGGGTAATTCTATGGTGATATCTTTATCACAATTAAAGCAATTACCAGCAGATGTTTTTTCGATAGTGTAATTAAAATCAAACGGATCAGCAATGAAGGTATAAGATGATTTTTTCATTTTATTCTTCGGAGTTACTGAAATGATAATGGATAGTTCTTTCATAATTAACATAATTAATTTATAATCAACAAGTTCGCCACACATAGGACATTTTGTCCGCCATTTTGGGACAAAAAGCATAGTCTGGTCGGTGATTTTTCAGCCGTTTTTTAACTTCTTTTTATATTCCCGACGTCGTTTCCTCTTACGAATATTCTCACGCCACCGATAGAAGTTCTTTAAAAGTGCATCTTCAGATATACTCTCTATACAATAAGAACACAGGAAATTATGAACTATATCCAGATTGTTAAATTCGTGTCCGTTCTGATCGTTTTCGTCCATTACAGAATGAAGTTCACGGTTAAACATACGACGTATTTCAATTTCTATGATCCTGGCTGATCTTGAAGAGAGGTAATTATAAACCAAAGGATCTTTCCCGATACGCCGTTCGGGAAGGATAAAAGTCAAATTGCCATTGTCGACGGGTGACTGATCTGAACGCCTTTTAGCCATCAATGTCCATATGATGTGATACAGGTCCGTATTGTCGGGAATACGAAAAGGTTCATCAGAACCATTGTTAAATTTTCCGCGAAGATATTCTGCAAGGTATGGCTCAATTTGAATACTGGTGGTAATCATAGCTTTTTCTCTTATTATTTTTTTGAAATAGTTTTTATTCGTTTTTGCTTCCAACTGTCCAACCGTCCAACATGGGGGTTGAATCAAAACTAAAGTTACTGATTTCTATTTAGTTATGCAAATCTACTCAACTAAAGTTTATGTTGGAGGACGTCCAACACGTCCAACAAAACACATTTTTGTTGGACAGAGCGAAATTTTCAATGTTGGATAGTAGAGAGAGGTAAATCCAACACGTCCAACAGCGTCCTACAAAACAACAAAGATGTAGGATATATATATACTTTTATAAAATACATATACTACTATCCTACAGGCATTTACTTTTTAAAATGTTTTTTCTTGTTGGACTGTTGGACGGTTGGACGTACTTTATGAAAAGTTTTCTTTTCAAAACTCTCGCTTCTATGTTCCCTCTTTTTTTATTCAGGGGGTGTGGGGGATTGAAATGGTATATCATAATAGATAGGTTTAATATGAATTGAAAATGTCCGCATATCGGAAAGTTAGAAACAAAAATTCCCGCCGGGTGAGCAGCGGGAATTGGGGTGTTGTGGAAGGAATGATTATACGATGGCGACGTTACAATTGTAGAACGTGAATTCCGAATGGCGAGACAGCCATGAAGCATAATTGCGCTCACGCTTGCGCTGATGACACTCTGCCACATAGCGACGTCTCTTCTGATGCTTTGTAACCAAGAAGAGAATAAGGGCTTCATAAGAAGACGCTCCGGCAGTTTCTTCGCGTCCGGAGATGTTGAAGCGGCCGGTGATGGTATTGCCGTTCTGATTTGGAGAACGCAGGTAGCGGATGGTGCATCCGTGGAGGTCGATGCCGTAAGCGGCAAGATCGGTGTAAGGATTGCCGGTAAGGGCGATAGCAGAGGTACCCGTTTCGTGGGCGGACGTTCCGAGGCTGTCTTGAGTAGCCGCGTAAGTTTTTTGATTGTCAAGCATAACAATACGTTTTTAAGATGAAAGTATCCGTGTCTTTCCCGCTGCTTATCACATCTCAAGAATGCTGTGGGTGCATTAACACTCCACACGGGGGTACACGGATACCAAATATGGTACACAATAGTCCGGGCATAAAAAATGCCTGCATCGTAAATGCAAGCTGATTGCCCGCATTCTTGAGAATAAATTGAGATAAGCACTGCAAACATAGTGATTAATTTTAAATTGTGCGACATTTTGCCCGGATTATTTTATTCTTCAGTTACTTCTTTAGTATCTCCTGTCATTTCCTCTACGGAGAATATGCTTTTGAAATTGTTAATCCTCTCTTTTTTGCGCAACTCAAGTAGTTTCTTTTGCTTTTGCTCTGCTTTTTTCAGTTCTTCTATCTCCTGTTGTATGGGATGAACGGCCAAATACTGTTCCTTTTGGGATATTTGGGTTTGAATTCGGGCTATCTCTTTAAGGTTTTTCTCGTCGTCAAGATATGAACCGAAGAGAGTGCTGTCGATAGTATTGCATACCCAAACTGAGAAAAGAGGATTCAGCCACATGGCGAAAGCAATAGCTACTCTACGGTCCAACCATGTTCCGCTTCCTCGACCACCTTTTACTATTTTCACAAACTTTCCGGATGGAGAAAACTCATCTTCAAACTGCGAATTAGCAGTTTGACAAAAAGCTTCAATCAGACATTTGGTATTTTCATTTCTGATGAAATGCGTAGGTTCCTTACCAAACACACTTGCCATTTCCGTTGCATTTACCATCACGTTTTTGTCGTTAATCTCAAAGCCAACAACTTTTCCGTTATATTCAAATTCTTTTGTTTCCATAATCTTATTTTTTTAGCAGTTGATTAATAACTGGAATTCCCGTTATATTTAGAAATCTATTTTCAACTGCCTGCTTTCAATATCGTAATCATTCATTGTCAATGAACGCAACTGTTTTAGTTTGGTCTCGGCCTCCGAAAGCACATTCTTTGCAGTACGAAAGTGTTCTTTGGCATCATCTACAATCGAAAGTTGACGGTCTATTTCAATTTGCTTTTGCTCTACGAATTGGGCACGGGCAGTAAAATGAAGAAATAACGCATGGTAGCACTCGCGTTTATAATGGAGAACCATAGCTTTTGAATCTTCCGAAACACGCTCATGGTCTATTGAGAAAAGCCAACCAAAAATATATTCAAGGGGGAGGCAGAACATTTCACGTTCTTTTCCATCAGCAGCAACTAAGGTCGTCATGACCCCAGTTGATGATAGAATTTCGTCACGATCTATGCGGTTTCTTTGAGCTTTGTCATCAATACCCAACGCTTCGCAGATTGGTTTGATTGGCACTAATTTTTGTTCGTCGTTTGTAGATACTATATCTACATTGTTCACTTTGGCAATAATACTTGTTGTCATAATCTTAATGTTTTAATGGTTAATGTTTATTTACATTCATAAATCCAGTTCCTGTTTACTTTCATCATCGGGCTTTCGTTGGAGGTCAATATCATATAGTTCACGGAAGATATCGTAGTTGAGGGCGATACAACTTGAATTCGTGGTCTGCTTCTCCATCTTACGCACCATGGTATTATCAATCTTGACACCTTCTTCCGGTTTGAAAGGAAGATTCTCATCCGCGACGAATCCCCCCCGAGGTACTTCGACTACATCGTACCAATTGAAACGGCGGGCATGGATCAATCCGATGTAACTGGGATGTGAACGAAGGTTCTGTTCGATAGTGGATTGAGTGGACTCCTCACTGTTGTAGGAACTGCGGGCAAACTGTGTGTAGATCGGACTGAGGCGTAGGAACAGAACACGCGTACCGGCAGGGAAGGTGACTTCTTTTTTCTCGCCGCCGGGGAGCTTGATAGTAACGCGATCCGGGGTGTCGATCGTGAAGTCGCGGCCTTCGCGAACGGCCTTGCTGTCGATCATAACGTCCATGGCCTTAAAGAAGGTGGCGAGCTTATCTGTCTTGCTGATCAATTCTACCTGGAACTTAATCTTGTCGCAGGCAATTTTAAAAAAACTTTTGTAAGTAAATGGCAATTTCATATCTGTATAATTTTCAATAAGTTTACATGTGGCTAAAAATAATGAAGCGGTTTTCATTAGACGGTCAATTTCTCCGGCATTGATAAGTGCTTCTTTCAGTTCATCATAGCACTGTTGTTTGAGGGCCCGGAAATTATCCATGACAATGGGGCGAAGCTTCAGAATTTCAAATAGAACATTGGATAGCCCTACTTTGGCGGGATCCTCGATGTCCTTGAGTTCATTAAATAGCTGAACTTCCTCCGGAATACGGTTTTTGGGTTTCGGAACCTCGCAGACGATGATACGGGACATAAGGGCATTGTCATCACGCTGGGGGGTCTCCTGCCCGCAAATGATAACCGGGGCGTATATTTTCTCGACTTCTATCTCCTTACCGGATGTACCCTTCCTTTTTTGACGGCCATCGCCATCGTAGACAGCACCTTTCAGATACTGAAATATGATGTCCTTTATATCTTTGTTGTTATACTCATCGAGTACTGCAGGGACATCCCGGAAAGTTGAAAGAAGAGAGGACAACGCAGGAAGCGTACCCGTATTTAGGTTGAAGATCGGAATCTTAGGAGAGATGAACAAAGACCGTATCGAAATGGCAATCTGTGTCTTTCCGGAGGACATAGGGCCCATGAAAAAAGGAGCAGTGAACAGGCGGTCGATGTTATGGATGTTACTACGGAAGGCGCACATGATGGCAAAGAGAATAGCCCATTTTCCATTGTCATTGATCTTATATACTTGATCCATCAGACTTGCCCATCGTTCAAAAGAACACTGTTTCTCAGCAGGGATATCTTTATATACCAGTTGCGAAACAAGTTCGTACTTTTCGGATTGGTACCCGGAACCGGCATATATAGTGGAGAATGCAGGAAGATAATAGTTCTTGTTATTGTGGGTAACAACCCCAAGCTCGTTGACCGGGTCAAAACGTGCTTGTTCATCGACAATGTGGAATATTCCGTTGGAGAAAGCAAAAAACATATTACTCTCTTGGCGAGATGCTCCATCGGATTGTTGATTTCCATAAGTCATTATTTCATAGCAGGTGACAAAATGCCGGGACATATACTCTTTTATCTTAGTCCAATGTTTCTCTTCTCCGGAGGTGAAGTTGACGGCCTCTAATTGGATCAGCTCCTCTTCGATAGTTGCTTTCTTAAGAAGTGCCCTGGAAGGGATTTCAATATAAAGTGGATTTTTGTAATACCGGCGATTAATCTTGAGTACCCTCTTATTGGCGTCTTTATCATCGGAATAGATATGTAGAAGAGGGGTCATGAAGAAATCGGCCACCTGCAGATGACCTCCTTTTTCTTGCCGGAACATGTAGCACACGGGCTCGCCTTCTTTATTAAGCTTGGGATAAAAGCCACATTGCCGATACATTTCCTTGTATTCCGGGTTATCATCGACATAACCGGGAAGTTCATCCGGATCATAATCTTCTTCATCATCATCTGTACGCTGGGCATTGATAGCCATCCGGGATTTTCGTTTGGCCAAGTAGGGCTTTAGAATTTCATTGAAAGCTCCCTTATTTAA
>QWCE01005981.1_pt1 | contig 10732 bp, 7 predicted proteins | sample 1972531 | NCBI WGS metagenome assembly QWCE01 (sample SAMN09866716, study PRJNA288562) | Human gut metagenome isolate term4_stool, whole genome shotgun sequencing... | reverse complement strand
AGGGATTTGAACCCCCATGAGTTTCCTCACACGGACCTGAACCGTGCGCGTCTGCCAATTCCGCCATAACCGCAAAGTCTTCGAATTAAGCAAACACAATTGCTGAATGGGATTATGCCTTTGCAAAATAGAGCATTTTTCAATAATTCCACTTCAGTTTGCATTTCAGTAACTCAAGACGACTTAAATAGTATACTAGAATAATTCTAATTTTTCAATATCTGGCAAAATATTTTTCTCATAATGACAACAATAATTTTATATATTCATTATAGTTTTTCATCTCAAGATCTTAACTGTTCATCTGAACATATTTTTCATGGCAGTTTCCATTTTTTATTTCTCCATAAGGTGTCGTGCTAAAAGCACTCCGCTTGCAGATGCTTGGGATAGCGAGTGCGTAAGTCCTGAACCGTCCCCAATTGCATAAAGATTAGGGATGTGAGTCTGCATATTCTCATCAACTGGCACCTTTGAATTATAGAATTTAACCTCAACACCGTAAAGTAGCGTATCCTCATTCGCTGTGCCTGGTGCTATTTTGTCTAGCGCATAAATCATCTCAATTATGCTATCAAGCTGTCTCTTTGGAATTACAAGGCTAAGGTCCCCTGGCGTTGCCTCAAGAGTTGGACGCGTGAAACATTTCTCCATCCTTCTAGCACTGCTACGCCTGCCCTTTTCCAGATCACCAAATCTCTGAAGAAGTACTCCGCCGCCCAGCATATTTGAGAGTTTAGCGATGGATTCACCGTATTCGTTGCTATCATCAAAAGGTTCTGTGAACCTATTTGTGACAAGAAGTGCAAAGTTTGTATTTTCAGAATGAAGCTTTGGATCTGCGTAGCTGTGTCCATTTACAGTAATTATGCCATTTGTATTTTCTGACACCACATGACCGTATGGATTCATGCAAAATGTTCTGACCATATCGTTATATTTATCAGTTTTGTATACTATTTTGCTCTCATATACATCGTCGGTTATAGACTTGAAAACCTCAGCAGGAAGCTCTACCCTGACTCCGATGTCAACTCTGTTTTTTTCCTGAGGAATATTGAACTTGGAACAGACCTCTCCAATCCACTTTGAGCCAGATCTGCCTGAAGCCATTACAAGTTTATCACAGGCAAAATCGCCCTTGTTTGTATGGAGCAAAAAACTCCCGTCGCTTAGTATATCAATGGTTTCACATGCAGTATAAAACTCAAAATTAATCTTTGATGAAACATATTCATATATATTGTGAAGTATATTAATGTTTCTATCTGTTCCAAGATGTCTCACCTTAGCAGATAACAGATGCAAATTATTTTGTAGACATTTCGTCTTTAAGTCGGTATCCGCAGTCGAATACAGTCTGGCCTCTGATCCACCCATGGAACAAAGTGCTGAATCGACATACTCCATCAGCTCCATTGCTTTGTCATAGCCAACAACCTTGTGTAGGTCGCCGCCAAATTCTGTAGTAATATTATATTTCCCGTCTGACAAAGTGCCTGCTCCACCGTATCCATTCATTATGTGACATGGATTACACTTTATGCATTTTGGTGTTTTTCCTAGCTTAATTGGGCAATTCCTGCGCTCTAAAGGAGCACCTCGATCAATCACCAGCACCTTACCTTTATATCCTAGTTTACATAGCTCATATGATGCGAAAACTCCGCCAGCACCTGCACCAACAATAATAACATCATAATTTCTTGTAATATCCATATTCATTTCAGCATTGCTTTTAGTATCTATATTCACTTGATTATCCTCATAAAAACTGTAAAAAGGCACCACAAACTGGGTGCCTCTAAATACAAAATATTCAATTGAAATTTACCTAGTTCATGACACCTTCGTTTTCTTCATCATCAGCCATTATCTCGTCAAATGTCTTGACAACATCTTCAAATAACTTGTCATCTGTGATGTCTATGAGTTCAAATTCAACACCCTCTTCATCTCTAGCAACTTCTTTGTATCCGTATATATAGATATCATCTGAATCGTCAAGCGGAATCAGAGCCATGTATTCCTTGCCGTCATGGTCAAATGTCCCCATGATTTCACACTCGATGCTGCCATCTTCAAATTCCAGTATCAAAACATCATCTTCATTTATCATATCTTTTTCTTTATCACTCATTTAAACTTCCTCCATGAAATGTATTGAATTTTAAATCCTTAAAATTCTTTCAACTACAGATACTATAACATTTTTAATGCAGAATTTCAAACAAAATAAATTTTTAGCCGTATCAATTTTCTAGGTTTGGGTCGTATCAATTTTCTAGTTTTTAGTCGTATCAATTTTGTGTGCATTGTCATTTGGGGGACTGTATCAATTCTTGTGGCTATATCTATTTTTCGGGGTTTTATGAAGGCTATTGCATACCTCAACAATTTATCAATACAAGCCTGAGTTGATTTTCACATCTACGCAAGCAACTATTTTGTGCTAAAAAACTCGAAAATCGCCTCTGCGTTACTCTTACTTATTCCATGTACATTCTGTAATTCCTCGATTGTCGCAGATTTTATCGCATCGATTGACTCAAAATGAGCTAGCAGGGCATTACGCTTCGCAGGTCCAATCCCCTTAATTTCATCTAGTACTGACCCTATTGAATGCTTTCCTCTGAGTTTCCTATGGTAATCAATTGCAAACCTGTGAACCTCCTCCTGTATCCTCCCGCAATATTTAAACAAAACAGGGGTTTCAGCAAGTGAAATCTCGCGTCCGTCCTCAAACACCATTCGATCAGTGCGGTGATTGTCATCCTTTGCAAGCCCCACCAGAGGAATGTTTATTCCCATGGCATCCAGCACTGTCTTTGCAGCTGAAACTTGACCAGCACCCCCATCCATAAAAATAATGTCAGGCATCCTGATAAAGCCTTTGTCGCCTGCCTGTGCACGTCTGAATCGTCTGTAAAGAACCTCTTGAAGGCTGCCGTAATCGTCATGTGCATTTGCAGTTCTAATCTTGAACCTTCTATAATCTTTTTTTACAGGCTTTAATCCTTGGAAAACCACCATTGCTCCAACGGTGTCTATTCCATTAGTATTCGATATATCATAGGCCTCCACCCTGAATCCATTTACTGGCGGTCTAAAATCTTTAGATAATTGTTGTAAAACTCCTGACATAACCTCGGCAAGAGCATCCTCCTTCTCTCGCACCCCCTCAGCCTTTAGGTTTATTGTGTTTATAAGCTGATCTCTGTCACGTCTTGCCATATCAAGAAGTTTCCTCTTTACTCCCTTCTTTGGAGTGAATATTTTCACTTTTCTTGATTCACTCGATAGGAATGCTTCAATTAGACTGTTTTCAGGTATCTCTTTTTCGATCAAAATTTCTCGTGGAACATTCGCCCATTGACTATAATACTGTTTCAGAAAACTGCTAACGATTTCTTCACTTGACTCCTCATATTTTGCTTCAATTTCAAAAGAATCACGCCCGCTGAGTTTTCCGTTTCTCACAGAGAATACAACAACAAAATATTGTTCGCCTGTAGCAAGAGAGAGCACAAGGTCAAGATCATCGTCATTTATCATCGTAACACGCTGAATTTGAGTAAGTGAATTCAAATCCTGAATTAAATCCCTGTAGTGAGCGGCTTCCTCAAATTCCATTCGTTCAGATGCAGCTTTCATAAGCTCTTCCATTTTCTTGCGCAGAGGTGACGTCTTGCCTCTTAGAAATTCGAGGATTTCGTCTATTTTGTTGCGATATTCCTTCATATCGACCGTCCCTAGGCAAACTCCGGGGCATACATCGATATGATAGTTAAGGCAAGGTCTAAATCCGTCTGGAAACGACTGTAAATTGCATCTTTTGAGCTTAAATACTCTGTTAATGAACTCAACCATCCTATTTACTGCGCCGACGTCGCTGTACGGTCCGAAATATTTATTTCCATCATTTTTGAGAACGCGTGTTTTTTGAATCCTCGGATAATCCTCATTCGTTGTAATCACGATGTATGGATATGTCTTGTCATCTCTGAGCAAAACATTATACTTCGGCATATATCGCTTGATGAGATTGTTTTCAAGTACCAGGGCCTCCATCTCGCTGCTGCATGTAATCCATTCGAAATCTGCTATGTTGGATACTAGCACACGAGTTTTTGGATTTGTCTGAGATGATTTTTGAAAATATTGACGTACACGATTTTTAAGTGATATAGCTTTCCCAACATAAATTACCTGACCAAGTCTGTCTTTATGCAGATAGACACCAGGAAGATCAGGCAATTGTTTCAAATTTTCTTCTATTCGATTGTCAATATTGATTTTAATATCGCTTGTATTGTTAACATTAATATCACTTTTATTATTGATGCTATTATCGCTTTTATTATGAATATTATTATCGTTTGTATTATTAATATCGCTTGTATTATTGACCTTTTTATCTGTTTTATTCTCAGAATTTCCAGAATCACTCATATATTCCAGCCCCTTCTACGCCTATCTTCCTCAATTTCAATCTGGCGAAGTGCCTTCTGGTATGCCATTTGTTTTCTCTTTCTAGCAGTTCTCCTCTTAATCTGAGCAATTTTAATTCTGATGTAAATATAAATAATAATTAGTAGCAATATCGCGGAAATTATCAAAATTGTTCCAAGGTTTGATATCCCTATTTTCGAAGGAAGCCAACCCGTTCCTATGTCCTCTTTCACTATTAGAGGTATTTTGTTGACAGGATCGTCAGCGACACTAATCACATATGTTCCAACCTGAGTGCCTTTTTTTACAGGTGCCTTTATCTTTTCATCCATTTCAATCACACCGCTGATAAGCTCCTTCGAGCCTTGCTCTGGCAGATATGCGTAACCATCGTCGGCTGCGTAGGCATTAACCCTTGTCTTTTCGCCACCTTTTATGTAGGCCTTGTCAATTTTTTCGCCCTTCGAAATAACCTTAATGCCACGAACAGATGAAACAGCATAATCTATCAGTTTTTTTGCATCATTCTCACGAACTTTATCTTCAGGCGAGCCCATCACAGAAAGAATAATTTTCAGTCCTTTATAATTATATGACATGAGAATTGAGCCTTCACCTTCCTTGCTACCTGTGGATTTTTGAACTGCAACAGTATTTTCATCCTGCAAAATCTCGGGATATTGATTCTTAAATGTCCTTGCTTTGCTTACGTTCGTTGCATTAATTTTATGCTTTTTAGCAGACGATATCTTCCTGAAAATGTCATTTGAAGATGCTACCTTCATAATTTGCATCATATCATTTGCTGTAGAATAGTGTTCCATTTCAGGCGTCCCAACTGGATTTGTAAAATGAGTTTCTTTACATCCCATGTTTTTAACCAGTTCATTCATCATATTCACAAATTTTGACTTGTCATCCCCTGAAACCGCTTCTGATAAGGCAAATGTTGCATCGCTGCTATCTAGCATCAAGGAACCATAAATAAGATTTTCTACGCTTATCTTTTCACCTTCTTTTAACTCCATTGGGCCACCAAAGCCTGCAGCTTCGGCTGAAATCTCAACCTCTGTGCTAAGCTGTAAATTTTGAATTGCCAAAATAACAGTGACAATTTTGGTCGTTGTAAGTGGTGCAATTCTGCTTCTTGATTTCTGTTCAAATAATACCTCTCCCGTGTTTTCGCAGTAAAGTACCGCTGACAAAGAAGATATTGAAGGCTTTTTATCTAACTTGGTCTTATTTGATTTAGCTTTTTTTGTTTTTGCAGTTTTATATTTTGATTTATCTAAATGAGTAGATGTTAAAAATCGATTTGAAAATGCTGAAACATTTTTTTCAGTGCCAGTATTTCCTTTGTATGTTTCCATTGCAAAGACATGAGTTAATTCCATGATAGCAAAAACCAAAACAAGGACCACTATTAATGCGATCCTAGTTAATTTACTAATTGCTCTATTCGAAGAAGCTAATTTCAAATTCATAAGTACATACTCTCTATAAAATTTCTTCTCTCAGAAAGGCTTCGGAAATATCCACACCCTTCTCAAAAATGCATCCCTTCTCTGCCGATTCCTCCGTGAAATTTCTATCCTCATCATATTCCTTTTCATTTTCACTATCATAAAGTACAAAAGGCACAGGATCCGCACTATGCGTCCTTAATCTGATTGGTGTATAGTGGTCAGGCATTACTAAAATTTTATATCTTTCTCCAGACTTTTTCAAGTGCGAAAGTACTGGTTTGAGAATTAACTTGTCAATTTGTTCAAGACAAAATATCTTTCCCTCAACATCGCCCTGGTGTCCGCATTCGTCTGGTCCCTCGACGTGAACAAAAACCATATCATCGCCTTCTTCAAATGCTTTGACAGCTGCCATGCCTTTACCAACAAAATTGGTTTCTTTATTCCCTGTCGCACCCTCAACATCGATAACCTTCATACCTGTTAGAATACCAATGCCTTTAATCAGGTCAACTGCACTTATAACTGAGCTCTCCATAGCTCTCCCGTTTCCGTAAGGAATTAGAGCCGGTTTTCTGCCTCCGCCCCATATCCACAAGCAATTTCCAGGTCTCAAACCCCTTTCAATTCGGGATATATTAACAGGATGGTTACATAAAAATTCATAACTAACTCGCATTATCTCCTTAATTCGCTCAGCAACAAAATAGTTATCACCCGAACCTAACTCTTTGCTAGGCTTTTCTGATTCTAAAACATCTGAATTTAATTCTGCGTTTAACTTATATCCTGGAAGATAATCTGTAATTTTCTTTCCCAAGATGTTATGAGGCGGTTCACTACCTACATCGATTGGATTGATGCTTCTATCGAGATTTCTTATCACAAATGCTCCTCGATACGAAACGCCATGCTTCATATCGATTCCCTCTAAAAGTCCGTTTTTAATAAGGTGCTTCCTCAAATCCTCATATAGCCTATGACCCTCCTCGGTCGTGATATCTTCACTACTATGGTCAACCATCTCAAGATTCTCAAAAGCTTGCATTTCAACATATGAATCATTATTTGAATATGAATCGTCATTGTTTGAATATGAAGCACTTTTTGAATCGTAACTATTCCCATGTTTTTCATTATCTGGGTTCCTTAATGTGACAATATTCCCTCTGAATGCTGCATCATTTTCTCCAAGCTCAACTCCGATATTTGCAGCCTCAAGCGGTGCTCTACCAGTATGAAATTTTTCAGGTGGATAACCCAAAAGTGACAAATGTCCCACATCGCTTCCAGCTTCCATGCCATCCGGAATAGTTCTACATCTTCCTACAATTCCTCGATGAGCCAACTCGGTTACAACAGGGTTATCTGCCAGCTGCAATGGTGTTTTGTTGCCCCTGTCTTCTAGTGGATAATCACCTGCACCATCTGTTACTAATATAAAATACTTCATCAAATGTTTTCTTCCTCAAATTTCCTCATAAATTCAATTAGCTTATCAATACCTTCTTCAGGCATAGCGTTGTAAATGCTCGCACGCAGACCTCCAATGGATCTGTGCCCCTTTAGATTTATAAATCCAGCTTCTTTGGCTTCCTCGACAAATTTCTTGTCCATAAGACCATTACCGGTAACCATTACTACATTCATTATCGAACGATCTTCTTCTGCCACAGGGCATTTGAAGAGCTTACTATTATCGATGAAGTTATAAAGTTTTTCAGCCTTTCGCAAATTCACTTTCTCAACAGCCTTAATTCCTCCCATATCCAGAAGATGCTTGAATACCTTGCCTGCAACATAAATAGCAAAGCAAGGTGGCGTATTATACAGTGAATCCTTGTCTGCATGCACCTTATAATCCATATAAACAGGAGTCATAGGATGAGCCTTTCCAATCATGTCATCACGAATAATCGCAATTGTCACTCCCGCCGGACCTATATTTTTTTGTGCCCCAGCAAAGATAGCAGCGTATTTTGTTACGTCAATTTCTTGCGACAAAATACAGGAGCTCATGTCGGCAACTAGTGGTATCCCGCCGATGTCAGGCAGTTCATTATAGTGCGTGCCATAAATCGTATTGTTTTCGCAAATGTACACATAGTCAGCATCTGGTCTAAAATCGCCCCTGCTGACCTTCGGAATGTATGTGTATTTCTTATCTTCAGAGCTTGCTACAACCTTGACATCTCCGTATTTGCATGCTTCTGTATAAGCTTTCTTCGCCCACTGCCCTGTGATAATATAATCCGCCTTGTGCGTTCCACCCATAAAATTCAATGCTACCATTGAAAATTGAGCAGTTCCGCCGCCCTGCAAGAAGAGCACCTTATAATTATCTGGTATATTCATGAGTTTTCTCAGATCGCTCTCCGCATCCCTTATTATCTTATCAAACTCAGTTGATCTATGGCTCATCTCCATCACGGATTGACCTGAGCCTTGATAGTTTGGAAGCTCTGCTGAAACCTCATTAATTACGTCAAGTGGGAGCATTGAAGGACCCGCTGAAAAGTTAAAAACCCTCTCTTTTTTGTTCATTTCAATCACCTTTTTCCGATAAATTTGTTTTAAACAACTAATTATTTCTCGATTTGTTCTAAATTATATCACAATCAGTATTGATGTCAATGCTTTGATGTGCTATAATCCTAAATATAATATTAATTTATAAATGCACCGCAATATAGTGATGCTGTATAATAGTTCAATTTTAGTTTGAAAGGAATAGCGGTATGTACAAAATAGCGACTTTAAACAAAATTTCAAAAATTGGTCTTGCACAGTTTTCTAATCAATATGAAATTATTGACGATGTAAACGTTGCAAATGGCATTATAGTTAGAAGCCAGGATATGCATTCAATGGAATTTCCTGAATCCCTTGTTGGAATTGCCAGAGCTGGTGCCGGTGTTAACAATATTCCACTCGATAGATGTGCAGATGAAGGTATTGTTGTATTCAATTCTCCTGGTGCAAACGCAAACTCTGTCAAAGAGCTTGTGATTGCCAGCATAATAATGAGTGCTAGAAACCTCTATGATTCAATCAACTGGGCATGTTCACTTTCTGACAATGTTTCTGCTTCTGTCGAGAAGGGAAAAAGTCAGTTCGCTGGGCATGAGATTTCAGGAAAGACACTTGGTGTTATAGGACTTGGTGCGATTGGTGTTAGAGTAGCTAATGCTGCTTCTGACCTTGGAATGAACGTAGTAGGCTTTGATCCTTATCTTGGTATTAAGGCAGCTCATGATATGTATCCATGTATTGAAATTGTTGATAAAATTGAGAAACTCTTGAATGTGTGTGATTATATTACAGTACATATTCCAGCAAGTCCTGATAATAAAGAAATGTTTGATAAAGATATCTTTGCTGCTTGTAAGGATAATGTTGTTATTTTGAATTTCTCAAGAAATAGCTTAATCAATGAGGACGATCTTCTCAATGCGATAAATTCAGGAAAGGTTAAGCAGTATGTTACAGACTTTCCAACCGATGGAATAATGTGTAAACCTGGTGTCCTCTGTGTTCCACATCTGGGAGCTTCAACTGAGGAAGCTGAGGATAACTGTGCAATTATGGCAGCAAATGAGCTTATGGATTTCATAGACAATGGTAATATTTCAAATTCGGTGAATTTTCCACCAGCAAATCTTGGATCTATTCGTGACGGGGAAGCACGTGTGGCGATAATGACAAAAGGAATCAGCAATCCTGTGGACCTTGCTATAAGAATGTGTGATAACAATGTTATTACAGCCGCTACAGGTGGATTACGAGGCGAATATGGATATGCCCTGATAAGTTCATCCGAGCCATTTACAAAGATAAAAGCTGGCGAGGGCGTAATCAAGGTTAGGGTTATGCAGGATATTTAAGTATTAATTTAAACGTTGATTTATACATTTATTTAACCACCATTGAATGTAAGAGTAAAAAAAATTGCAAGCCAAAAAACATCATGTTTATTGGGATTAGCCACTTGATCTTTTTGTTCACTTAGCTTCCTTTTGTCAGCTTAGCCCATGATTACATAAAGTTAAACAATATAAAACAGCTATAAGAATTTACTATTTGAACTGACTCCGAAAGTTAGACATAAAACTAACTAAAGGAGGTTAACTCATATATAGCAACTCAACTCATAGCTGTTTTGTTTTGCTAAAAAAAACTTTCCTTAATCTTTGATAAGTTCTTTGATGCTTGTAGCAAGTCCTGCAACACTTGCAATTTCAGATGGAATAATAATCTTCGTTGCCTGACCATTTGCTGCCTTTTCAAGAGATGCAAGAGATTTCAAAGCAATAATTTCTTTATTAGGATTTGATTCCACCAGCATTTTGATTCCATCAGCAGTAGCCTTCTGAACCATCCTTATTGCTTCAGCCTGTCCCTCTGCGTTTTTGATTGCAGATTGCTTATTCGCCTCAGCCTCCAAAATCATAGCTTCCTTATTACCCTCTGCTATGAGTATTGCAGATTTTTTCTCTCCCTCAGCCTTCAGAATGCTTTCCCTTCTCTCACGTTCGGCACGCATCTGTTTTTCCATTGCAACCTGTATATCCCTTGGTGGAGTAATATTTTTCACCTCTACCCTATTGATTTTTATTCCCCAAGGATCTGTCGCTTCATCAAGCACAATCCTTATTTTGGTATTGATATGTTCTCTTGATGTCAACGATTCATCAAGTTCAAGCTCACCGATGATATTTCTCAAGGTTGTCGCCGTTAGATTCTCAATCGCCTGCATAGGTGACTCTGAACCGTAAGTAAAGAGCTTTGGATCTGTTATCTGGAAGAATACTACT
>QWCE01021003.1_pt1 | contig 10734 bp, 10 predicted proteins | sample 1972531 | NCBI WGS metagenome assembly QWCE01 (sample SAMN09866716, study PRJNA288562) | Human gut metagenome isolate term4_stool, whole genome shotgun sequencing... | reverse complement strand
GTGGAGCAGTCGTATGAGGCGATCCGCCACAAGCTCTGGCGCCCGGAGTACCACATCATCCTCGAGAGTGTCACCCCTGAGGGCGACCTGATCGACACCCTCGGCGGGCGGACGATCAATCCCGGTCACTGCATCGAGACCTCCTGGTTCCTCATGGAGGTGGGGCACGCCTTCCCCTATCTGTCGATCTCGGATGAGATGCGATCCTTTGCCCTCGAGGTGCTTGACGGCGCCTGGGAGTGGGGCTGGGACGAGCCCTATGGGGGAGTGATCAACTTTCGCGACTGCAAGGGCTTCCCGAGTCAGGACTACAGCCAGGACATGAAGTTCTGGTGGCCTCAGACCGAGGCGGCCATTGCGCACCTCTATGCCTATAAGGAGACCGGTCGGGAGGAGTACCTCGAGAGTCATAAGAAAGCACTCGACTGGGCCTGGACCCACCTCCGTGACCCTGAGTACCCCGAGTGGTACGGCTACCTCCACAGAGACGGCACCGTGGCACAGCCGGCTAAGGGCAACCTCTTCAAGGGACCCTTCCACATCCCCCGCATGCTGACTAAGCTCATCCTCCTCGCAGAGGAACTCCTCGGAGAGTAGGTTCCTGGAATAATAAGAGAGGGCTGCATTGCTGAGACTTCAGTGATGCAGCCCTCTCTCTTTGTCACCGGGTGTACCGAAAGAGAGGTCCCCTCTCCTCTTCACCGGAGATAACCACATAGGTATCGAAGCGTTGCTCTCCCTCATAGAGCACTATGATCCTACCACCGCGTGACAGCCCCTCATAGGCATCGATGCCGCTGACTCTGCCGTATCCGAGAGCCAGCCCCTTGTAGAGCCCTATCGCATCATTGGAGTGATCGTGTCCACAGAAGGCTCCCATAACCCCCTTCATCTCCAGCATGGTGCTGAAGAGTCCGCTATTGATCGCAGGAGAGTTGACATGCCACCGCATCTCACCGACTACCTCCTTATTGTCTGAGAGCGCGCTATACTCCGGTATGGGGATGTGGAAGAAGAGTAGGGCGGGGAGGGTATCATCTCCTATCTCCTCCTGTGTTTCTGTATGTACCCTCCTTAGCCATTCTATCTGGTCGTAGTGGATGATGTCGTAATGGCTCAGGGACTGATCGTGGTGGTACTGATTGGAGTCGATGAGGTAGAGGAGTGCTCTGGGTGTACTCCCTTTAGCCCCTATGATCTTAAGTTGCTGATTGCCTCTCCCGCTGATCTCTGCAGGACCTCTCTGACTCAGGCAATAGGGCGTCCCCTCCAGAAGCGTATAAATGGAGTCCTTGGCAATCGTTTCTGCATCGTGATTGCCGAGCAAGACGACATAGGGCAGTCGCTCCTCTGTGAAAAATCGTATGATACTCCGCCACCCCTCTGCTGCCGGTGCCCGAGTCACAACATCACCTGTCAGTACGACTAAGTCAGGCTGCTCTCTCCCGATGATCTCTCTCAGGATGTCCAGCGTCTGAGCCTTACCCGGGGAGCCGGGATCTAAGTGCAGGTCTGTGAATTGTGCAATCCTGAAAGTCCCGTCCTCGCGAAAGCGAAGAGTGGTGTCATTCTGAGCGAGCAGGCAGGACTGCTGCAAGGTTACGAGTAAGAGAAGTCGGATCAGTGCTCTACGCATATTGTTGACGCTTTTGAGTTTCATGACCTCCTTTATCAGGGTGAGCCATATCGATTGCCTGCTCTAAGGTACCCATTTATTATGCTATTTCCCTCAGAACGCCATGCTCTATCAATGGCAATCGCAGTAGCGGCTAATTCGGATTCTGATGTGCCCGGAGAGGGGAGTGCAGGGGTGACGCATTTGGATCTTGAGGGATCGAGATTACTCCAAGTATCAGTCATAATCAGCTGAAATTTAACATCTTAAGCTTGTTTCTGTCGGGTGTTTTCTGTAACTCAGTAGCTGATAATCAATGGCATAAATCACTATTTTCAGCATCGTTTCTCTATAGAAAGTATCTTCTCCATCCTCTCTGCGGTCCCGGATCATCGCAAGGGAAATCATCTCGTTTACCCGCTGGACTATATTCTACTGGTCAAGATAACCGAGAAGGAGGCCGACTACATCCTCAATGTGAAGTCCAATCAAAAGGGGACGCTCCTTGAGGCGGACGGGCTTTTCAAGCCCTTCTACAAGAAGGAAATCGTGCGTACCATATCGGAGGAATGTGGTCATGGACGTGTGGAGAAAAGGGTGATGGAGAGCATCATGGACCCGATGAGATTCTCAGACATGGAGCACTATATCAGCCCGAACAAATGGCAGAAAATGCGTTCGGTTCATAAAATAGCAAGGGTGAAATATGATAAAAGGACAGGAAAAGAAAGCCGTGAAGTCACCTACTTCATCTCCTCTCACACCGATCCCGAGAAAGTCTTCAAAATGATCCGGGAACACTGGTCCGTGGAGAATAATCTTCACTACTGCCTGGATGTGATATTTCGTGAGGATCAGTCACTTAAAAGAAGAGGTAATGCGGCTGAAAACATAAATATCATATACAAGATCGCCCTCTTCTTCCTTGGCAGAATGAGAGCGAAAGAGAGAAGGTCCTATGATGATTGCCAGAAGATAAATGCCCTTAAGGAGCCATCAGAGATCCTTGCTTACGACTATACCGCTTAATTTCAAATGCGTCACCCATATCTGTAAAGAACGAAAATGTTAGATTTGCATCAGAATAACTCACACTCTAACATGAATAACAGTATGAAGAAGTCTCTACTTCTCCTCTCTGCCGGGCTACTGGTCGCCGGCACCATCGCCTGCACGAAGGAGAGCACAGCACCCCGCCTGAGGGGAAGCAACCTCCCCCAGAGTCTCGAGGGGCAGTATGCCACGCTCATCGCAAAGGGCGGTGAGCGGATCGACTCCGCTCAGGTAACCTCAGGAGCCTTTGAGCTCGACTTGCCCGACACCATCTCCCTCACTCGCTACGACGTAGAGCTGGGAGGTCAGGCGATCGGCTACTTCCCCGAGAGTGGTACCTCGACGATCATCCCCGACAGTGACAGCGAGGGATATACTTACGACGAGACCTCCACGCCGATGAATCGCCAGCTCGCAACTCTCACAGAGGAGTACAATACCGCCTACGGCGACTACGTCCGTGAGAGTCTCTCACTCCAAGAGGCTTACAAGGCAGCGGGCAATCAGGCGTGTGGCAGAGATCGCTCGCAAGTGCTTCGAGGAGAATAAGGATAACGAGCTGGGACGGATGGCGCTCTCCCTCTACCCCACCTCCGACTCCAAGGGCTTCGTCGAGCTGTACGAATCTGCCGGAGACCTGGTCAAGGAGGATCCGGACCTGAAGAAGCTCTATGAGCTGCAGCAGGCAGAGCAGAAGACGAGTGCCGGTCAGCCCTACGTCGACGTAACGATGACCGATGAGACCGGCAAGGAGATCCGCGTGAGCGAACTCCGTGAGGAGGGCAAGCACCTCCTCATCGATGTCTGGGCCTCCTGGTGCGGTCCCTGCCGTGCTGCCATGCCGCACCTCGCTGAGATCGTGAAGGAACATCCCTCTACTATCAAGGTGGTAAGCATCGGCGGTATCAACGAGACCTACGAGGCAAATACGAAGGCTCGCGAGGAGCTCGGCATGACCTGGACCACGGTCTTTGACACCACGACTGCCTTCGCCGACGCCTACGGCATCCAGGCGATCCCTACTCTGATCCTGATCAATCCCGAGGGCACCATTGAGCTCAAGACCAATGACGCCAACGAGATGAGTGCCAAGATCGCAGACCTCGGCCTCTGATCATCCCCCCAAAAACCCAATGAGGGCGTGCCGTCTCCACAGACAGCACGCCCTCGCTTTAGTACTTACCCCAAGAGGACTAAGCCACCCAGGAGGGGACAATGATCATAGGTTCCTAATGCATATGCATTTGCAGCTCGAGTGTTTGAGACTTTGAGTTGTCCGGGTAACATTCCTTCCTCACTACCCAGCAAATAAACTATGAGGAGACATCCGGTGGTCCGGATATCTCCTCATAGAATTAGTAGTGTAACGACGGGATTGCCCTTCTCGTCATAGTGGGTGACCGTGACGGCAAAGTCGGGGTCCAGAGCGCGTCGCTTCAGGTCGACAATTCGGAAGAAGCCCCGGAAGAGGAACTCCCGCTGCCGCTCATCAAGCACCGCACGGACCAGCTCCGTGCGATCGCTGATCAGAAGAGGATGATTGTCCACGATCCGATAGTCGCGCAGGTGATTGAGGAGACGAAGGGCCTCATCCGCAGTCCCTACCCTCGCCTCACACTCTGCCGCAATAAGGTACATCTCAGGAGTGGAGATGCCGACATTGGGACGGATGGCAGGGTTCCATACCAGCTCGCCCGGAGGGCAACTCTCAGCACTTCCACCGGGTACACTCGTGATGAAGATCTCACGTCGCCGATCCTTTGTCCCCTCGAAGAGCCCTGGAATCTCATGGCCGACAAGGGCATACTCATCAAGACCGCTGAGAGGCGAGAGGTGACGGATGAGGATATTCTCCGGATTGAGGAGAGCCTCGGGGTAGCTATTGCGCACCCCTTCCTGCCACTCTCCCTCGTTAAAGTCAAGCGTCTTGTAGTCTACCAGTTCGCTCTTAGTCTCTAGTGCCTTATGGGCATACTTGAGCGCTGTCTCGTAGTCCCTCATCTGCCAGGCGGCTCGTGCGTAGATGCCATAGCCGGCGCCCTTGCTCATGCGGTAAGCATTACCGGAGGGCTGGTCGGGCAGAGCAGGCAGTGCCTCCGTCAGGTCTGCGATGATCTGGCGGTAGACCTCCTCCTGAGTAGCGGGCGAGAGATCCTTATGATTGATGTCGTTGTCGGTGAGTAGGGCTACCGTCTTGATCTCTGCAGCACGCCCTTTATCGTACGACGGACCATAGATACCGACGAGGGTCAGATACTCCAGGGCACGACCGGCAAGCGCCTCCGCACGGACTCGAGACATCTCAGTCTCATTTCCGGAGGCTGTCTTAAGTCCGGTGAGGATGGAGTTGTAGGTAAAGATCCTACTGTAGGCTGCATCGTAATTGCCATCCGCCTTGTCAGGGCCATAGAAAGGTGCCTGGTAGAGATAGATACGCCTCCAGACAGGCGTCATATTCTTCAGCGTCGTCTGGTAGTAACCTTAGTCGGTATCTGGTAGCCCTTGGGGACATTCCCGAGGAAGTCCTTACAGCCGCTGAGCATCAGCGAGAGCGCGAGGAGGGCGAGTGTTTTGTATATCACTTTCATACGTTACGAGTCGATAGATTAGAGCGTAAGTGAGAGTCCGAAGGAGAAGGAAGCAGGCACCTGTGGCAGTCGTGCCGGTGTCCCCATCCCGAAGGAGTAAGCCTCAGGATCAATGCCCTTACCATTGGCAGCATAGTACCAGAGGTTATTGGCCTGGAGACGTAGCGTCACATCGGTCAGGTGCATGGATCGGAGAAGCGTCGACGGCAGTCTGTAGGTAAGCACCACATCCTTGAGACGGATATAATTTCCGGAGAGGACGTGCTTATCGGCGCCGTACCAGGAAGCCTTCTCACCATCGGTGGGATCATTACCTGAGAGGAGAGGTGTGGTGAGGGGGTTGTCTTCATCGCCCTCCTTGCGCCAAGTATGGATCAGGTCGGCATCCGTATTGGTCCCTGCAGTGACAAAATTGAGACCGGAGAGATAGGGAGCCACCACCTGGCGCAGCTTATGACCGCCATAGTAGACGAAGGCAAAGGAGAGCGACAGGTCCTTGTACTCAAGAGTATTCGTGAGACCGCCATTCCACACCGGGGTGAGCGTACCGACGTGGATCAGATCCTCCATTCGCTCTGTCTCCGTGACCGCCACTCTCTTACCATCGGGGGTGGTAGTATAGACGTGCGGGCGTCCCTGCTCGATCCGATTGCCCTCCTCATCGGTGGTGTAGAGCCCGGCCCAGGGGAGAGCAAAGAGGCTATTGACCGGGATACCCGGAGGTCTGCACACCGTAGTCACTCATGATGTACTTATTGACGCTCTTGTTCGGCTCGTCTACATCGAGGATTCGGTTGCGATTGTAAGCAAAGGTGAAGTCAGTGCTCCAGCGGAAGTCCGGACTCTGGAGATTAATGGTGTGAAGTGTGATCTCTACACCTCGGTTGTTCATTGCTCCATAGTTCATCAAGAGACTTGCCCAGCCAAGTGTCGGATCACCGGATCGGGTACCGAGGAGGTTGCTCGTTGCCTTGTTGTAAAGGTCGATATATCCGCTGATGCGATTGTGGAGGATGGCAAAGTCGAGACCGAAGTCCTCCTTGTGCATCGCCCAGGCGGCACCGAGAGACCAGAGTGGCTTGTACTGGATCTTCGGGTCGGTGCCGAAGAGATTGGACTGATCGATGCGGACACTACCGGTGAGATTGTACTTATCCAGGTAATCGTAGGAGAAATTAGCGTACATCGAGATGAAGCGATCGTCATGGTCGGTCACCCGATTGTAGCGATTGGAGGGGAAGGTGAAGCGACTGTTCATCGCCATCGTCCCGGAGAGATTGGCAAGCTTACCGGCGTCATAGGGGACCGATCCCAGAGAAATATCATCGTAACCCATCAGGTAGGACGAGGTGGAGGTGGAGTGGATCCTCCGCCACTCCGTACCGGCAAGGGCAGTCAGTCGGTGGTCCTCGCCGAAGCTGGTGTCGTAATTGGCCTGCATCCTCGCTGTATAGCCGGTCATCCCTCCACGGGTCTCTCGGAGATGCCCTCCCTTCGGTATGTAAGAGACATAACTGCCATCCTCGAGGACAGTGGCGGCATTCCGCATCTGCCGGACGGTGTAGGAGGTGGCGTCAGCAAAGTTCTTACTGTAATTGGCTCCCTTCTCCACCTGTAGTTGACCGTCAAGTGTCAGACCGGTGAGCAGCTTATAGGACAGCTTAGCATTGACACGCGTGTAGCTATTCTCCCCTCGAGACCACTCCATGCTGCGATCACGGAGAGGATTGTACTCCTCACTCTCCAGCCCCTTCGCCAGGAGATCCGCCTTGGAGCTCTCACTCCGCTCCGTCGGGAGACTCAGATAGGATCCGTTGTCTACTTCGTCCATAGTTACCCGACACGGAAATATCGCTCGAGAGACGGTCAGACAAGTCGATCAGATTACGGAGCGAGAAGCCGATCGACCGATCACGTGACAGAGCATCCGTCGGGTGATTGCCGGCATAATTGACCGAAGCGATGAAGCGATTACCCTTACCGGACTTGATCATGCTGACGTTATGTGTCTGCATTAGCCCCGTACGAAGAAGTGCATCCCTTATATCGCCGGTATTGCTGTAGCCTGCCAGTCGACTACGCTCTGCCTGATACTCTGTGTCAGAGATCAGCCCCTCACTCCGCTTGGAGAAGAGCTCCATGAAGTAGGGGTAAGCCTGCCTCTGGGATGAGAGCAGGGACCAGGTAATACCGGGGAACTGGCTCTGCATGACATACTCCGAGAGCTCAACGAGCTGCGCGGAGGAGAGGCGGTGCAGGTAGTCATACGAGGGCTTTGCCGTCATCTCCATCACCCCGTCATAAGTGAGACTGAATCCCCCATCTCGAGAGCCACTTACGGTATTGATGACGATGACGCCATTAGCAGCTCGCGCTCCATAGATAGAGGCGGCAGCAGCATCCTTAAGCACTGTCACTCGCTCGATCATGGAGGGATTGATGCTCGAGAGATCGCCCTCGAGCGGCATCCCATCCACCACGATCAGTGGCTTCGTATTGCCGAGAAGAGAGGTGATGCCACGGATCTGCAGTTCACCTCCCCCACGAGACTGCAGACCTGCGACGCCACCCTCCAGTCGCTTGAGGAGCGAGGTGTCCAGCTTCTTGCTGATATCATCCTTACCCATGATCGCAAAGGAGCCCGTTGCACGCTCCTTAGAGATCGTCTGGTAGCCGGTGACCACCACCTCGTCCAGCTTGGCCACATCCTCGTAGAGGGTCACCTTGTAGTAGGACTTGTCCGGCTTGAGACTCAGGACAACAGTCGACATACCCACATAGCTGACGGAGAGTGTCTTCTCACCGACCGGGACCTCGATCCTGAAGGAGCCGTCCACCTCAGAGATCGCCCCCTTGGCGGCCTGTGGTGCATAGATCGTCGCGCCGGGGATCGGCTCACCATTGGTCTCAAGTACGAGACCGGTGATGACCCGGAGGTTTCCTTAAGTAAGTTAAGTCCGGAGAGGACTTTACCCTCTATCTATTACCGGTATTAGAAGAGACTTTTACCGGTATTAGGCAAGACTAATACCGGTAATAGAAATCCTCCTGAGGGGGTTGGCTCTTTGCTTCCTTTTCGATCGTGGTCAGTCACTCTCGTGCTGACGGCGACACCCGGGGCACTCGCCCTTGATGACAAAGGAGATGGAGTGCGGCGTGAAGCCCTCCGGCAGTACCATCTCGGGCAGAGGCAGGTCCTCCATGCAGAAGGACTGTCGGCATGACTCGCAGTAGAAGTGGATGTGCTCGTCCCGTCGGTCACAGGGTCCCTCACTGCCACAGAGCTCGTAATTGAGCAGCCCTCGTCCGTCCTCAAAGGCGTGGACGATATCCTGCTCTAAGAAGAGTGTAAGCACACGGAAGATGCTGGACTTGTCCATCGGGCTCAGCGTCAGCTCCAGGTCAGTCAGCGTCACCGGGTGCTCCTCAGCTCGGAGCGCCCTCAGCACAAGTACCCGATTGGCAGTCGGCCTGACCCCTTTCTGCTCGAAGTAAGTCTCTATCTCACGGGTCATCTCACTCGGGGAAGTAAGGACTCAGGGGAGTAAAGAGGAGCACGCCGTAGTCATGCGGCCTCACCCTGATGGTGTAGGGTCGATCACTCTCCAGTGTCACCACCTCCTCGTCTCCGCTCTGGAAGTCAAGCATCCTGCAGCTCCTCCCCTCCTGACAGTGCAGGGTATCAAAGGCATGTCTCGGGAGCGGCAGTGCGAGATCGGCAGTATGATCGGCAAAGTTGGCGACCACAAGTGCCAGCTTGCCCGGACGGTAGCGGAGGAAGGCATACTGTCTCCCGGGATCCAGCCTGTCGCCTACCGCATACATTAGGTCAAAGAAAAGCCCATGGTCGAAGACCGGATAGCGAACCAGCTCAAGCAGTCGACGGTACCGCTCTCGGAGCTCCCGCTGCTCCTCTGTTCGAAGAGCCGGCTGGTGAAGTGCCCTCATGGACTCCATCGACCAGTAGTCGTAGATCGTGGTCCTGCCATTTCGTCCCGAGAAGCCCTCCTCATCCATACCATGCTCACCCAGCATCTGACCGAAGTAGATCATCATCGGACCGCCATCGATGAGAGCCGACACCGCCACAGCGGGGATCCCCTTGGCACCGGTGCCGACGATGAAGTCACTCGCAAGCCGCTGCTCATCATGATTCTCCATAAAGTGGAGCATCCGACCCGACAGTCCCTCCTGAGACTGCCAGACGGAGGTGATGTCGGAGGCGGCTCGCTCTCCTCTCAGCACGCCGATCAGTGTGTCGTAGAGCCCCACCTTGTCGTAGAGGTAGTCCAGCCCGGCATCCAGATACTCCCGATAGCGCCACGGCTGGTAGATCTCTCCGATGAAGAGGAGCTGCGGAAAGTCGGGATGGAGCTTCCGGATCACCCAATGCCAGAAGGGTACCGGTACCATCTCCGCCATGTCACACCGGAAGCCGTCCACCCCCTGCATCGCCCAGTGGTAGAGGATGTGGTACATCTTGTCCCAGGTGTCAGGCACCGGCTCGTCGAAGTGTCCCACCCCGGTATCGGGATCGACGCCGTAATTGAGCTTTACCGTATCGTACCAGTCGTCTCGAGAGGGGTGGGCGTGGAAGACATCATTGCCCGTCGCCCGAGCGGGATACTCCGAGTAGGCGGATGGCTCCGGACCATAGTCTGAGCCGATCACCAGCATCTGGTCGGTGAGGTAGTAGAAGTTATTGTCCCGCCGGAAGCGCATGTCCCTATCGTCCCGCTCGCCGAAGTCCTCCTCCAGTTGTGGACTACAGTCCGACTGGTACTGTCGTGCCAGGTGATTGGGGACAAAGTCGATGATCACCCCGAGACCGGAGGCGTGCGTTCGCTCCACCAGCTGCCTAAATTCTTCCCTCCTCTCCTCAGGATCATTCGCCAGATCCGGATCTACATCGTAGTAGTCCTTGATCGCATAGGGCGAGCCGGCACGGCCCTTCACCACGTCCGGATGATCATGCATGATCCCTGGGTAGGAGGTAGTGGTGGCATGCTCGAGGATACCGGTATACCAGACGTGGGTAAAGCCGAGCTCCCTGAGGTCATCAAGCCGCTCACAGGTGAAGTGGCTCATCTTACCACAGCCGTTTTCCTCGATCGAACCACCGGGTAGGTTTTTTCCGCTCACGTTGCCGTAGAGCCTGGGCAGTGCCTGATAGATCAGCAGCTTGCTATTATCTTCGTTCATGATGATGTTGTCTATGCATACCACTCTACTTGCAGACCGGGCTTCTTATCGGCAATAGTCCGATCTATTGCCAAATGTAGCTATTTTCCCATATATCAGAATGCAAAAAAGGAGAGGTCCCACAGGACTTGCCTGCGAGACCTCTCGATAGATTAGTGATTATCCCTTAGGGGATCGGATCACTTGCTCTTCATGATGACTACGCGGTTCCAAGCGTTGATGTCATAGGGCTGAACATCAGAGCCCTTGTAGTCGATCGTGATCAGCTCAGAGGGC
>QWCE01005975.1_pt1 | contig 10741 bp, 7 predicted proteins | sample 1972531 | NCBI WGS metagenome assembly QWCE01 (sample SAMN09866716, study PRJNA288562) | Human gut metagenome isolate term4_stool, whole genome shotgun sequencing... | reverse complement strand
CACGGTCACCAGGCTCTCGGTGGACTGCATGATAAAGGGGGACACCCCCAGAGCCAGGCAGGGGAGGAGGATCTTCCGCCGCAGCCGCCTCACCGCCATCAGACAGCGCATCTTCTCCAGCGGGAGCCATCGGCTCAGGAGGCTCTGCTTCTGCGGTGATTTCTTCCACCGGGGCTGTACTCTCGGCCGGCGCGGTCTTTTTCCTGCGGGTGGCCCGCTTGGGCTTGGGCGGTTCCGGTTCCTCAGCCTCTTCAGAAACAGGCTCGCCGAGGGCATCGGCCGCCCCATCATCAACAGGAATAGCAGAGGCATCCTCAGCATCCTCGGCATCATCACTGCCGGGGGTGTCCATCAGAGCAGAGGTATCGTCCTCGCTGGAGAGGGCACCAGTGTCAACCTCCTCCGCAATATCAGCGGCTTCCTCACCGAACATCTCGCTTTCGGTGAGCTCCGGGAGGCTGCTGCCATCCTCTCCGGGGGCAGCGTCTTCATCCGGCTGGTCCATAGAGGCCAGCAATTCATTCAAATCGCCGCCATCAGCAGGCGCCGCCATATCGGCCTGAGCCTCATCAGGGGGCGGAGTGTTCTCCACGGGAACCGTGGTCTCAGGAGCGGAATTTTCCTGCTCCAGCAATTCCTTTTTCTTGGTTGCCATAAGTAATAACCTCCTATGTTGTGAATTTAAGAAAGGATCGTGTCCTTATCTGTGGTGATGATCCCGTCCGGGGCCTCAGTGGAAGGGGCCGGAGCTGCCTGCTTGGCGCCGGCGGGTGTGCCGGCTGCCTTGGGCTTCCTCTTTACCGGCTTTTTGGGGGCGGTTCCCTGGGGCTTGGGGGCCGGGGGCGGCGCGGCGGCAGGCTTCGGCTGCGCCTGTTCCTCCAGTTTGCGCCATTCAGGAATGTGCGCCGAGGCTTTGCAGTCGCGGAGCTTGGACGATTCGGGGTGTTTGGAATAGTCCATCTTCTCTACCTTCAATATCTTTTGGCCTCGGATGATGACCAGAGCCTGGGTGATGGGCAGACGCAGTACTTCATCCGGGGTGAGGACGGGCCGCTTGCCGACGCCGGAGGTCTCTCGATATTCCGGTGTATAGTTGGAAATGCGCCATGTGCCCAGCTGCTTGGATTTACTGGACACTGACACAGAGGCTAGGCCGGTGCGCTCGGAAATGAATTCGGCTGTAAGGCCATCTGTGCAGCCCAAAAACAGCTGCGCGTCGCAATTTCCAAGTATTTCCTGCCAAAGATTGAGCGGGTATCGGTTTTGGAGACCCGCAAGGTTTTGAAAGACGCAGCTCATGGATATGTTTCGAGAGCGAATGACGCTCAGACGGCGGGAGAGGTCCGGAATGGTCCCGCAGGCAGTGAGCTCTTCCCCCAGGATATGGACGGGAACCGGCAGCTTGCCGCCTTCACAGTTCTTGTCCGCATACCGCACCAGCTTGATGAAGCAGAAGGACAGAAACAGGCTTGCCAGGAAATCAAAAGTGCTGTCCTGGTCGCTGGTAACGAGGAAGTAGGCGCACCGCTCCTGGCCGGGCAGTTCCAGGTCAATCTCATCCCGGGTGGTGATCTTCTTGATAAGCTCCGACTGGAACACCTGCAGACGGGAGCCAAGGCCGATGATGACGCCGCTGCGCACCGTGTCGCTGGCCTGTTTGAACAAACTGTAGGGCGCTTTGGCAGGATGGGTGGGCGGCAGAACATCAAACAGGTTGTCCAAGTCGGATTCCCCGTTCAATGTCAGCAACCGGTACACCTCGCCGATATTACGGTTTTCTTTCGCGTAGCTTTGATCCACATAGAGGACAAGAGCTTTCAGCAGGTTCATTTCGCAGCTGTCCCAGAAGTGGTCGCCCTTGCCGGTGCTGTTGGTGTTCTTGATGATGACATCCACAAAGAGCTGCGCCATCAGTTCTTGGCCTTCCACTTCGGAAAGGCAGTTCCAGCTGTCCGAATTTTCCGGAAGAACTAGGTTAAAAACCTTGACACAATAGCCCTGCTCCCGGAGATATTCGCTGGATTTTTCATAGAGTTCACTTTTCGGATCTGAAATGATCAGCGATTCTCCCCGGATAACTGCCTGGAGGATTCGATTCATACAAAATGACCGGGTCTTCATGCTGCCTGACGAGCCATACACGGCCAGATTACCGTTGATGCGGGGATTTTCGGGAATACAGACGGCTTTTCCGTCCAGCGTCCCCAGCACAACGCCTTTGTGTTTGCGCAGGTCCGGCACCAGATCCAGCACGCCTGCCATTTCCTTGCGGCTCATCCAGCCGGAGGTACCGTAGGTGCCCTTGGCCGAATAGACAAAGTTTCGGTCTGTGTCATACTCGCCGGCGTCGCTGTAGCCCATCCGCATGACCATGAGCAGCAGGATCGCCAGCAGGCCAATGCAGATCAGCACCCCGTACACTCCATAGGGCGGATGGAGCACAGAGGTCAGGCAGGTAAAAAAATCGGGCGACGCTGCCGCCGGAGATGTGCCGTCTCCGGGGATGCCGCCGCCCTGTTTCCATGCCGCATAGTTGCCCAATATCTGCCCCAGAAAGCCGCCTGCGTAAAGGATCGCAAGGATGGCGAACGGCGCAGCGATCAGGCCTGCAATGAGTTTCTTCTTATTTATGGGAACAACCTCCCCTCGAATTTTGTGAAATCAATGGTTTGGAAACGGACCCGGCCGCCGCAGTAGCGGCGCAGCACATCTGCCTGGAAGTCAAAGCAGATCAGTGTGCCGGGGCGGTCCATCAGGTCGAGGGAGGTATTAAAGCGTGCGATACGTGGCAAGTCGCAGAAATAGCCGAACAGCACCGGCGTGCCGTCCCGCTCCGCGGCATCCTGCTCTATGGCCCTGCCGGCATTTCTGGTAATCAGGCCCTGGGACAGAATGCGGTTAAGCTCTGCGGTTTTCAAGGGGTCGCACAGTAAAGCAAGGATCACCTCCCCCTGGTGGTTATTTGTGAGAAAATAAAAATGGTCGTAGCTGCCGTCCAGCATGAAATAGTCGTGCTTGGCCCCGCCGGTACTGGTGAGCATCTGGTAGGCCAGTTCCATGCTGTCGCCCAGCACCAGCCCATGCACATCTTCGGCGCGGTACTGCCCGGCCAGACGCTGCTGGCATAGGACACTCCACATCAGCGCCTTTACCCGCATCTCAGACTTGCAGCGCCATTTCATCAGGGCTGCGCCGCTGTTGTAGGTGACAAAAATGCCGGTGGGCGTCAGAAGCGCCCCCGTAAACCGGGAACTTCGCACCTGCGTGGTGTCGATCCCCATTTCCTTGACTTCACGGGAGCTGTAAAAGGCGGGATACTCAATGGCGCCACCGTGATAGCCCTGCGGCGAAAAGACCTTCGGCTTTTCATCCTGAAAGAGCCCGATCCCCGCATTGTCCATCGTGACATAGGTTTCCGCAAGGCGGTGGAGCCGGAGCCGCCGGTTCACCTCGCTCTTGAGGCGGTTGGTGTCGGTGTCGCCGGTCAGGTAGGGAGAGAAACGCTCTGGCCAGCCGTCCAGCAGGGCGGCCTTGGCCCTTGCCCCCAGCCGATAGCCCCGGAGCCTGTCACGGTAGTAGGTTCGCAGCAGCCCGCTCTTTTTGAGCGAGGTCACGACCGCCTCCAAATAGTAGGGGCTGGATAGACGGTTCAGCTGGCTGGTGGGGAACTCTCCAGAGATGGCGGTCAGCGATAAAAGCCGGAACGGGAGCGTATCCGGCTGTGGAAAAGTGCGGCTGTTTTTCCCAAGGGATCACCTCCTTTGTCGGTGCTGGATTTTTACCGTAATGACTGAGAACTTCGGTAAAATAAAGCCTCACCCAAATGGCCGCAAGCCCCGAAAATCCGGGGCTTTCAGCGGCTTCGCGGGATGTCGGGCCGGAAGGGGCCTAAAATGCTCAAAAATCCGAGATGGATTTCAGGCTTGATTTATGCTCCGCAAGCCACCCGGGAAAGCGGTGCTTCTCCATGACGAAAATCATCGTGCAGTCCTGCTCGCCCAACTCGGCAGTGTTATAGGCATCACACAACAGGCCGGTATCATCAGCCATTACAAAAGAGGACAGCAGATCTAAAATCTGCTTTTCCTCCAGGTTGTCATAGTCGCGCACCCGCCTGGTGGGGAGCGCCTGGTCATACACCTGGGCGAAGCAGACAACACATTCCCGGTAGTGGGGCAAAGTGTTCTCTTTGGCGTACTGCTCCAGTGCAAAATAGAGGGGGTCCAGCAGGAATTCGGCGCTCTGCCGCTGCCTGCGCTTTGGCAGAAGGCTGGGCAGCGTCACCGCAAGCACCTCGTTCTCATAGGTGATGGTGATGCCGTGCATCACACTGGCGGACTTGAGGTAATCGCCCTTGCGGATGGTCGTGCTGGAATAAATCAAATGCCGCAGCCGGCAGGCAATACGCTCTGCCCGCAGCGCGGCATCGGTGGAAAGGGTCTCATAGTTATCGGGATAACGCTGGATGTCGGTGGTGTCCATCGCATACAGCGCGTTGTTCAGCCGGGATATATCGTCAAGGATACTCCCGATCCGGCGGGATATAAGTTTTCGGTCCAATCATGTGCCTCCTGCTTTCTTGAAATAGTGTGTCTGGCCGTTTTCCTCTACGGTGCAGAACCCGGAAATGCCGGGGCAGTCGATTTTGGCAATCTGCGCCGGTGAATCGACCAGAATAATGCGGCGGCTGTCACCCTTATTGCCCCGCAGGGCATGGCAGACAAGCGCCTCCTGCCCGTCCTCAACGCAGGCCACTTCGTAGAGTTCGCCATCGGCAAAGAAAACGAGCTTGACAGGAAAATCAGCGGGAGCATGGTATTCGGCCCGCTGAATGAAGTCCAGCAGGACCCACACTGCCCGGACAAGCGTCCGGTCAAGTTTTGCCGGCTGGCCGGCCGGGAAATAGCCGCCGCTCTCTGTTTGAAAAATACGGCCCTGCTTCTCCAGATGGGAGAGCAGGGCCTTTGCCGTATCTTCTTTGCCAGGGTGAAAACAAAGAAGCTGCTGTTCACTGAGGCCAGGGTACATTGTTACCGTCCGCAGCAAGTCCGCAGCCTCATTTCCATAGATTTCAGCCCTGGTCTTCATGGGGGCTCACCTCCTTTATCAAATGGCGTCATCAAGGCGTCATCGGAACGCCTTATCGAACATTGGAATGCCGGAAAGACGCCATCCGGGCGTCAAACCGGCGCTTTTCTTCATGGAAGGCGTCATATAGACGCACACCCAGCGCAGCACATCAAAACATGGGATTCACCTCGCATATATCATTTGAACCTATGCAGATTCCTGCTCACGGCGCTTGCGCTCCAAAATTTCACGCAATTCGCGGCGGTCGGTGGTGATCAAATCCTTTTCCAGCGGGCTGGCCTTAAATTCCACCATGATGTTATTGTTATTGGTGGAAATCAAGCCGTTGCCGCGTTCAAAGTGGGTGACCTCCATCGTTTCCGCGTCGGACAGGTGCAGGGTCTCCTGGACCCGTTCCGCCTCGTCATCCTCCAGATTGAGGATGATCTTGGTCTTGCTGTTGTTGATAATGCCTTTCCCAAAACGGCCTTCGTCCAGATTGAAAAAGTCGTTCAGGTCCTGGCTGGCGCAGACCGCTGAACCGCCATAGCCGCGGATGGTCTTGAAAATTTCCAACACGAAATCACCAGCCAGCCGGGTGCCCGTGGCGCCGGCGCCGGAAAGAAGCTGCCAGCACTCGTCGATAAAAATGGCTTTTTCCTCGGTGCGGTCGGCTTTGGCGCGGTCCCACACGAAGTCGAGCACGACAAACATCCCCACAGTCAGCAAGTCGCCGGTGAGGGAGGAAATGTCCAGTACGGTGTATTTGTTATCCAACCGCACATTGGTCTGCTTGTTAAAGGTGCTGGCGGAACCGTTCACCAGACGGTTGAGGATATGGGCCATGCGGGTGGTTTCCGGGGCGGCCTTCAAAATCTCATACAGGTCGCCCAGCACCGGCATCTCCCGGTAGTGGCCCGGATTGGCCGGGTCTTCCAGAGAGGCGTTGTCATGGGTAATGCCTTTGGCGTTGTAGGTACGGATCAGCGCCTCATCCAGCAGCTGGCGTTCCTCATGGGTCATATCGGGAATGAGTAAGCTGAAGAAAATGTGCAGCTGCTGGATCTTCGCCGCCAGTTCCGAGAGCTGGATACCGGGGCCGTCCAGCATTTCATTGACCGACCGATCCACTTTGCGGATCTCCATGACATTGATACAGTGCGGGCTTGCTGGGGAGATCTGGATAAATTCTCCGCCCACATTGGCACAGGCCCGGTGGAACTCGTGCCCTTTTAGCGGCGCAATGATAAAAACGGGGATGTTTTTGCGCCTCATCCTGAGCCCCATCAATTGCAAGGTAAAGGTTTTGCCGGCGCCGCTGGTGCCCAGGATCGCCATATTGGCGTTCTTATAGATCGAGGAATTGAAAATATCCACGATAATCAGGGAGCTGTTATATTTATTGACTCCCAGCAAAATGCCGTTGTCATCGCACATCTCAAAGCTGGTAAAGGGATAGCAGCTGGCCGCGCCGCCCGTCAGCAGGTTGCGCTTGCCGCGCTCATAAAGCCCTTTCTCCATAGAGACCAGCGGGAGGGCAGAAAGAAACGCCTGCTCTTCACGGAAGTGGCAGGCGCTGACATTCATATCCTGCGAAAGCAGGAGCTTTTTCATCTCGCTGACTTTCCATTCCAGGTCTTCCACAGAGGGTGCCGTCACAGTAATCAGCAGGTTCAGGTAATAAAAATCTTCGTTGTTGGCAAGGCCCTCTTTTAAGAAATATCCGCTCCGGATGGCGCCGTCGATGTCGTCAAAATCGGTGTTCGTGTCGCTGACGTCTTTGATTTTGGAGCGGTTGATACGGAGCTGCTGGCCCACCCGCTGGATGATGCGCTCTTTGGGCTGGCGGGCAAGGAACATATCCATGTCGATACCGTCACCGGCATTGACGATCAGGCTCAGCCAGCCCGCGGGCACCTGCGTTTTATACCCGTCCGAGGGGATCAGCAGATAGGCATAGTACAATCCATCCATGCAGATATAGCGCCCGTGGGAAAAATCAATGCTTCGGGGGGCGGCAAACTCCGCTGCCGGGATATGGTCTATTTCATTCTCCCGCCCGTGCTCCATATACTGCGCCACCACCTCCTGCGCCCGTACCGACAGCGGCTTGACGGCGCTCTCGTTCCGGCACAGCAGGTTGTAGAGGACATCAACGGTAAATTCATCCTCGTTTTCAGGGGCGATGACCTCGTTTCCACACTGGCGCAGATAATTGGAGGCCGTATGGACGGCGCTCTGGAGGGACTGGATTGCTTCATCTTCCTGCTCCGACCGCCGGGTATTGGCCCAGGGCTCATACTCGAAAATCAGGAAGAACCGCCGTGTAACAGCCTCACGGGAGCCGACCTGCTGCACAAAGTTCAGGTAATCCTCCTGCATCAAGCGGCACTGCTCGTTTTCCTCATGGGCCATCTCCCGGCGCACCGTGTCCAGGTGGCGGTTGATGTCCGCGCGGCGGGTCAGGACCTTGATTTGAAGCTTGACGGGCGAGATTTTCAAGTACGAAACGAAGGAGTAGATGATATTCCTCTGCTCCCGGGCGCTCCGCAGCATAAAGTTGATAGGGACCACCTCGACCACCTTGACAAACCGATGGTCCTTGGTGTAGATAATGCCGTTCTCTACCTTCTCGATGGGCAGATAATCCGCCACCGGATTGAGGCAGGCGGGCTTCTGCTCCTTGACATGGGCAGGGCGTTTAGGCAGGCGCTCCTTTTCAGGGCGCTCCTTTGCTTTCTTTTTCGCCTTATTGGCCTTGGCAGGACGCCCCTTTTTGGAATTTTTCTTGGGCCGCAGCTTTTCACGGATCTCATAGCCGCGCACTTCATCAAACTCAGCCGGGAAATCTGCCTCGCCAGACCGCCGGCGCTTCGGGGCCTTGGGCTTTTTCTCCTTGGGAGGCCGCTGTTTGAGATGCTTGCCTGCCGATTTGGAGGGCGCCGCTTTTTCCTCCGGCTGCGCACCATCACCGCCGACAACGCGGCGGTTCCGCAGGTATTTCAAAAAAATGACCAGGAATTGCGAAAGGCTCTCCCCGGATATGCCGATCAAAGCGACCAGCCCCACCGGAAGAGCAGTCAGGCACAAAATGATGATGCGGGTGGTCAGCCCAAACGGAAGGAACAGAAAAACCGGCGCCCCGATGGCAAACACCAGGATGCCGGCCTCGATTACATTCCGCGCACGGAACATACCGCCGAAAAAAGTGCCTGTTTCTATAAAATTCGGCGGTATGATATAAGTATCATGGTCGTTTTTGTTGCTCATGTATTACCTCGTTTCCGCAGCCGAGGGGCAGGTCAGCCTATGATCCAGAAAGGACCGCCTGCTCCAGCACGGCGGCTTGCTTCGTTTAGGATGATGGATAGATCCCAGAGCTGTTCGCTGCGCTTGTAGCTGGCCGGGTCCGCCACCATAATCTGACCGTCTTTCACGCCACGGAGAACGATAAAATGCCCGGATGAAGTAAAATGGCCCTCTGCCATAATCGCCACCACCAGCTTTCCTTCAGCCAGGGCGTCCAGTATCCGCTGGGGCTCGGAAGTCGTGCAGCCGGATACCGGCAGGCCCCATGCCTCAGCGGCGGCGGGTATCAAAGCGTGATAAGAGCCGCTGCTCTTGCACCAGTAGCCGTTTTCGTAAGACCACTGAGCCATCGCCACCGGGTCCACAGTTTCATCCGTGAGGGAGGATACCACAATGGACATAGCGGTAGGCCCGCACCCGTAGCCGCCGATATTGTCGGTGCCGTAGGGCTGGCTGGCATAACGCTCGTCCAGCTGGTTGAAATAGACTACCGGCGTCACGCCGTCTGTAAAGGTAACATCGCCCAGAGAGGGGATGCTGTTTCCAGTCCATTCCGTCAGGTTCTGCAGCAGGCCGTCCCCCAGGAACATGCTCAGGTTTGAGGCATAATCGGAGGCAAGCTCTTTCTGCTCGTCCGTAAGCGTAAAAACATGGTCAGCAAGATAAGACTCGCCGTTGTAGCGGATGGTGTAGACCATCCAGATTTCGGTAGTTGTGGTTTCCTCCCCGGTCTCCGGGTCTTCCGATGTGACCTCACGGCTCTCCCGCACGCTGGTATAGGAGTAAAGATGCTCCTTATTCTCCCGCAGGACAGCGGCCAGGTCATCCAGGGAAATGCTCTCAAAATCTTCATCCCGGGCAGCGCAATACTGCGAGATGATGAGGTTGGCGTTGTAGACAGGACCGGAGGAATAGGGATTTTTAACCTCCATCTGGTCAGCGCCGGAAGAAGCAAAGTCCGCTTCAATGCGGGTCATCACATCGTCCAGCGCCTCGCCCAAGATAGAGTTGATGGTAAAAGTGATGTCGTTGGCGCTCTCCACGATAGCAGTTTCGCTGTTTAAGATAGGCTGTTCTGTATCCGCCGGTGAAAAAGCGTTGATCAAACCGCCGAAAATCAGCCCGGGCAGCATCAAAACAAACAGGACCGGCAGCAAAAGCAGAGTAATGATGACGGCGATGATCTTGCCGATATGCTTGCGCCCGGCCCAAACCGCCCCGGCCACAGCCCCATAGGGACCGCCGGCGGCAGCGCCCTTGGCCGCGCCGGAAATCGCCTTGCCGGCCTTGATGGCGCCCTTGACCGTATGCGCTGCGGAGGCCGCAGTGTCTACCGTTTCAGCAAAGCTGTCCTTGCGTTCTTCAGCCATCAGATCTTATCCTTTCGTTTTGGGGTGGGCGGCAGCTTCTTTACAATGGACTCGTTGTAGGCAATCGAGCCGTCCGGGGCCATGTAGGGCGTCTTATCCACTGCGTCCACCGCATACTGCTTATACCAGGCGGTGCCGTCTGCGGCGTGAACTGTCGTGTACTGGCCCTCCGGCGCAACATACTGGTCCGCATGGTACATACCGAAGGCAATGCCCTCCGGGTGTTCCGGCGTGACCTCCGTGCCGGTGATACGGCCGCCGCCGATCTCGACATTCTGGTAGGTGGGGATATTCTCTGCCCCAGGCCCAAGTGCCGTGTGGCCCATATAGGAGTGCAGGGCTTCAACAGCCTTTTCGCCGGTGATCGTGCCCATTTGGGTGATGTTCCCGGTTGCCACAGAGCCGACGACATGATTGGCGAAATCACCGCCCTTGCTCACCGAGGAAGAATAAATGTGGCCGCCGACGCCGCCTGCAGCGCCGCCCTTCACGCCGAACACGGGGCCCAGGCTGGGCTCGCGCAGCGCGACGACCACGTTCTTGCCCTGGCGAGCCAGCGCGTCGGCCAAGCCCACCGTCGTGGTGGTCTTGCCCTCGCCGGCGGGCGTCGGGTTGATGGCCGGCACCAGGATGAGCTTGCCGGGCGCGTGCTCCTCGTCGGTGAGCAGGTTGTAGTCCACCTTCGCCTTGTTCGTACCGTACAGCTCGAGATACGACTCCGGCACGCCCGCCTTCTCGGCGATCGCGCTGATGTGCTGGGGTTTCGTCGCCTGGGCAATTTCAATGTCGCTCAACACGTCGGGCCCTTCCTTTCGTTCCCGCCCGCTCATTGCAGACGGCGCGGCTTTTCTGATAGAAGCATTCTACCCGCCGAACGCAACGGGAACGAGAAGCATTCCTCCAACAGCGCAAGAAAGCCAACGTTGCGGCAAATAGGCCGCGACGCATGAAGCTCCGTCGGGCCACATCGAACCCGCCGTCGAGCGCGCCAA
>QWCE01005974.1_pt1 | contig 10742 bp, 13 predicted proteins | sample 1972531 | NCBI WGS metagenome assembly QWCE01 (sample SAMN09866716, study PRJNA288562) | Human gut metagenome isolate term4_stool, whole genome shotgun sequencing... | reverse complement strand
ACATGACCATAAGGATTCATACAAAATGTCCTTACTATATCGTTGTATTGCTTGGTTTGATACATGATTTTCGCTTCGTAAACATCATCTGTTATATGTTTAAAAACTTCAGCTGGCACTTCTACTCTAAGTCCGATATCTACCCTGTTTCTTTTTGATTTTATACCAAATTTATCGCAGACATCTCCAATCCACTTAGATCCAGACCTTCCTGCCGCAAGAACAAGGTCATCACATAGATATTCTTCTCCCTTGTCTGTTTTTACTATGTATTTACCATTTTCATAATCTACATCTTCTACCATAGTAGAAAATTCAAAATCAACAGTATCTTTTACATAATCGTACATTTTTTGAAGGATTAATTTGTTCCTATCTGTACCAAAATGACGTACCTTAGCATCTAATAAATGCAAATCATAGCGAAGACACTTGGTCTTTAAATCATTTTTATCAGTACTATAAAGCTCAAGGTCATCCCCACCATCAAAACTCATAAGGACACTATCTACATATTCCATTAATTCCATGGCTTTTTTCTCACCGATATAACGATGAAGATCGCCACCGAAATTTGTTGTTATATTGTATTTACCATCTGATAAGGTTCCCGCACCGCCAAAGCCGTACATAATATTGCATGGCTTACATCCTATGCAATGGTCAACCTTACCTTCTGTAATAGGACAAGTTCTGTTTTCTACCCTACGTCCACCGTCTATTACAAGTACTTTTTTATTTGTATTAAGTTTTGTTAGCTCATAAGCAAGGAAAGCTCCAGAAGCTCCTGCTCCAACTACTATAATATCATAGTCTTTCATGATTTCTCCTATCCAATTTATTACAATCAGAAACATTTTTCTAGTTTAACCTGCTATATTATACAAGTTAAATGCCTAATTTCAAACTATCCTTTACTTTTTGAAAATATATGTTAAAATATAGTTAATTTATTGAATCACTTGTAAGTGCTAAGTAAAATATAAGTAAAGATTTACATACAAGTTTATTCAAAATCCTAACAAAAGAAAGGAACTCTAATGAAAAAAGCATTTAAAAAAGCTTTCCCTTATACTATACCCGTTATAATCGGCTATATGTTTTTGGGAATCACCTACGGCATAATGGTAAGCCAAACAGGTCTAAATCCTATTTTTGCTCCCCTTATGTCGCTAACCATGTACGCTGGTAGCATGCAATTTGTAATCTTACCCCTTCTAAAAACAGATATTTCTATTATTGCAATTATTATCCTTACCCTATCGGTAAATATCAGGATGATGTTTTATGGAGTAAGCCTACTTAATGAATACAAAAATTCTAGAAGTAAATTTCTTTTTATCCTGACACTTTCAGACGAGACCTTTGCTCTTGATACATCAATCAAAGCTCCAGATGATGTAAATAAATCGGATTTTTTCCTAGCTATAGGAATAATTAACTACATAGTTTGGGCTCTTGCTTCATATATCGGTGCTCTACTAGGAGGACTAATTAGTTTTAATACCATGGGAATGGATTTTGTTCTCACAGCTCTATTTTTGGTGCTATTAGTTGAACAATATTTCTCAACACCAAACCATAAACCATTAAAAGTTGGTCTTGCCCTTTCAATAATTTCGCTATTAATTTTTAAGCCAGATAAATTTATGATACCTGCCCTACTTTTGATAGTCTTAAGTCTTTACGGACTTAAAGATAGAATCGAGGTTAAAAATGACTAGAATTTTACTTTTGGTACTAGCATCTACCTTAACAACTTTTTTGATTAGGTCAACTCCATTTTTCTTCTTCTCAAGAAAAGAACTTCCTGACCTCATTAAATATTTTGGCAAATACCTACCCTTTGCCCTAATGCCACTTTTAGTAGTTTTTGCCTTAAGAAATATAAATCTCTTAGCTTATCCATATGGTTTACCTGAGATAATCGCAAGTGCTACTGTTATAATCCTTCATGCAAAATTCAAGAAATTGTTTTTATCAATTTCTGTTGGTACTTTTATATATATGCTCCTCATTCAATTAGTTTTTGTCTAAAATAGTAGTAGAATACTAAATAAGAAAAGAATAAGAAATGGGGTTAGTATGAAAAAAGCAATAAACATTTCAAACAATAAGGCCGTGATTAACTTTTCAAAGGCCTTTTTTAATGACACAGATGACCTACTAAAGAGTGAAGGATTTTTTGAAGTAATTTGCTCTTTCGTGAGATTTCACAAGGAAAATCAAACAAGGATATATACTTACCTAGAAAAATTTTTTAGAGCAAGCGACATTGAAATCCTTGCTGGTGAAATTAGAGATATTACAAAGATTCTCACTGTGATGAGTCTTGACGAAATTTCAGAAAAAATCAACAAATATCACGATTTAAATAAGGAAAGAGATGCCTTGATTAGGATAGTCGAAGATATCTACGACTACTGGAGAAAACTAGAAAGATACTCAATTATCGAGCAATCCGACTATGATAAGGGACTAGAAGTAGAAAATTTTCTCACTTCAAATATTAAATTTAAAGATTTAATTTTAGATATTTATAGAAAGTCAGAAGTATCTGTTACAGGTAAAAGTCCGAGGGTATTTAGACAAGTTCCTGCGGGCGCTAATGCTTCTGTGATAGTAAAAAATTTCGAAATATCTTATCCAGATGAATTACAATATCTAAATGAGATACCTTTTATAACCAAGGTTATGATTGAAACTCCTTACATTACTTACACCAAATCAAATAAAAGAGATGGTTTTTTCAAGGAAGTATACGATAACCCAATCCAAAACATAGATATAGATACAGACGAATTTCTATGCTACCCTGCCAAGGTAGGAGATAATCTTATTTATATATATTTCCACCAAAACCTAATAACCCATGGCATTTCTGCATCAAACCTATTTGATCTTGCAGATGAAGAAGAGATTTTAACCAAACGACCAGACGCTATTTATTTGTTTGGTGGAGAAAATAGCAAAGATCAAAATGTCTTCTATGAAAACAAGAACGGTTTATTAATAGGCTACGTAAACTATACAGATAAAAAAGACTATTTTGGATATCTAAAGAAAATGTGCCTAACACTCTCAAACATAATATCCATGAAAAAATCCTACCTTCCTATCCACGGAGCGGGAGTAAATGTAGTTTTACAAAATGGCAAAACAGCAAATGTTGTAATCTTAGGTGATTCTGGAGCTGGTAAAAGCGAGTCAATAGAAGCTTTTAGGACTCTTGCCAAAGACTACATCAAGGATATGACAGTAATCTTTGACGATATGGGCACATTTAGAATAAAAGACGATAAGGTTTTAGCCTACGGTACAGAAATCGGTGCTTTTGTAAGGCTAGATGACCTAGATGCTGGATATGCCTTTAAACAAATAGATAGGTCAATCTTTATGAATCCTGACAAGGTAAATGCTAGGTTAATCATGCCTGTTGCTGATTTCAACCAAATTATGGAAGGTTATGAAGTTGATTTCTTCCTCTATGCAAATAACTATGACAAATTAGAAAAGGACGAAAATTCAATTTCTATCCTTGATGATAAAGAAGAAGCCATCAAAGTATTCAAAAGAGGAGCAAGATTTGCCAAGGGCACAACCACAGAAAAGGGCCTCGTAGAATCTTATTTTGCAAATCCTTTCGGTCCTTACCAGAAACAAGAAACTTGTGATAAGCTAATAGAAACCTATTTTGCAAAACTTTATGAAAACAAGAAAAAAGTAGGACAAATAAAGACTCAACTAGGAGTAAGTGGCATGGAAACAGATGGACCACTAAAATCTGCAAGAGAACTTTTCGAAATAATAAAATCCTTATAAAATTTATCAATAGCTTAAGGCAAACTAAAAGAGTTAGATTCCATATTGAAATTTAACTCTTTTTTACTTTGCTTTTATTTTCCTATAGCATTTTCACGTCCATAATAAAATAAGTATTGTTGAGCATAGCCAGCAAGATCACCAAAAATTTCTCTGGCGTAATCATCTACTTGTTTTTTAGGAACTTCCTTGCCTATAAATAAAGTTTCCATAACTCTTTTTATCCACACATCAACCGGGAAGGTCTCCCTCCTGTGGTAGGCAAAAAGCATGATACAATCAGCAACCTTTGGCCCAATCCCAGGAAGTTCTTTTAGTTTATTGTGGAGTTCTTTATCTGTGAGATTAATCTCTCTTTCAAAGTTTAAAAATCCATCTACAAAAGCTTTTGCTGTTTCCACTATCCTTACATCACGGAAACCAACTCTTGCATATTCTCTAAGATCAAGGGGATCCGCCTTTGCAAGAACTTCTGGTCTTGGGAAAGAATAATACTTTTCCCCCATATACTCTCCAAGGAAATTTCCATATCTTTCTGAAATTATCCTTACAGCTTTTTTTATCCTAGGAATTTGGTTGTTGGCAGAAATTATAAAGGAAATTGTAGTTTCAAATAACTCTTGGTTTAAAATCCTTATTCCATAACCATAATCACTGGCCTTTTTTAAAATTTCTGACTTGGATAATTCGTTTTTTATAGATTCGTAATCCGTACCTAGATCATAATAATCATAAAAAATTTCATAAAAGTCATCAAGACTCACATTACGAACTAAGGTATAACCATCACATTCAAGTAAATTTATTATTTTATCCAAAAATACTGCTGTATATGATCCGTCATCATTTTTTCTAAAATTAAAACATTGACCACATTCGAAAATATGGTCAACTTTAAAAGAATCCTCCCTAAGTATAAGTCCTTCAGGGCTTTCTTTGATATTTAATTCCCTCTTATTTGTTGTTTGATATCTCATTATCTAATCCTAACTGCGTGAATTGCTAGCCTTTGATCATCATAATCGTATTGGCAAGTTGATAGAGTAATGATAGTATCCTTCTCAGTGAAAGGTCTGGTATCTAGGTCAACTTCAGAATTTGACCTTAATTTATTATAATAAGGAACCTTATCACCCTCATAGGTGAAGTCTAAAGTCCTATAATCATAGTCTGATGGTATTCCGTAGGCTGAGAAAATTTCATATTCTCTCAATCCTTCTTCTGTAGTTAAATAGATAGTCCTATTATTTTCTGCGAATTCTTGTTTTCTATATTGGTCAAGTGGTGTAAACATTGAGTCAATCTCTAGATGGTGACCATATATTACAGAATTATCATCGCTAATATCTGGAGAATTATAAACATCCATAAAGATTGATCCTGCTATATCATATTCCTTGTTAAGTCCTTTTCTTAAATAAAACTCATTATCAGGACCTTGGAGAATAGGATATTTTATTCCAGTCCCAGGAATTTCTATTACTGCGACAACATCAGGATTTTGTTCTTTTAATTTACCCAAAAGACTTAAGTGAACTTTTTCAAGCCTGTCTAACGGATTTTTTTCTTCTTCAGCAGATAGCTCGCCACTCCTATCCTTATCTACATCAGCTTCCGCTTCCTTAGATAAATCTTCGATATATCTATTATTTTTCATATTTGTCCAATAATCAAGGCCTCTCTTACCTAGAATAGCAATACAAGCTAAAATAATCAAAATTAGGACAAATCTAATAAAAGTCATTATTTTTGATTTCATTTTACCACCTTTAAAAAGTATCTTTTCATTAGTATAATATACCATAACAGAGAGTAAATAAAAAGTATTTTATAAAAAAAGGAGAAACTATGAAAGATTACAAGTTATATGTTGGAACAGTATGTAGATTTTGTAAAAAAGTAGAGAATTTCATGGAAGAAAACAATATAGATATTCCCCTAGTAAATATAAATGAAGATAGACAAGCTATGCTAGAATTAATGGAAAAAGGCGGCAAAAGACAAGTTCCTTGCCTCTACCACGACGGTGAATATCTATATGAATCTGATGATATAATCGCATTTCTTAAAGAAAATTACTAATAAGGATTAATATGATAAAATTAATTGCATCTGATATAGATGAAACATTAATAGCAAAAGATCAGTCAGTCCCAGAAAGAAATCAAGAAGCCATCAAAAAAGCTATAGACAAGGGAATCATAGTAATGCTTGCAACAGGTAGAGGTCCCTATGAAGTTTTTGATATACCAGAAAAAGCTGGAGTTATTGCTGATGACAGGTATTTAATTTGTTGTAATGGCGCTGTTATAATGAATGTAAAAAGTAAGGAAATTGTAGATATAGTAAATCTTGATTTTTCTTATGCGAAAGATATTTTTGACTATGCTTACAAAAATAAACTCACCTTTTACCTCTACACCATAGATAAAAAATACGGCATAAACTTATCTGATGATACTATAATTGCTGAAAAGCACATAAATGTCCTAGATACAGATAATATTGACTTCTTGAAAGATGAAACAATTCTAAAAGTAATTATAAAAAATAAAGACATGAACAAGCTTCAAGCCCAAGAAGTGGATATAGCAAAAATAACAAATTATGCACTAGAGATCTCATATTCATCAAATATGTATATGGAAATAAATGCCAAAGGCGTAAATAAAGCCGTAGCTTTAAAGAAAGTTTGTGACCACTACGGTATAGAAATGAAAGATGTTCTTGCCATAGGAGATAACTACAATGACGTAGCCATGCTAGAAGCCGCTGGCACATCTGTCGCTGTAAAAAACGCAAGACTTCAAGTAAAAGAAAGCGCCGACTACGTAGCAAGCCACGATAACAACAAGGGCGCTGTAGGAGAAGCAATCGAAAAATTTGTATTAAACTTATAAACAAAAGACTAAGCGGAAAATCTCCAAGCTTAGTCTTTTATAATCCTTAATAATATTCTCTATTTTTTAAATATCTATAAGCTAAAAATCCCAATCCCCCAACTACAATCAAAGGTAATAATTTAGTTAACAAGCCAAATATAATTACAATTGGTAGAAAAACAACTAACCCAACCAATAAAATTGGCAAGCTTACAAGCCCTAAGGTTATACCTAAAACACCTAAGATTAACTTAAAAACAAAAAATATAAGTGGCAAGCCAATAAATAATGCTCCTAATATTAAAATCAAATTTAACATATCTAACTCCTTTTGATAATATTATACATATATCAACAGAAAATATCAACTTATTTAAATATTACTTTGTTGTTCTTAGGATTGATGATGTTATTTATTATTATTAAAATAAAAAAGGGAGGTTTCCCTCCCAAATAATCTCTTATCTAGCACCAAGTTGGCCATCAAGGATGTAGATTCCACCCCAGTTGCCGTTGATTCTTTCTAGTCTTGTGATAATCTTGGCTACAGTATCTTCTTCTTCAACTTGTTCATTGATATACCATTGGATGAAAGAATACACTCTAGGATCTTCTGATTTTGCAACTTCTGCTATTTCATGAATTCTTCTTGTAACTTCTTTTTCATGTTCTAGAGCTGCCTTAAATACATCTACTAGGCTTTCATAGTCAAATTTTGGTTCAGCTATAGCTTTATATCTTACATCGTATCCTACTTCTTGAAGGAAGTTTTTCATTTTTTCGCCATGTCCGATTTCTTCTCTAACTTGGCCGTCAAACCAATGGGTAAATCCATCAAGTTCAAGTCTATCTGTATAAGCAGCCATTGCTTTATATACATATGCTGATTCATATTCAAAGTTCATTTGGTCATTTAATAAATCTAATACTTTACTCATTTATTTCTCCTTTTTCTAGCATCTCACTATAGGGGATATATAAACCATATATATCCAAGTTTCTAGCTAAAATCTCCTTTATTACTTGTGTTGTATTCTCGGAGCTTATTTTGACTGTGAAACTCTTATCCTTAAGTAAAAATTCATCCTCAATTATTATACCCTTATCTTTGAGTGCGCAAAAAATCTCCATAGCAACCTTCTTAGTTAACTTATCATCTAACTGAAAGGTGAATGGAAAAACTTTTACAGATTCTTTTAGAGGATTTATTTTTTTTATTAAAAGTAAGTCTTTCATAGCCATCTCCTATTTATTAAGATACCCAAATTTAAAAAAACTTAACAATTTTTTTCTTCTGCTTCTTTTTTTGAAAAAATACACCCACAATATTCTTGTCTGTAAATCCCATATTTTTTGGAAAGTTCAATTGATTTCTTGTAACCATCTCTTTTCTTAAAATCTGCATATAGATATTTAACGCCAAATTCTTTTTCTAGTTCTTCTCCAATTTCATTTAGCCACTGGCTATTTTTATAAGGAGAAATAGAAAGACTTGTAGTAAAATATTCGTAATTTTTATCTCTTGCAAGACGTGCCGTTTCCGCTAGTCTTAGCTTATAGCAATCATAGCAAGCCCTACCAAATTCCTTGTCATCTTTTCTCTTTAGGGCTACTTCTTCAAAATCTTTAATATCGTTAGGTGGGATTATAACTTTCCCAGCAAAATCTGACTTGTCGGCTACAATCTTTAGGTTTTCTGCTCTTTTATCAAGTTCTTCTCTTGGATAAATCATTGGATTATAAAAATATAAATCCATATCAAAATAATCTTTTAATCTCTCTATAACCTGAGTTGAACAAGGTCCGCAGCAAACTTGAAGCAAGAGCCTAGGCCTTTTTCCTTCATGACTTATTTTTTCTATGGTATCTTCCATAACCTTGTTGTAATTAATCTTATTCATAATCTGCCTTTAAATGTAAAAAACTGCAAGAATAGCACATTCCTGCAGTTTGTTGAATATCGTATAATTATCTCTTTGAAAATTGTGAAGATTTTCTTGCTTTTTTGAGACCAGCTTTTTTTCTTTCCTTTTTACGTGAATCACGTGTTAAGAAACCTGCTCTCTTTAGGGCAATTCTATAGTCAGGGTTTGCTATAATTAATGCTCTTGCGATAGCATGTCTAATAGCTCCTGCTTGACCATTGTATCCACCACCGTTAACATTTACTTTAATGTCGTAGCTTGTTAGATTTTCTGTTAGTGTTAGTGGGCTTCTTGCTACAATTTTAAGAGTTTCAAAATCAAAATATTGATCTAAATCTTTTCCGTTTACAATTATATTTCCAGATCCTGGTACCATTGTTACTCTTGCAACAGAGGTTTTTCTTCTACCAGTTGATTGAATAATGTTATCTGCCATATTTTACTCCTTACTTAAGATCCAAAGCTTCTGGGAATTGTGCTTCGTGACCGTGGTCGCTACCTGCATAAACTCTTAGTTTCTTTGCCATTTGACGACCTAGCTTGTTGTGTGGAAGCATTCCTACGATTGCGTGTTCTACAATTCTTTCTGGATATTTAGCTTTCATATCTTTGAACTTAGTGATTTTTTGACCACCTGTGTATCCAGAATATCTTTTGTATTCTTTTTGATCTTCTTTGTTTCCTGTAAGCACTACCTTGTCAGCGTTTACTACTATAACATAGTCACCTGTATCAAAGTGTGGAGTAAAGGTTGGTTTGTTCTTTCCTCTTAGTATTGCTGCAACTTGGCTAGCTAGTCTACCTAGAACCATGCCTTCTGCATCAACAACATACCATTTTCTTTCGATGTTTGATGGAGTCGCAGTCCATGTCTTTTGATGTTTCATCTCATCCTCCTATAATTTATTCGGCTACTATATTTAGACACCGCATTAGTAGCTTGCGGCTGTACTCGTCCTGGCATTTATCTATCGCTTCCAGGATAAGCGATCGTCTCGATTCCTTATGAAGGTCTGAGTCGACTGATATATAATACTTGCCTGTATGCTATTTGTCAAGGCTTTTCTCTTTTCTTCTTGATAATTTTTTATAACTATAAGGAGAAAATAATAAGAGCATTGGATAAAGTTCTAACCTTCCAAAAAGCATGGCAATTGTAAGGGTAAACTTTGATAAGGGAGCCATTTGTGCAAAGGAATTTACTGGTCCAAAGTCGTTAAGACCTGGTCCTACATTATTGTAAGTTGTCGCAACTGCCGCAAAGGCTGACTCAAAATTTTCTACATCACGGCTTATTATCACCATAAAAACGACAAATAAAAGTATATATAAAACCAAATACTTATTTACAGCTTCTTCTAGGTTCTTATCCATTCTTTTTCCATCAATTTTTGTGATGGTAACCCTTTTTGGATTTATTACTCTTTTTATGTGGTTTATGGTTGATTTAAAAAGAATCAAAAATCTTGAAACCTTAAATCCACCTGCAGTTGATCCTGCAGATCCACCTATGAACATCAATAAAATTAGAATACACCTTGAAAGCATTGGCCAGTTGCCATAGTCAGCTGACACATAGCCTGTCGTTGTAATTATGGATGTGACTGTAAATATTGACTGGCTTAAGGAATAAAGTGTATCTCCATAAAAATTAATTATATTTACAAATATAAGTACAATTGCAAGTCCAATTATGCCTAAATACCAATAAAGTTCTTCAGATTTGAAGCTTTCTCTGGCAGATCTTATTAGGGCAAAATAATACAAATTGAAATTGACTCCAAACATAACCATGGCAATAGATAAGACCATTTCGATGTACCTTGAATTATAATATCCAACTGACAAACCCTTGTTGGCAAAGCCCCCAGTTCCTGCAGCTCCCATGGCAAAAATTATTGAATCAAAGAGATTCATGCCTCCAAAAAGTAAGAAAATTGCTGTAATTAATGTCATTATCAAGTAAATAATATAAAGCATCCTTGCAGTTTGACCAAGTTTTGGTGTAAGTTTTCCAAAGGATGGGCCTGGCATTTCCGCTTGAAGTAAGTTGGCTGATTCCTTATTCGATTTTGGCAAAATTGCTAAAGTAAATACCAAGATTCCCATTCCT
>QWCE01011413.1_pt1 | contig 10743 bp, 8 predicted proteins | sample 1972531 | NCBI WGS metagenome assembly QWCE01 (sample SAMN09866716, study PRJNA288562) | Human gut metagenome isolate term4_stool, whole genome shotgun sequencing... | reverse complement strand
CAAGTACGCTGACCGCAACGGCGGCTACACCCGCATCATCAAGATCGGCGCTCGCCGCGGCGACGCTGCTGAGATGGCAGTTCTGGAGCTCGTCTGATCCTGCTCTGACTGTTTGATACAGTAATAAAAGCCCTTTCCCAGCAATGGGAGAGGGCTTTTTTGCGCTTTTCAGCCGTTTTTGGCATGTTCCCGGAAATTTGCTTTGCTTTTGACTCAGAAACCGACAAAACGCCCAAAAACTCGACCTTATTTTCTGCTGTTTCGTCACTTGACACGATAGGGGGGGGGGGTAGAATGGAAAAAATGGGCACTTTTTCTCATGGTGCCCGGAAAAAAGGCGAAAACGGAGGACAAAAACAATGCGAAAAAAGAGTTTGCGGTTCATCAGTGCGGCCCTTGCGGTGAGCATGATGGCTTCCACTCTGCCCGTGGGTGCATTCGCGCTGGAAGTGGGTGCGGGTGAAACCACTGCGGCGGTGAGTGAGCAGAAAGCGGCAACGCCTTGTCATCTGGATGGCGGCAAAACGATTGGTGAGACATTCGTTGAAACATACGGCACAGTTTATACTCTGAGCGGTAACTATACACAGGGCATTACCATTGAAACGAAGCAGGATATCACCATCAATATTGATGATGAGGTAACAATTACAGGCGTTGCCAAATTTCTGGATGTCACAGGTACTGGTAAGGTGACCATCAACGGCACAAAAGATGGTGTGGACCAGAAAATCAAAATGACGACCGATCACGATCACGACGTGATAGACACTGGGTATACAGGAGTGGTGTTTCTGGAGGCCGCAGGTGCAGACGTTACATGCAACGGTGGCGATTACTACAGCAAGGAAATGAGCAATGTCGGTGCATCATATTCAGTGTTTTGCGTAAAGGACGGTTCCTTAAAACTGAATGAAGTCACAGCAGAAGCTGGTTGGAACACTCATGTAATTAACTGTGAAGGAAATAGCTCGGCGAGCGTTGAGATTCATGGAGGGAATTTTAAAGCATCTGAAAGCAATAGTGGAGGGATTGACTGCGGAGGCAAGGGAAGTGTGTCCATCTACAATGCAAAGGTGGAGAGTGGAAATTATGTGCTTGCAGTCGGCGGTTCGAGTGCAGAGTTAAAGATTTATAATAGTACCGTTGTGGGAGAGAATAAAAGCTCTTGCGTTACGGTACAATATGGCGGTTCTTTCTGGGCAGAAAACTGCGAGTTTACATCCGTTGGAAACCAAAGCTACAGCGGCGGGTTCCTTTATATGCTGAGCGGCAAAGCGACGATCAAGGACAGCAATTATGTCGCAGAACAGAACGGTTTAACTGGTATTCTTGCCCAATACCTGACAGTTCCTGGCTTGACTGGCCCCCATAAGCTGACCGTCGAAAATACAAAAATCAAGGGCTGCAAAGAAGCGTTTAATTTGGAATATGACCCGGAAGGTTCGGACATTAAACTGAAAAATGTGACCTTTGAGAACAACGAGACTGATATCTATCTGGAGAATGACAGTAGTACCCCCGCCAACGCACCGCAGGTGAAGCTGGACAAAGGCACGAAGGACACTGCTGGTGCGATTACGGTTGAAGTGGAGAACCCGGCTAATGGCGTGCAGATCACCACAAAGACCACGGACGAAGACTACCAGCAGAACCTGAAGCTGACCAGCAAGAATGACGGCTGGCTGATTGGCTACAAGAAGGATGCGGACGGCGAGTACCGCTACCTGACCAAGCGTGAGGGTGACAACTACTTCGGCCTTAACACCATCAACGCCACTGCCACGACCGGCGAAGGCGACAATGCAACTACGCTGGAATCCTATGCGCAGCTCACAGAGGGAACTCCGGTGAAGCTGACTGCTGATATCCCGGGGGGCAAACCGTGCACCGGCTGGAAGGTGGAAAAAATTGCAGCCGAGGGTGTGACCGAGGTGCATGATGCAGGCGTGATCAAGTATGACCCCGAAAACCCCGAGACCGCGACCCTGACCATGCCGGACTACGACATTTTCGTGACCGCCGAGTACGAAGAAGGCGCCACCGTTGACCCCGGCACGGGTGACAGCGACTACGGCGGAGACATCGCGGCCGGTGTGGTCATCGGCGGCATTGCGGCGGTTGGCGCCTACGAAGTGGGCACCGGCCTGTACCGCATCCTTGCCATGGATGATGTGGCCATGCCCACGAACCGCATTGCCCTTGCAAAGCTGCTGTGGGAGCGCGCCGGGAAACCTGAGCCCGAGAGCACTGCGCTCTACAGCGATATCAGCGCCGAGGATACCGACGCCCAGAAGGCCGCCCGCTGGGCCGTGGAGCAGGAACTGCTCAACGATGCAGAGGATGGCAAGTTCCACCCCGCTTTCCCCGTGAGCAAGCTGCGCGTCTGCCTGACCTGGGAGAACGCAAAACAGAAGGGCCTGTTTGATTAAACCCAAAGCAAAGAGCTGAAAGTGCCGCCGCACGCGATACCGTGCGGCGGCACTTTTTGGTGTGTGTTTCTCGTTTTCAGGTGTTGGCATTGCGCGGCCGCCGTGGTATACTGACAATAGCGCAGTCTGGGCTTTGGCCCGGCAATTTTCTGCGAAGGGAGGGACCGCAGTTGAAAAACCTCATGTGCCGCTGGGCGGCACTGGCCTGTGTGCTGTTGTGCCTTGCGCTGGCCGGCTGCAGCGCGCTGCCCGGCGAACGCGCCCAGGTAGAAGAACTGCTCCGCGCGCCGAAGCTTTCCGGCGATTACGGCGACGTGCAGACGGCCCTGAACGACTGGCTGGGGGAGAGCGCTCAGCTCAAATACCCCATGCAGGGGGAACTGCTCTCGCCCTTCCTTTTGCAGGACCTGGACGGCGACGGCCAGATGGACGCCGCCGTGCTCTACACCACGGCCCAGAGCACCAACGTGTGCATCGCCATCCTGCAAAAGACCGACGCGGACGGCTGGCAGGTGCGCCAGAACGTGGAGGGCCTTTCCGACACGGTGGAAAGCGTGGGCCTGGCCCAGCTGCAGCCCGGCGACGGCGCACAGCTGGTGGTGGGCTATCTGTCCGCCCAGGGCGACCACTATCTGGCCGTGTATTCCTATGCCCAGAACCAGCTCTCCACCATTCTGGAACAGCAGTATGAGCAGTATCTGGTGGAGGACATCACCGGCGGCGGCAATCAGGACCTGATCCTCATGTCCACGCTGGAAGACGGCGGCGTGCAGATCGAGTTGCTCACCGTGGACAAAGAGGGGTCCTTCCAGCAGGTGGCCGTCATGGGCCTTTCGGCCAACCGCTTCTCGGGCTGTGCCTCGGTGGCGGCGGGCATGGGCGCGGACGGCAGGCACTATCTGGTGCTGGACGGCTGGACCGGCATCTCCGGCAACAACCTTGCCAGCGTGCTGCTGTATTTCGACGAGGAGACCCAGCAGATGGTGCCCGCCACCCAGATCAGCACCGAGCGGCTCTATAATGCGTCCCTGCGCAACGTGTCCACGCTGGTGAGCCAGGACCTGGACGACGACGGCATCGTGGAGATCCCCACCCAGCCGGACGAAGCGGGTCTGCTGAACATGAGCCAGAGCCGCCGCATGGACTTCATCGTCTGGATGGACTACACCAGCCCGGAGCCCAAAAAGAGCTTCGGCCTGCTGGACGAGGAGACCAACTGCTACATCGAGCTGCCCATGGAGTGGGAGGGCAACCTCAAGCTCACCGACAGCGAACAATACGACGGCGCGGTGGAGCTGCGCACCCTGGACGAAGACCAGCTGGTGATGACCGTGCGGCTGGCCCGCACCACCTCCAGCTCCAAGGGCTGGACAAGGCTGGGCATCGTGGCGTCCCGCCAGATGCAGGCAAAGCTGGCCCCGGATGTGGAGATCGCCGACAAGGATTACCGCCTTTCCAAGGCATTGCATCTGCTCAACTGATAGAACGGAGGAATGGTACATGGTACGAGTGCTTGTGGTGGAAGATGAAGCCAATATCCGCGAGATGATCGCGCTGAACCTGCGTCTTGCAGGCATGGAAGCGGTGGAAGCGGAGAGCGCGGAAGCCGCGCTGCCGCTGCTGGAACAGAAGCCGGGCTGCGACGCCGCCATTCTGGACGTGATGCTGCCGGGCATGAACGGCTTCTCGCTGTGCGAGACCATCCGCCGCACCGACCAGAAGATCGGCATCATCATCCTCAGCGCCAAAGGGCAGGAGCAGGATAAAATTCGCGGCCTGTCCATTGGTGCCGATGACTATATGACCAAGCCCTTCAGCGTCAGCGAGCTGCTGGCCCGCGTGGAGGCGCTCTGCCGCCGCGTCAGCCGCAGCACCGGCGGCGAGGAAAAGGGCGAAAAGGGCGGCAGCCTGGGCATGCTCACCAGCGGCGATTTCGTGCTGGACGAGAACCGCCGCGTGCTGCTGAAGGCAGGCCAGCCCATCGAACTGACCCAGGTGGAGTTCCAGATCATGGAGCTGTTCTTCCGCAACCCCGGCATCGCGCTGGTGCGCGAGAAGATTTTGAAGGGCGTGTGGGGCGAGAACTACTTCGGTGATGTGAAGATCGTGGATGTGAACATCCGCCGCCTGCGCATGAAGGTGGAAGACGAGCCCAGCCACCCGGCCCATATCCTCACGGTGTGGGGCTACGGCTACCGCTGGGAGGAGTAACGAGAAATGTTCTCTTTTGACGGACAAAAGAGAACCAGAAAGGACGGCGGTGCCCGGAGGGCATGAAAGCCCCAGTGGGGCTTTTAAGCCGCAGGCCGGTTTGCGAAGAAAATGCCGCGTGTTCAGCGCGGCAAGGCCGCAGCGATTTCGATATGCTGCAGCCGGGCGGAGTTTGTTCTCTTTTGACGCACAAAAGAGAACCAGAAAAGCGCCAGCGATTTCGACGCGCTGGATCCACGAACTAGGGGCTGCTCGCCCCTAGTGACCCCAACGGAAAAATGCTAGCCGCTTCGCTAAAAGCATTTTTCGCGCTTCTCCGATTTGAAGGCCCCTCAGCCGCTGCGGCGGCAGCTCCCCGCAGGGGAGCGGGGTGCCAGCAGATGCCGTTTACCGTTACGGCCCTTCCCGTGAAAAAGTAAATCAGAAAAGCCCGCAGGCTTTTCTGATTTACAAATATATAAAAATAATTTTTCCGCTGCTATTGTCAGAGCGAAGCGGAGACAATTCTAAATCGTTTGAAAGGAGGAGACCGCCATGCGAAGCGGTATCACCCGCCGGTGGCTGCGGGGCAGCCTGCTCATCACAGTGCTGCTGGTGCTGCTGGCCGAAGCTATGTTCCTGTACAGCTACACCCGCAGTTATTACAACAGCGTCCAGCAGACCATGTACCGGCGGTTCTCCTCGGTGTCCGGCCAGCTGAAAATGTACACCGGCGACACCGCCCAGAGCACGGCGGCCACCCGCAGTGTGGCGCTGCGCCGCATGGTGGAGCAGTTTGCCGACAAGGACAAATACGAGTTCATGCTGCTGGACAGCTACGGCGGAGTCATTGCGTCTTCCAGCGGCACCAATGCCGAGGGCATCGTCACAAACAACGACTTTGAGCTGGCGCAGGACGCTTCCGACGGACTGGGCGTGGCGGTCTACCGCACCCAGTCCGGGGAGCTGGTCATGGCGGGGTGCTATCTGGTGCCCTATGCCGCCGAGGACGTGGCGGCCATGCGCCTGGTCACCAGCCTTGCGCTGATCGAAGCTCAGATCAAAAACGCCATCCTCGCCAGCCTGGTGATCGTGGCGGTCATTCTGGCGTTCACCGTGATGTCCGGCTTGTACTTCATCCGCAGCATCGTGGTGCCGCTGGGGCAGGTGGAGCGCACCGCCGCCGGCATCGCCCGGGGCGAACTGGACGTGCGATTGCCGGTGACCGGCGACGAGCACGACGAGGTGGACCGTCTGCGCGGCACCATCAACCAGATGGCCGAAGGGCTGGAGGAGACCGAGAAGATGAAGAACGAGTTCATCAGTTCGGTCTCCCACGAGCTGCGCACGCCGCTGACCTCCATCCGGGGCTGGGTGGAGACCCTGCGCACTCTGGACGACCCCACCGACGAGAACTACCGCAAGGGGCTGGAGATCATCAACAACGAGACCGGCCGCCTGTACAACATGGTGGAAGAACTGCTGGACTTCAGCCGCCTGCAGAACGGCCGCATCCGCATGGACTGCCGCCCGCTGGACCTTGTGGCCGAGCTGACCGACGCGGTGCTGTTCTGTGAAGCGCGCATCCAGCGCGAGGGCCTTGTGCTGAGCTACAGCGAACCGGAGGAGATGATTCCAGTCTACGCCGACCCGGACCGCCTGCGGCAGGTGTTCATCAACATTCTGGACAACGCCATCAAGTATTCCGCGCCCGGCGGCCGCATCACGGTCAAGCTGTGGGCGGGCGAGTACAAAGCCTTTGTGGAAATTCTCGATCAGGGCCGCGGCATCCCGCCGGAGGACCTGGAGAACGTCAAGACCAAGTTCTACAAGGGCAGCAACTCGGTGCGCGGCAGCGGCATCGGCCTTGCGCTGGTGGATTCCATCATGACCGCGCTGGACGGCACCATGGACATCAAGAGCACGCTGGGCCAGGGCACGGTGGTCACCCTGGGTCTGCCGCTGTACCATAAGGCATAAAAAGAAGTTTTTTCACAATTCTGTGTTAAAATAAAGGGAAAATAAATCCGATAGGAGAACCCAATGAATCAACCCAACAAGGAACGTTTCAAGACCAGCGTCGGCGGGCAGGCGCTGATGGAAGGCGTCATGATGCGCGGCCCGGAGCGCATCTGCTGCGCGGTGCGCAAGCCCGACGGCACCATCGAGACCAAGATCGACCCCGTGAAGCACCACGGCGTGTGGACCAAAATTCCCCTTGTGCGCGGTGCCATTTCCATGATCGAGAGCCTCATCGTGGGCTACCGCTACATGATGTACTCGGCCCAGGTGAGCATGGGCGACGACTACGACCCCGCCGAGGAGGAGACTGCCTTTGAAAAATGGGTGGGCGAACACCTGGGCGAAAAGGCCGAGAATGCCCTGCTGGCCGTGGCGGCTGTGCTGGGCGGCCTGCTGGCGATCCTGCTGTTCACGGTGCTGCCCACCTTCCTCGTGGGCGGCGTGGACCACTTTGTGGCGCTGGGCCGCTGGGGCAAGGTGGTGCTGGAAGCACTGCTCAAAGTGGGCATCTTCCTGGCCTACATGGTGGGCATCTCTAACATGAAGGAGATCCACCGCGTGTTCGAGTACCACGGTGCCGAGCACAAGACCATCGCCTGCTATGAAGCCGGGGACGAGCTGACCGTGGAGAACGTGCGCAAGTACACCCGCTTCCACCCCCGCTGCGGCACCAGCTTTTTGATTTTGGTGGTCATCGTCAGTGTGTTCCTCTACAGCGTGCTGCCCTGGGGCAGCATCGGTCTGCGGGTGGTGTGCAAGCTGCTGCTGCTGCCGCTGGTCATGGGCATCAGCTATGAGCTGCTCAAGTGGTGCGGCCGGTCAGATAACTGGGCCACCCGCATCATCCGGCAGCCCGGCATCTGGGTGCAGCACCTGACCGTGTTTGAGCCGGACGACAGCATGATCGAAGTGGCCATTGCCGCCGTGACGCCCGTCCTGCCCGAGAACCCGGAGGATGGCAAATGGTAACAGCTGGTATGACCCCGCGCGAAGCCGTGCGGGAAGCAGAAAACCGCCTGACCGCTGCCGGCTGTCCGGACGCGGATTTTGATGCGCGGGAGTTGTTCCGGCTGGCATCCGGGCGGGACATGCGCATCTCGGACCGGCCCCTGACCGCAGAAGAAGCGGACAGGCTGGAAGCCTTGTGCAGCCGCCGCGCGGCCCGGGAGCCGCTGCAATACCTGTGCGGCAGCTGGAGCTTTCTGGACTTTGAGCTGGCCGTGGGGCCAGGTGTGCTCTGCCCCCGGGCGGACACCGAGGTGGTGGCCGAAGCGGCCGCGCAGGCTGTGGCGGACATCGCCGCACCGAAGGTGCTGGACCTCTGCGCAGGGACCGGCTGCCTGGGGCTGGGCGTCAAGCGCTTTTGCCCTACTGCGCAGGTGGCCTGTGTAGAAAAAAGCCCGGAAGCCTTTGCGTATCTGGAAAAGAACGCCTGCTGTGCACTGGCCGGGCAGGGCAGGCAGACCGAGAACCTGCTGGAGCCCACTGCTTTTGAGCAGGCGGACGCTCCTGCATTTGACTGGGGCCCTGCGCTGAACGCCCTCAAGGCAAAGCCCGCCTATGCCGTACAGCCGGTACAGGGGGATCTGTTCACCTATTGGGAAACCCTGCCGGAAGGGCAGCTGGACCTGATCGTGTCCAACCCGCCGTACCTCACCGCTGCCGAGATGCAGCAATTGCAGCCGGAAGTGGCGCAAGAACCTGCCATGGCGCTGGAAGCAGGGGAGGACGGCCTTGTGTTTTACCGCGCCCTTGCGCAGCATTACCGGCAGGCCCTGCGTCCCGGCGGCGCACTGGTGCTGGAGATCGGCTGGCAGCAGCGGCAGGCTGTGACCGACCTGCTGGCCGAAAACGGCTGGGCCGACATCGAATGCCGCAAAGACTACGGCGGCAACGACCGGTGCATCATCGCCCGGCGGCCGCAAATAAAATTGGAAAAATAAAACAACTTCCTGTTGTAATATTTTGATTTTGTGTTATACTATAGAAGAAAGTAAAACACAGCCCGTTTTCTGTGGGCAAAAAGCATAAAGGAGCAGCACGCTATGGCAAAAAATCAGAACACTGTCGCCCCGGCAACCAAAAAGACCGGCGCGGAAGCCAAGAAGGACGCTCTGGCCACCGCCCTGGCCCAGATCGAAAAGCAGTTCGGCAAGGGTGCCGTCATGAAGCTGGGCGACAACGCCGCCATGCAGGTGGATTCCATCTCCACCGGCAGCCTGGGCCTGGATATGGCGCTGGGCGTGGGCGGTGTGCCCCGCGGACGCATCGTGGAGGTGTACGGCCCGGAGTCCAGTGGTAAGACCACGCTGGCGCTGCACGTTCTGGCCGAGGCCCAGAAGAAAGGCGGCGAAGTGGCCTTCATCGACGTGGAGCACGCGCTGGACCCCGTCTATGCCGAAGCACTGGGCGTGGACATCAATAACCTGTTGGTCAGCCAGCCGGACACCGGTGAGCAGGCCATGGAGATCTGCGAAGCACTGGTGCGCTCCGGTGCCATCGACGCCATCGTCGTGGACTCGGTGGCTGCCATGGTGCCCCGTGCCGAGATCGAGGGTGAGATGGGCGAGAGCCACGTGGGCCTGCAGGCCCGTCTGATGAGCCAGGCCATGCGCAAGCTGACTTCCGTCATTGGCAAGACCAACACGGTCTGCATCTTCATCAACCAGCTGCGCGAGAAGGTGGGCGTCGTCTACGGCAGCCCGGAGGTCACCACCGGCGGCCGCGCCCTGAAGTATTATTCCTCGGTGCGTATCGACATCCGCCGCGTGGAAGGCCTGAAGGATTCCTCCGGCCAGTTCATCGGCAACCACACCCGTGCCAAGATCGTCAAGAACAAGGTGGCCCCGCCGTTCCGTGAGGCCGAGTTCGACATCATGTTCGGCGAAGGCATCTCCAAGGTGGGCGAACTGCTGGACCTGGGCGTCAAGCTGGGCATCGTGCAGAAAAGCGGTGCGTGGTTCAACTATGGCGACATCCGCCTGGGCCAGGGACGCGACAACTCCAAGCAGTTCCTGAAGGATAACCCCGAGATCGCCAACGACATCGAGGGCCAGATCCGCGCCAACGCCGACAAGCTGTATGCTTCCCGCCGCCCGGCAGGCAAGGCCGCTGCTGCGCCCGCCGACGAAAAGGCCGAGGCACCCGCACAGGACGCCAAGGAGCCGGTGGTCAAGGCCCCTGCCCGCAGCAGCGAGAGCGAACTGGACATCATGGTGGAGGACTAAATGTCCTTTTACCGGAAAAATTACCGCCCGCGCCGGGACGGAGAGGAGCCGGAAAAGTGTGCCGACCCGGCCAAGGCCCGCGCCCGGGCGCTGGACGCCCTTGCGGCCCGGGAGATGACCAGCGGCCAGCTGTACGAGCGGCTGTGCGTCCGCTTCACCGAGCAGGCTGCCGCCGAAGCCGTGGCCGAAATGGTGGAGCTGGACTACGTCAACGATGACCGCTATGCCGAAGCCAAAGCCCACAGTCTGCTGGCGGCCCGCAAGAGCCGCCGCGCCGCCGCCCAGAACCTGCGCCAGAAGGGCCTGAACGCCCAGCAGATCGAGCAGGCGCTGGAAAGCGTCTACGCCCCGGACGAGGACGGCGAAAGCCCGGAGCTGGAGGCCGCCGCCGCGCTGGTGCGCAGCCGCTACAAAAACAAGCTGGCGGCAGGCCGCCGCGACCTTGTGGTGGCGGCACTGCAGCGGCGCGGGTTCGCGTATGCGGTGGTGAAGGAAGCAATCCGCAGGGCGGAGGAAGAATGACGTTCTGTTAGGGACGCTCCGCTGGGGACGCTCCGCTGGGGACGCTCCGCTGGGCCAGAGGTAGGGAGGGGTGTTTCGACTCCCCCCTCCCTGCCTCTGGACTCCACCCACCCCGCAACGAGAAAGGGGCTGCTCGCCCCTTTCAACCCCAAAGGAGAAGTCGAAGCGGAAAAATGCTAGCCGCTTCGCTCAGACGGGTTGCGGTGCCCAGCGTCCACTTCGTGCCTTGAGCGGCACTCGTGTCCTGCTGACCGCTGCCCCAACAGCTCCTCCCTGTATCCGCCGCTGGCGGCGGTCGTCGCCGTTGCACTTTTTTCTCGCTTCTCCGATTGATAGGCCCCTCAGCCGCT
>QWCE01005973.1_pt1 | contig 10743 bp, 7 predicted proteins | sample 1972531 | NCBI WGS metagenome assembly QWCE01 (sample SAMN09866716, study PRJNA288562) | Human gut metagenome isolate term4_stool, whole genome shotgun sequencing... | reverse complement strand
CATCTTGATATGCTCAACATAGTTATTTTCAACATCATCATGAATCCTTATAGTCATTCGTTGATCTTCATAATCATTTTTATTGTACCACATATTTACAAAAAAATCTCCTAACAGCATACAACATAATACTTATTTCCTCTTTCTATTTTTTCATATATGAATAATATCCGTCATTTTCCTTTCGCACTGTCATATTAAATCCATCTGATATTTTATGTCCCTTTTCTTTAAATTTCACATTTATTTCTGACAGCTTTATATCTTCCTCCGACTGCTGTTTTTTTGTCATATTGGCTGTAAACATCAGCTTTGTTCCAGATTTACACACAACTTTTACTTTTTTATTTTCTTTCCAATTGCTGTCTTTGTCAGATGAAACTTTTTTTTCTATCGACATACTGGAATTTATCTCTTTAACATTGCAAATATATGTGTCTCCATCACCAGCTTTGCCAAATTGCAATATAAATTGGATTTTTATTATCTCTCCGTCTTTTGTTGCATGGACTTTTAATTCCTGTTTTTTGTTAGTTCTTATTTCTGTACCATCAGCACAATTGTCCTCACTTTTAACCGAACCACTGGTTTTTTCCTCCGTTTTATCATAATCTGTACTTACATCATCTTCTGTCCCACTTTTTTTATTTTTCTGCGTGTCTGCTGCTATATCCTGGAACGCGCTGGTTCGTGTTCCGTCAGAGTCCTGTGTTTCTTCCTCTGTTATCTCAGGATTATAGATATGTATATTTTCTGACGCATAATTAAATGTCTCACTCTCATCCATAGAATCATCATTCTTGCTTTTATCATAGTTTTTTTCAATATTCTGCCCTGTCGGCCTTAAATCATTTTTATATGACTTTTTCGGTTTTTCATATACAAGTAACGCACAACCTATAACTGCTGCGGCTGTCCCGATGGCAAATACCGTTTTTGCATATTTTTTTAATCTCTTTTGTCTAAAAGACATCTTTTTAATATTTTCTGAATAATCCTCTGCTTCTTTTAGCATTTCTTCTGAAACATCGCCAATGGCATACATCAGCTTTTCTGCCTCTTTTTCGCTCACACTACCGCCTCCTTTTCAAGCCATACGGCAAGTTTCTTTCTCATACGGCTAAGGATTGATTTTACTGTACCCTCTTTTATATCAAGCTCCTCAGCGATTTCCTTAATATCCATAACATAGAAATATCGTTTCAAAAAGACGGTACGGTTTCTCTTAGTCTGTTTCCACAAAAAATCTTCTATCGACTCTGTAAGAAGTTTATATTCCATGTCTTTTTCCACGGTCTTTCCGTCAGTTATACATTCATTAAGTTCCTCTATCGCAATATTCACACTACTCCCTCCTCTTTTTAATGCGTGCATATCCCTATACCTGTTAAGCGACAGATTTCTAACTATCTTGGCAAGAAATGTACTAAGCACTGACGGGCGGCTTGGTGGAATCGTATTCCATGTCCTTAGCCATGTATCATTTACACACTCTTTTGCATCTTCCTCATCATGTACAATACGCTCTGAAATACAAAAACAATAACGGTCATATTTTTCAGATAATTCGTTAATACCGTTTTCATTTCTGTCCCATATCAACTGTACTATTTTCTCATCTTCCATGTATCTCCTTTTTGTTAAGTCAAAATTTCAATGTTTATAATTGATTTCCGTTTTATACCAGTAACAGTTCAGCCTTTGATTGCATCTGCATCCTGTATGCTGTATGTTTTTTATTTTTCTATAACTCTATTTACTGCTCCCATAAATATCGGAAGACCGTCACTTGTTGAAACTATTATAATAAATGGTCTGTTACAATTCATTGTGACAGTATCCTTTTTTTCGTCTGCAAACCCCACAAGGGCAACCTCTGTATATGAGGCCATACTGCATCCGTTTTCGTCAATCGTCAGCCTGCTTTTTTGTTTTGCTTTACTAACATAAATTCCACCTTCTGATTTATTTTCTCCATCTGACACAAACATTTTAGAAAAATCTGCTTTTTTCCCATCAAAAATATTTTTTATACCCATATCCTGCATCAATGGATTTAATTCAAGTTCACTTTTAAAATCCAGTTTAGGCATTGAAAATCTTACTATCTTAGAATAATCCCATTTTTTATTGAATTTGTTACACAATGAAATTATCTGCTTTGCATCCTTTTTATTTATGAGTTTGTCTGCTGCCACATTTTCCTTTGGCAGTATTATATTCATATTTGCATTTGTCATGGGTATCGAAACTGCCTGATACCTGCCATTCTCGGTATAGGCATAAGCATACTCTGAATTTAAAAAGCTGCATTTTTCCTTATCAATCTTTTCCTCCTCAGTTGTATTGCCACAGGTGTATCTAGACTGACCGTAGAATATACCTGTCTTTGTATTATCTTTATCAAATCTGACATTCCACTGCTCCTTAAAATTTACGGTCGACAACATTAGCATAGCCATGTCTTTATTTGTTTTCAGATTACCTTTTATCTTACCACCTGTCTGCTCATCAATCCATTTATTTATTTTATTATTAAAACTTTTACTTCCCATCTCTCCCGTTAAACTATACGCATTATAATCATTTTTAAGTATTGTGTCGACTCCTCCGGAATAATCATATTTATCACTTTGCCATACTGAATTACCCAAAGAACAATTTTCGGATTTTATTTTGCCGCTTATATACCCCATCATCTTTCTTACTATCTTCTGTTCTTCCTCCCTTTCTTTCTCCTCTCTGTCATTTGCATTTATGTAATCCGAAACAGCTGCTCTAAACATATTTTTGCTAAATGAATTCAATATCTGTTCCCGACTCTGCCCTGCAGTCATTTCCGAGAGCATTCCGCTTGCAAGATACATATTGATGTTTGAGCAGGCAACAAGCCCCTGTTGTGGATTATCCCCCCAGCTCTGTTTAAGAAAATGATATAAAAGACTGCTGTTATAATCTTTATAAATCTGTTTATAGTTTTTAACTTCTTTCTTTGACAAATTTACAGGTAATTTTTTCTTTTTTCCAACAAGTTTCTTTTTCTTGTCTTGTACTCCACTACTTAATGACTCACCATCCTTTTTCTGATTATCAGATATTTTTTGCGTATCTACATTTTTGTTTCCTTTTTCATTAAGACTTATCTTTCTGCCGCCACATCCGGTCGTCGTTCCTGCTATTACAAGTGTCATAAATAATGCAAATACCTTTGCAATCATGTCTTTTCTCATAAAAAAACCTCCTTTAAACTTCCGTTATTATTGAAAACAAACATCATAAGAAATTAAACTTATGACAATTTTGCTTTCTACTTATAATAACCCGGTTATTTAAAGAAGGTTGCATTTTTTTATAAATTTTTTAACACAATTTGCAAAAGCAATGCAATAGCATCATCAAGGATACCACGACATCATTTTACACCTCGTGCTGCTCTGAGATAGTAGCCACATCTACAATAGAAAGCTTATCTTTGCCCTCTGTCTCAAGTGATGTAAGAAGTGCTGCTGCCGTATCAAGCGATGTAAGACAATTTACACCTGTCTCAATAGCAGTTCTTCTGATGATGAAACCATCTTTAAGTTTATCATCATGTGTCGGTGTATCTATTACAAGGTCTATCTGATGTTCGAGAAGCAGATCCATAAGCGTAGGCGCTTCTTCATTTATACGGTTTACAGGGATTGCAAGAACTCCTGCTTCGTTAAATACCTTGGCTGTTCCTCTTGTAGAGAATATGTCATAGCCAAGTTTCTTAAAACGTTTAGCAATCTCGATTCCCTCTTCTTTGTCGGCATCATTAAGAGTGATTATCATCTTCTTGTGCTTTGGAAGATCCACTCCCGCTCCCTTGAATGCCTTGTAAAGTGCTTCGTTAAAGTCTTTTGAAATACCAAGACACTCACCTGTTGATTTCATCTCAGGTCCAAGGCTTATCTCTGCACCTCTAAGCTTTTCAAATGAGAATACCGGCATCTTTATTGCAATATATTTTGACTTCTTTGCAAGACCTGTTCCGTAACCAAAATCTTTAACCTTAGCACCAAGGATAACTTTTGTTGCGAGGTCTACAATAGGAATACCTGTAACCTTGCTGATATATGGTACTGTACGGCTTGAACGAGGATTTACCTCGATTACATATACCTGATCATGGTAAACAATAAACTGTATATTGATAAGTCCGATTACATGAAGTGACTTAGCAAGTTTTCTTGTGTAGTCAACAAGCATGTCCTGAATTCTCTCTGTAATGGTCTGTGCCGGATATACCGAAATACTGTCGCCTGAATGAATGCCGGCTCTCTCAATGTGTTCCATAATACCCGGAATAAGAATATCCTCACCGTCGCATACTGCATCTACTTCTATCTCTTTTCCCATAAGATACTTATCGATAAGGATAGGATGCTCCTGATGGTATCTTGTAACTATCTGCATGAATTTTTTAATATCATCATCAGATACTGCTATCTGCATACCCTGTCCACCAAGTACATATGAAGGACGAATAAGTACAGGATAACCGAGTTCATTTGCAACCTTAAGAGCTTCCTCTGTAGTAAATACTGTATCACCCTTTGCTCTAGGTATCTTGCACTCTTCAAGAATCTGGTCAAATAATTCTCTGTCCTCTGCAGCATCTACGTCCTCTGCACTTGTTCCAAGAATTTTGACACCCATCTTCATAAGGGACTCAGTAAGATTTATGGCTGTCTGTCCACCGAACTGAACTACTGCTCCGTCAGGCTTTTCAAGACGGACAATATTTTCAACATCTTCCGGTGTGAGTGGCTCAAAGTAAAGTTTATCTGCTATATCAAAGTCAGTACTTACTGTCTCCGGGTTATTGTTTACGATAATTGTCTCATAACCCTCCTGTTTGAGAGCCCATACGCTGTGAACTGAACAATAATCAAACTCTATACCCTGTCCGATTCTGATAGGTCCTGAACCAAGTACCATAATTTTTTTCTTTTCAGTTTTATCTTCAACTTCGTTCATTCCATCGAAACAGCTGTAATAATATGGTGTCTCTGAAGCAAACTCAGCGGCACATGTATCAACCATCTTAAACGCTGCCGTAATACCGTATTCATAACGGAGATTTTTAATTTCTTCCTCTGTTTTTCCTGTCCAGCGTGCGATAACATTGTCAGGGAACTCAAGTCTCTTTGCCTCTTTTAATAATTCCTTGTCAAGATTTCCTTTTGACTCCTTAATCTTCTTCTCCATTTCAACAAGGATTGCAAGTTTATCGATAAACCATTTGTCAATCTTTGTAACTTCATGAATCTCATCATAAGATGCAATTCCACGGCGTAGAATTTCTGCGATAAGGTAAATTCTGCGGTCATCTACTACCGAAAGATGTTCAAGCACTTCCTCATCAGACATATTGTCATAATCTCCTGTCTCAAGACAGTCAACATGCTGTGAAAGTGATCTTATAGCTTTCATAAGTCCGCCCTCAAAGTTTGTGCAGATACTCATAACCTCACCGGTTGCTTTCATCTGTGTAGTAAGAGTTCTCTTTGCACTGATAAACTTATCAAACGGAAGACGAGGTATCTTAACTACTACATAGTCAAGTGCAGGCTCAAAACTTGCATAGGTCTTTCCTGTTACGGCGTTTGGTATCTCATCAAGTGTATAACCGAGTGCAATCTTTGCTGAAACTTTTGCAATAGGATATCCTGTTGCTTTTGAAGCGAGAGCCGAAGAACGGCTTACACGAGGATTTACCTCGATTACTATATATTCAAATGATGTAGGATGAAGTGCAAACTGTACGTTACATCCACCTGTAATTCCAAGTTCATCAATAATCTTTAATGCAGATGTACGAAGCATCTGATACTCTTTATCTGATAATGTCTGAGATGGTGCAACTACGATGCTGTCACCTGTATGAACTCCTACAGGGTCAAGGTTTTCCATGTTGCAGACAGTAATACATGTTCCGTTGCTGTCACGCATTACCTCATACTCAATTTCTTTCCATCCGGCGATACATCTCTCTACAAGTACCTGACCTACTCTTGAAAGTCTGAGACCATTTGAAAGGATTTCAACAAGTTCTTCCTCGTTGTGTGCTATACCGCCGCCTGAACCTCCAAGTGTGTACGCCGGTCTTAGAACAACCGGATAACCAATCTTATTTGCAAATGCAATACCATCCTCAATATTTTCTACAAGTTCAGATGATGCACATGGCTCCCCGATTCTTTCCATAAGGTCTTTAAATTCCTGACGTCCCTCTGCGTTTCTGATAGTTTCAGCCGTTGTTCCAAGAAGTTTTACTCCATGACTGTCAAGAAATCCTGATTCTGCAAGTTCCATACCAAGATTAAGTCCTGCCTGTCCACCCATATTAGGAAGAAGACTGTCCGGTTTTTCAACTTCAATGATATGCTGTAACACCTCTGTTGTAAGAGGTTCTATATAAACCTTATCTGCAATGTCCTTATCTGTCATAATAGTTGCAGGATTTGAATTGACAAGGATAACTTCCATTCCCTCTTCTTTAAGAGAACGGCATGCCTGTGTTCCTGCATAATCAAACTCTGCGGCCTGTCCGATTACAATAGGACCTGAACCGATTACAAGTACTCTCTTGATTCCTTCCATCTTTGGCATTATTTATTTCCTCCAATCATCTTCATAAATTCATCAAACAACATCTCTGAGTCTTTAGGGCCTGCATTTGCTTCCGGATGAAACTGTACTGTTTTTACAGGCTTACCGATATATTCAAGTCCCTCAATAGTTCCGTCATTTACATTTACGAACCAAGGTTTTGCAACTGATGCGTCTATTCCGTCTGCATCTACTACATATCCATGATTCTGTGAAGATATATATACTTTTCCTGTCTCAAGATTTTTAACAGGATGGTTTGCTCCTCTATGTCCGTATTTCATCTTATATGTTTTTGCATCATGTGCAAGTGCCATAAGCTGATGACCGAGACAGATTGCAAAAACAGGAATTCCCGAATCAGCAAGCTTCTTTACCTGTGCAATAATATCAACGCACTCTGCCGGGTCTCCCGGTCCGTTGGTAATCATAATTCCGTCAGGTTTTGACGCAATAACTTCATCCGCATCAAAATCACAAGGATAAACTGTTACATTGCATCCTCTGTTCAAAAGACATCTTATAATGTTTTTCTTTGTTCCTACATCTATAACTGCAATGTTTTTATCTGCAGCAACTTTATCTGAACCTATATCTCCCGGAACATATTTTTCTGTTTCATCACATGAAACCTTTTTAACAACTCCCGTAACAGTATATTCTTTAAGTTTTGGAATAATCTCATCAAGATTATAATTCTCATTTGTTGTTATCATTCCGTTCATTGTACCCTTTTCACGAAGAATCTTTGTGAGTGCTCTTGTATCAATAGAGCTGATACCCGGTATATCATTTTCTTCAAGGAAATGCTGTACAGTATCTTCTGAGCGGAAGTTGCTAGGCATTCTCGCAAGTTCTCTTACTATAAAGCCGTCCGGCCAGCCTTTTCTTGATTCCATATCTTTATAACATACGCCGTAATTACCGATAAGCGGATATGTCATTGTGACCGCCTGTCCTGCATAACTTGGGTCTGTCAGAACCTCTAAATAACCTGTCATCGATGTATTGAAAACTATCTCTGAAATTATTTCTTTGTCTGCGCCAATACTTTTTCCTTCAAATACTGTTCCATCTTCTAATATAAGAAACGCCTTCTTCATACTAAAGTTCCCATTCCTTTCCATTAAGTTCTAATATCATTTCAGCGGTTTCTACCATATTTGTACCACTGTCCATACTAAGTTTTTGAATATAATGATGTGCTTCATCTTCTGTCATTTGATTACGTTCCATCAAAAGCTCTTTAGCTGTCGTAATCACTTTTCGGTCATTTTCAGATCTGGCTTTCGGTTTCTTCTTCTGTTTCTTCTTCCATCTGTTGTACTGAACCATCATCATTTCCAAAGTGTTCAGTAAATCCTGTACTTTAAAAGGCATGGCGAGAGAAACAATACCGTCTAAGTCACAATCCTCAAGTTTTGCAGGAGACGCAAGTAACAGCATATTAAACCCTTTTGGCAGGTAATCATTTATCTCCGAATAATGCATATCCGAAAATTTATATCCTGAAATAATGATACCTCCATCAAGTTCATTTACCGCACCTACTATTTGTGCTCCACTGTCACAAACCATGTTTACATCATAACCATTACGAACAAGAAGCTTTCTTAAGTTTTTCGCATCGTCCAATTTAGGAAACGCTATAATTAAATCTGCCATGCAGAAACCTCCTGTCTGCTGCTGTATAAACGATTAATTCTATAAACTGGTCAGATATCTTTTTGTCTCCCAAAGAGTTACCTGTGTGCAGTATTCATTCCATTCCTGATCTTTACTCTTTATCAGATGCTCAGAAATATGCGCACCGACAACCTCCTGCAGGAAATCATCTTCTTCAAAGAGCTTTACTGCTTCATAAAGTGTCCTTGGAAGAGTTTCGCATTTTTTTGCCTCTTTCTCAGATAAATCATCCATACAGACCGGAGGTTCAAGTCCTTCTTTTATACCGCTAAGTCCTGCCGCCAGACATGCCGCAATAACAAGATACGGATTTGATGCCCCATCAGGGCTTCTGAGAACTATCCTTGCTCCGTCACTTCCTATGGAAGTAAGCCTTATAAGGGGACTCGAATTGGTAGATGACCATCCCACGGTAACAGGTGCAAGATATCCCGGTATCAATCTTTTATAAGAATTGACTATAGGGTTATTTATGAGCGACATATTTGCAATATGACTTAGAAGTCCTGCCATAAACTGATATCCCTCTTTGCTTACACCAAGGTCATCATTTTCATCATTAAAAACATTTTTTCCATCCTTATATAAAGCAAATGTATAATGTGCCCCGGAACCTTTTGTATCCTTCTTTGGCTTTGGCATAAACGTCGCATTCACACCGTGTCTTTTTGCAACGGTACGAATGACAAGCCTTGCAGTCATAATATTGTCTGCCATGTCAAGTGCATCTGCATAGCTTAAGTCAAGAACATGCTGCGCCGCCTCATCCGAATGATAAGAAGTCTCAACACTTATTCCCATATCTGCAAGATAAAGCACCATATCACGTCTTGCATTTTCACCACCATCAGCAGGCCCGACATCAAAATAGCCGCCCTGTTCACTTGAATGATTGGTCGGCTCTCCATTTTCGCCGAGGTCAAAAAGGAAGAACTCATTCTTGATGGCTACCCTAAATTCGTATCCAAGTTCCTTTGCCTCTGAAATAACTTTCTTTAAAATATATCTGCTGTCACCGTCAAACGGTGTACCATCAGGTTTGACAACATCGCATAAAAAGCGTGCAACCTTGCCATGCTGTGGACGCCAGGGAAATATAACAAATGTATCTAAATCCGGAACTAAAAATAATTCTTCATATCCAGTACCACGGAAACCTTCAATAGCTGCACAATCGAACTTATAATGTCCGTCTAAAATCTTGTCAAGCTGATCTATTGTGGTGGCCATGTTCTTTAAATTTCCGGATATATCTGTAAATTGAAGACGTATAAATTCTATATCTTCATCATCTATCAAATCCACTATATCCTGTCTGGTATATTTTGCCATCATTCTTCCTCCTTGCATCATTTATATATGTCTACACATTGTTCCTATTATACATAAAAAACGCCAATGTGTCAAAGTAATTTGCAATCATTTTTATTCATTTTCCAGTTATATTTATTCATTTTTGTTTTACATAAATACAGTACCATTTTTTCAAGACCATAACCAGCCGTATAAATCCAAATAAACAGGAGTACCGGCTGTTATGCGGCACCCCTGTTTAAATGAATTATATTTATATTTTTAGGACTTTACAATTATTTTTATGGCAATTTTTTTATGCAAGATTTGTGTAACCCATAAGGAACTTATCTACTTCTTTCGCTACATGTCGTCCCTCATTTATTCCCCATACTACAAGTGACTGGCCACGATGCATATCTCCCGCCGTAAACACCTTATCCACTGACGTTTTATAGCTTCCCACGGCTGTCTCAACATTTGTACGGGCATTTAATTTTACTCCAAACGCTTTGGCAACATATTCCTGAGTTCCAAGGAAACCTGCAGCGATAAGTACATAGTCTGCCGGTATCTCAAACTCACTTCCCGGTATCTCGGTCATATTTAATCTGCCTGTCTTTGTATCTTTCTTTGGCTCAAGTTTTACAAGTTTAACTTTCTTTAATTTACCGTTCTTATCAGCAATAAACTCTTTTACTGTTGCCTGATAAATTCTAGGGTCTTTTCCAAATACTGCGATTGCTTCTTCCTGACCATAGTCAGTCTTGCAGACGCGTGGCCATTCAGGCCATGGATTGTTTGCTGCTCTTTCATCCGGAAGTTTAGGCATCATCTCTATCTGTACTACTGATTTTGCACCCTGTCGTATTGCTGTACCAACGCAGTCATTACCTGTATCACCGCCACCGATAACAACTACATTTTTTCCTTTAGTGTCTACCCATCCGTCTTTTTTTCCTGTAAGTACATGTTTTGTAGAACGTGTAAGGAAATCAACTGCAAAATAAATTCCATCAGCTTCACGGCCTGTTGCTTTAATGTCTCTTGGATTTGATGCTCCGCATGCAAGAATGACACTGTCATATTCTTTAACAATATCTTCTGCTTTTACATTCTTTCCGA
>QWCE01005966.1_pt1 | contig 10759 bp, 8 predicted proteins | sample 1972531 | NCBI WGS metagenome assembly QWCE01 (sample SAMN09866716, study PRJNA288562) | Human gut metagenome isolate term4_stool, whole genome shotgun sequencing... | reverse complement strand
GTCCAGATTCACATCGGCGTCGGCCTCATCCTCGATGATCTTGATGCCGCGCTCTTCAAGGAGCGTATAGAGCGTTTCCACATCCATCCTGCACTGTGCAGCCAAAGTTTTGGCCTCCTGTGCCGACAGGGTGCCTTCGCCTTTCGTCAACAGTTCCTTCAAAGTCATGCCCATTTCGCTCTCTCCTTCTCACTGCGGGGGAAGCGCCCCGCAAGTGAACTTGTCTCATAGTTTCGGTCTTGATGCATAGAAGTTGTTTTCATGGCCAGACGGTGTGCAATGGCTGTGAAAACAGCTTCTTAAATCACAAGACCTCCGTTGACGCCGAACACCTGGCCGGTGATGTAGCCGGCGTCTTCTCCGGCGAGGTACAGCAGAAGCTTTGCCACCTCTTCGGCGGTGCCGAGACGGCCCACAGGGGTCTCTTCGGCCAATGCCGCTTTGTCCTCAGCAGTGAACGAGGCCATCATATCGGTGTCGATGACGCCGGGGGCCACACAGTTCACGGTGATGCCGCTGGGACCTTCTTCTTTTGCCAGTGCCTTGGTCAGGCCGATGAGGCCCGCTTTAGCGGCGGAATAGTGTACCTCGCAGCTGCCGCCGGTCTGGCCCCACATGCTGCTCACGGTGAGGATGCGGCCCGCTTTGCGGCGTATCATCCCGGGCAGGGCCAGCTGGCAGAGGTTGAACGCACCGGTCAGGTTGACGTCCAGCATCCGCTGCCACTCTTCCGGCGTGATGTCGGTGAACAGCTTCTGCTGGGCGATGCCCGCGTTGCTCACCAGCACATCCACCCGGCCCAGCGCCTGCTCGGCGGCGCGGAAGGCCAGCTCACAGCTGGCCCGGCTGGCCACGTCACACTGGATGGCCAGTACGCCCGGCAGCTCTTTTTGCAGGGCTGCGGCGGCCTCGGCGTTGGTGTGGTAGAACACTGCCACCCGGTAGCCCGCCGCATAGAATGCGCGGGCTGCTGCTGCGCCGATGCCCCGGTCGCCGCCCGAGATGAGGACGGTGCGGTCCTTCGCCGCCGGGGCAGTGCTCCGGGGCTCTGCCGCAGGTTCCGGCTCGCGTTCCGGTGCCGGTGTGTTCTCCGGCGCAGCGCTGACCGGCGTTTCCCTCGTTTCCTGCATCGGCGGTGCGGCCGCAGCCGCTTCTTCCGGCTCGGGCAGGGTCGGCCTGCGCTGTTCTTTCTTCGGCCCGGCGTCTGCAAGGTCAAATGTCAGCTCAAATTCGTCGTTGTACAAGAGTCAAACCCTCCTGTCCACTATTTTCGGCCGCAGCGCCTCTTCGTGTCAAAGCCTCTGCGGCGGGAAAGGAAACAGCTTCCCCCCCCCCGCCGGAGCTGCGCTCTGCTCACTTTTTCCGGTCTAGTCCGGCTCTGCGGCGCGCCCGGCGGCATTTGTGTGGTTTCGACAAGTTTCCATTGAATAATATAGCACAATCGGGCGAAAAAATAAAGTGGTCACCGGTGATTTTTTCACGCAGTTCCCACTTTTTTCACAGATTCAGGGGTTCACGGGCGGCTTCCAGCGGGGCTTTGCGGCCCGCCTGGCCCGCAGTGAAACAAAAAATTCCTGCAAAAGCTGCTGTGCCTCATCGGCCCGCAGTCCCTTCTCGATGACGGGGTGATGGTTGAAGGGCTGGGCGAAGAGGTCTGTCACCGAGCCGCAGCAGCCCGCCTTGACGTCGGCGGCACCGTACACCACCCGCTTGATGCGGCTGTTGATGATGGCGCCGCTGCACATGGGGCAGGGTTCCAGCGTCACGAACAGCTCACACTGCCACAGCCGCCAGCCGCCCAGCTTTTTGCAGGCCGCGTCGATGGCCAGCAGCTCCGCGTGGTGGAGGGCGTTTTTCTCCGTCTCGCGGGTGTTGTGGGCGGCAGAGATGATCTCTCCGTCCTTCGCCACTACCGCGCCCACCGGCACTTCGCCCAGCGCAGCGGCCTTTCGGGCCTCTTCCAGCGCCGCGCCCATCAGCTCAAAATCGGTCATCCCATTCCCCTTTCTGCCAGCCGTGCGGCAAACACGAGGCAGTTATTTATAATATGTAACGCGCTGCCGGGCCATACGCTCTTCGCTTTCCGGGCCGCCCAGCCGAAGATGAGCCCCATGCCCAGCGCATAGGCCCGGGCCGTCCAGCTGCCGTGCAGGGCCGCAAAAAGCACCGCCTGCACCACCACAGCCCCCGCGCCGCCCAGCGGCTGCAAAAGATAGAGCGCCCCGCCCCGAAAGGCAAGCTCTTCCGCCAGAGGGGTCACAAGGCAGATGCGCAGCGCAGCCCACGCGAGGGCCGCGCCCTCGGGCAGAGCCGTCTTTTCTGCCGGGAGCAGCAGCTGTGCTCCCGCCGCCAGCAGCGCCCAGAGCACTGCCGCCTCGGCCAGGACCCGGCACTGAGCCGGAAAAGACGGCTTTTCCGTTTCCCTTATCAGTCTTTTCACGGCGCACCCTCCTGTCGGCGGACATTGTACCATACTGCCGCCCCGTTTTGCAAGCAGTTTTTCGTTCATTCGAAGAAATTTCACTCAAAAGATTGACATTCCGCCCGACGTTCTGGTATACTTTGTACGACTTTTTTATGAATTTGTCGTTTTACTAAAGACACACGATGAACGCACCCATGGAGGTACGAACTATATGATACGCATTCTTACCGATTCCGCATCCGACATCCTGCCCGCCGAGGCCGCGCAGCTGGGTGTGGACGTCATCCCCCTCAACGTCACCCTCGAGGACGGCACCGTCATCCGGGACGGCGTGGACCTGACTCCCAGCGAGTACTACGAGCACATGGCCGGCTGCAAAAAGCTGCCCACCACCAGCCAGCCCAGCCCTGAGCTGTTCGAAAAGTTCTACGCCGAGGCTGCTGCCGCCGGAGACGAGGTCGTGGGCATCTTCCTGTCCCATGAGCTGTCCGGCACCTATCAGTGTGCGAAGCTGGCCGCAGACCTGGCCAACGTGGACAACGTCCTCTTCGTGGACAGCACCAATGTCTGCCTCGGCGAGGGTCTGCTGGTGCGTATGGCCGCACACCTGCGGGATGAAGGCAAGTCCGCCGTCCAGATCGCCGCCACCCTCGAGCACGCCAAGGAGCACCTGCACCTCGTCGCCGCCATCGACGACCTGAAGTATCTGCGCAAGGGCGGCCGTCTGCCCGCCGCCGTCGCCGTGGCCGGCGGGATGCTGGGCATCAAGCCCCTCATCACCATCAAGGAGGGCAAAGTCGCCATGGCCGGCAAGGCCCGGGGGCTGCCCGGCGCATACGTCGCCCTCTTCAAGAAGATCGAGGAGCTGGGCGGCGTCAATCCCCGTTTCCCCTCTCTGGCCGGTTACACCATCAGCACCCGCGAGGTGAACCCCATCCAGACCTATCTGGTGGACAATCTCGGCCTTTCCGAGCCGCTGGTGCGCCAGATCGGCTGCGTCATCGGCACCCACGCCGGTCCCGGTGCGTTTGGTCTGGCCTTCTTTGATAACGGGCTGGTCATCGACTAAGAGTATATAGGAAGAGGCTGCTGTGCATCTGCACGGCAGCCTCTTTTCGTTTTTCCTTACAGCATATCCGTGATGAGCTTGCCCAGCAGGAGCACCAGCACCACGAGCATCATGGGGCGGATGAACTTTGCGCCCTTTCTCAGGGCGAAGTGAGAGCCGATGATGTTGCCGACGATGTTGCTGATGGCGCAGGGGATGCCCACCGGAAAGACCACCAGCCCGCTGCTCAGATAGGTGAAGAGGCTGGCGTAGTTGCTGGCGAGGTTGAGCACCTTGGCGTTGCCGTTGGCGGTGCGCAGGTCAAAGCCCATCAGGCTGGTGAAAGCGATGATGGCAAAGGTCCCGGTGCCAGGCCCCACCATGCCGTCGTACAGACCGATGCCGAGGCCGATACCCAGGGCCAGCAGGGCCTTTTTCAAATTCAGGGTGCCGTCGTCCCGGTTTTCGTCCGGGAGGTTGCGCCGCCACAGGATGATGACGGCCGCGATGGGCAGGATGATGAACATCATCATCTGCAGCACCTCATCGCTGAGCATCAGGACGATGTGTGCGCCCAAGGCACTGCCCGCAAAGCTTCCGATGGCGGCGAGGATGCCCACCTTGAGGTTCATCGCGCCGTTCTTGAAGAAGCTGGCCGTGGCGAACGTCGTGCCGCAGGCGGCGCTGAATTTGTTGGTGGCGTAAGTATAGTGAGGCGGCAGGCCCGCGAAGAGATAGGCCGGCAGACTGATGAGTCCGCCGCCGCCCGCTGCCGAATCGACAAAGCCCGCAAAGCCGGTCATGAACACCAGAAATGCCATCATCGGCAGGCTGATTTGAATACCCATTGTTATGATTCCCCTTAATATTCCTATTTCTTCCACGATTTTACTTGTACAGCTCACCCTCGCAGGCCAGAATCTGGTCGAGTATCATCCGGGACACCCGGGCGCCGTAGACCATGGAGGGATGGTCATTGTACTCGATGATGTCGTGGAAGTCCTTGTTCATCAGGACGATGACATACTCGCCGTAGGGGGTGTGGACGATGCCGCCGTCGTTGCGGCAGGCGTTCATGCTACCGCTCTTGCTGGCCACCCAGATGAGTTCCGGCTCGCCGGTCTCCTCGCAGTCGAGATAGAACTGAGGGAAGTCGTGGGTCAGCATGGTATTATAATGCTGCTGACGGAAGATGGCCAGCATCTCGGCGCTGGCCTCAGCGCTGACGAGCGTTCCCTTTGCCACCTGCGCAAACAGCGAGGCGTAGTCCCGGGGCGTCGTGGTGCCGAGGTCGTCGTAAATATCAAAGTGGAGCGGGTTGTGCAGGACGGTGTGGGCAAAGCCCATCTCCCGGATGCAGGCGTTGATGGTGTCCAGCCCCAGATAGTCGATGACCATGTTGGTGGCGATATTGTCGGAGCAGATGATCATCATGGTGGCGGCGTCTTTAACTTTCAGACTTGCGCCCACGCCCAGCGCCCGGAGCATACCGGAACCGTCCACAAAGTGCTCGGGCTTGTAGGTGATTTTTTCCTCGAGGCTGGCTTTGCCCCGGCTGGCCTGCAGATACAGGGCTGCGAGGATATAGGCCTTGATGGTGGAAGCCGTCTCAAATTCCTCGTCAGCACCGATTTCGACCGTGTGGCCGTGCAGGTCGTCCACAAAGACGCTCATCTTGCCCTGATAGGAATACAGCTCGGCGGCAATACGCTTTTCCAGCGTCATGTTTTTATCCATTTTGGAATCTCCCTGTCGTTTTATACATTATTTAGAGGTTTTCTTCGAAGAACCGCCGGGCGTTGCGGTAGAAGATGGCCTCTACCTCGTCCTCGGTGAAGCCCTCGCGGCGGAGTGCGTCGGCCAGCAGCGGGAGCTTGGAACAGTCGTCCATTTCCAGCTTGCCGCCGATGCCGTCGAAGTCACTGCCCAGACCGATGATCTCAATGCCGCCCACCTGTTTGAAGTGGGCCGCGTGCTTTGCCATCAGGGCCGTGGTGCTGCGGCAGAGCTTTTCTTCGGGCTGGTTGTCGAGGAAGCCGCTGCAGTAGTTCAGACCCACGAGGCCGCCCTTGTTGGCGAGGGCGCGGATCATCTCGTCGGTGAGGTTGCGGCAGTGGGGCGCGAGGGCGCGGCAGTTGGAGTGGCTGGCCGCAAAGGGGCGGGTGGAGTGCTCCACAATGTCCCAGAAGCCCTTGTCGGACAGGTGGCTCACGTCTGCGATGATGTGCAGACGCTCCATCTCGGCCAGGAACTCGAAGCCCTTCTCCTTCAAGCCCGTCTCGGTGTTGGGGGCGCAGGGCCAGATGTTGTGGCCCCCGCCGGGGACGACGTTGGGGCTGGCAAGCTCGTTCTCGTGGTTCCAGGTCAGGGTCATCATGCGGACGCCCAGCTCGTACATCCGGCGCAGCACGCCGATGCTGCCCTTGCAGCAGCCGCCCTCTTCAATGGTGAGCATTCCGCTGATCTTGCCCTCGGCGGCGTTTTTTCGGATGTCAGAGGGTTGATACACCGGTGCAATATCCTCCGGGTATTTTTCCATGATGCGTTTAAAGACGTCGATTTCTTCCAGCGCCGTCACCAGCGGGTCGGCACCGGGGGTCTTGTCGCCCAGATTAACAAAGGCGGCGAAGCACTGCAGCATATAGTCGCCCTTTTTCAGTTTCTGCAAGTCGATATGCAGATCATTCTGCGCAAAGCTCTTGGGCGCACCCGCCTTTTCGGCGTAGCGCAGCTCACTCAGGGTGTCACAATGTAGATCAAAGACTTTCATGGTTATCTCCTTTTAGAAAATACTCCCCACCGCATACAAACACTTCACCAGATCCTCCCGATACAGCGGATCGCTCGGCTCAAGGCTGTTGAGGACCACACCGCCGCTGGCGGCGGCACCGGTGGAGTGGATATACCGCCCTTCGCCCAGATAAAGCGCCACATGGCCGGGGAAGAAGAGCGCATCGCCGGGCTTTTTGTTCTCGAAGGCCACCTCATGCATCGGCCAGCCCTCGATGATTTTTGCGTCGCGGTAGATGAGCACACCGCACTGCATATAGGCGCTGCTGACAAGGCCTGAGCAGTCGATGCCCCGGCCCGACTTGCCGCCCCAGCGGTACTCGGTACCCATATACTTCTTTGCCTGCTCACAGACAGCGGCGCGGAAGGCATCTTCACTGCCGCCGTACCAGCGTGCCACAGCTTCCGGCACGAGCTTTTCCGCCGTTGTGTTCAGCGTCTCGGCCAGCGCGTCATTGAAGGCACGGCCCTCTCTCTGGGAGAAGACCGCCGTCATCTCATATTTCACCGGCTCCAGCGCCACATCCCGGACATAGCCCGTCCGGCCATCCGTCAGCAGGACTTTCGCCCAGCCCTTGTGGGCTTCGGCCTCTTCGGCGGTCTCAGGCTGGCGGCGGAGAACGCCTCCCCGCTCCAGTTCCATCATCCGGACGCCCTGCACCTTGGGCAGGCTGAGGACATCCGTAGCGCGGCCCACGAGAACGAGGTCTGCCCCCAGATACTCCCACAGCTCCTCCTCGCGGACAAACTGCAATTCCCGCTGATTCACATAGCCATGGTAGCCGTAAAAGCTGACCACTTCGGCCACATCGGGCGGAAGCCGGACGCCCGCAGCGGTCACGCCGCCGGGCGCAGTCCGCACCTGACAGGCCTGCCCATACAGGCCCTCGTCTCCGATGGTGGAGACAAGACCCGCCTCGCCCTCTTTGATGGTCTGGGGCAGGTCGTAAATGGTGCCGACCGGCACCGAAAACAATGCGTATTTCATGGTTCGCTCCCTTCCAGCAGCTGCAGCAGCTCATCCGGCCGCATCGAGAGGATGGCACCATCGGCGGTGCCGGTCACGGTGTCGGCCAGCGACTGCTTGGCCTGCTGCAATTCCACGATTTTTTCTTCAATGGTATCCTGTGCAATGAGCTTATACACCTGCACCGGGTTCTGCTGGCCGATGCGGTAGGCGCGGTCGGTGGCCTGATTCTGGGCGGCGACGTTCCACCACGGGTCGTAGTGGATGACGATGTCCGCTGCCGTCAGGTTGAGGCCGGTGCCGCCGGCCCGCAGCGAGATGAGGAAAACGCTCACCTCTCCCCCGTTGAACCGCCGGACCAGCTCCGCCCGGACGGGCTTCGGCGTCGAGCCCTGCAGTGTAAAGTGGCTGATGCCCTCAGCGTCCAGACGCTTTGCCAGCAGCTCGAGCATCGAGGTGAATTGGCTGAACAGCAGGATGCGGTGGCCGCCCTCCACAGCGCTGGAGACAAGCTCCGCGCAGGCGTCCAGCTTGGCACTGCCGCCCTCCCAGTTGTCTGCGATAAGGCGCGGGTCGCAGCAGATCTCCCGCAGCCGCATGAGGACGGCGAACACCGCCATCTTGTCCTCGGGCTTTGCGGCCTGCAGCTTCTCCCGGGCGTCCACCACAGCGGCCAGATAGAGCTTGCGCTGCTCCTCTTCCAGCTCGATGCGGTAGACGTTCTCGGTCTTGGGCGGCAGCTCCTTGAGCACATCCGACTTCATGCGGCGGAGGATGAAGGGGCCGGTCAGCTGATTGAGACGCCGCACGGCGGTCTGGTCTTCCTCCTGCACGATGGGCTTCTCGAACCGGCTGCAGAAGCTTTTATACGACGGCAGATAGCCCGGCATCAGGAAGGAGAAGATGCTCCACAGCTCGCCCAGCCGGTTCTCCACCGGCGTACCGGTGAGGGCGAACCGCACCCGGCTATGCACTTTGCAGACGGCCTTGTATTTCTGGGTGGTGTGGTTCTTGATGGCCTGCGCCTCGTCGAGGATGCAGGCGTAAAACTCCTGCCCCTCGTAAAGCGCCTCGTCACGCCGCAGCAAATCGTAGCTGGTCACCACGAGGTCGGCGGCGGGCCAGCTCTCAGCCAGCTCGGCGCGGTGGGCGGCGTCGCCATCCACCACCACGCAGGAGAGTTCGGGCGTGAATTTCTGACACTCCTCGGCCCAGTTCAGCACCAGCGAGGCCGGGCAGACGATAAGGCTGGGCAGAGTCTGGCCGTTCTGCTTCATGGCCAGCAGGTAGCTCAGCACCTGCACCGTCTTGCCCAGGCCCATATCGTCGGCGAGGATGCCGCCCATGCCGTAACCGTCCAGCGTCCGCAGCCAGCGGTAGCCGTCCCGCTGATATTTGCGCAGGGTCTTTTGCAGGGAGACAGGCGGGGCATACTCGCTGTCCTTGACGGCGTGGAAGCTCCGGCTGATGCGCCGGAAGGCGTCATCCCGGTTGAAGCGCACACCGGTCTGGCCCGACAGCGCCCAGTCGAGGCTGGGCGCACGGTAAAGCGGAAGCTGCGCATGGTTCTGGCCCAGCTTTGCGCCGGAGAGCTCCAGCGTTTCGTTCAGTTCGTCCAGCACTTCCAGCGAGTCATCCAGCCGCAGCAATCGGCCATCCCGCAGGCGGTGGTAGCGCTTTTTCTGGTGGAGCGACTTGAGCAGAGCTTTCAGCTCGCTCACCGGGAATTCGCCGGTGTCCACCTCCAAATCAAGCACACTGCCCTGTACCGACACACCCACCGAGATCTTCGGCGGCGCAGCCTGCAAGTCGCGGAATGCATCGCTGAGGTAGACTTCGCCCTCCGCCAGCAGGGCAGGTACACCCTCTTCAAGAAAAGTGACAAGGGTATCCTCGTCGTCTGTGCCATATTCGGCGGGGCTGGTGTCGGTCTGCTGGGTCAGATAAGTTTGGAGCAGCCGCCCGGCCCGACGCTCTGCGCGGGCGTCCCTCAATAAATCGGTCGGGGCCGCAAAAGGCGTCACCCGGTCTTCCCCATACAAAAATTCCGGGTGGGCGCGGACGGCCCCCATGTGGGGTGCATCCAGATAGAACTGCACCACCGGCTCCAGCGGTATCTGATTCAAAAGCAGCCGGTCAGGGTCGTCGATGGTGATCTTCCGGCCCAGCTCCGGCAGCACGAAGCTGCAAAACGACACGGCATCCTTGCTGGTGAAAAAGAGTCCGCTGCCACAGAGGGCGTTCAACGCGGGCAGCAGACGGGCCGCTTCGGCTCGTTCCAGCTTCCAGATGGTGTCTTCATTATAAAGGTAGCTGTAGTCGAGGCCCTGCAATGTGTACAGACTGGGCTCCACCACGATGTGTACGCCGCCCCTCTTCTTCTCGACCCGCAGCGTCAGCGCGGGCAGACCCTTTCGCAAGGCGTAACCGCCCACCTCGCCCCTCGGCTCATATAAAGCCACCAGTTCATCCAGCAGCTCACCCGACAGCGGCACACTTCCAGCGGGGCCATTTGCGATGCTGCGGGTCGGGCGGCCTGTGGCGGCTTCCACGCTCTTTACCGTATCCTGCTGGCGGCGGAGCAGCGTCAGGATTTTCTGTGCCTCGGAGGTAAAGGCGTCCCACCGGTGGACAAAGGCCAGCGTTTTGCCGTAGCTGACGCTCCGCTCTTTCTCGATGGCCGTCAGCAGTTCCGGGATGCTTTTTACGACATACTGCCGCCCGCCGTCCGAAATGCGGAGGCGCAGCAGCGGCGGCTGTCCGGAGTAGTCGAGGATGAGCTCCGGTTCCAGTTCCGCGAAGCCTCGCTGCTGGCCGTCCGAGGCCGTCAGACTCTCCACCTCGGCCAGCGCGTCCTCCTGATAAGCCCGGAGAAGCTCCTGCGCCCGCACATCCGAGACGGGTTCATCGCCTCGCCATTTCCTGCCGAACAGCATCTCGAGGCCGGAGACATAGCTATCCTTCCGGGCTGCGGCTTCTTTAGCAAATTCTGTCCCGCGCTGCACGCCCGGGATGTCCAGCAGTGCCTTCTTTTCCGGTTTTGACTCCGTCTTTTCTTCCGGCTCATCCACCTCATGCAGCAGCAGCGCACCGATGTGCTTGCAGCAGGGACCTTCGCCGTTTTCATTGAAAGGGCAGGTACAGCTGGCGCTGACGAAACTGCCGTTCTGGCGCAGCCATGCCTGCGTGCGGTAGAGATTCCGGCCGCTGCCCCGCACATCGGCGCTCAGATGACGCACGCCGTTCTCCGCCGTCTCACATTCCAGATCCTGCACCCGGTTCTCGTATGCCTTGGCCCGTGCATAGATCGTGCTGCCCAGCAGATAGCGAATCTCTTCTCTGTCCATGTCTCTGCCCTCCCTCTTGCAAGCGTCCTATTGGTTAAGCATACCGCACCCGCCGACCAGATGCAAGAGCTTTGGACGAAAAAAGCAAAAAGAAAACCGCCCTGAGAACTCTCAGAGCGGCATATTCAAGTCGGCGACTACCTATTTTCACAAGCCGTTTCCAGCTAACTATCTTGGGCACG
>QWCE01005964.1_pt1 | contig 10760 bp, 8 predicted proteins | sample 1972531 | NCBI WGS metagenome assembly QWCE01 (sample SAMN09866716, study PRJNA288562) | Human gut metagenome isolate term4_stool, whole genome shotgun sequencing... | reverse complement strand
TCCCCCATGCCTTCTTCGCTCCTCGCTTCCGCCCGTCGTTTCGCTTCAGTATACGGCAACCTTGTACGGCGCGTGAGCCTTGCGCGCCGCCGTTGACGCTTGTCTGGCGTGAGCACGAAACGAACAGACGATTGCGGGTTCCCTTTTCCTACGATCCCCCTTATGATTGAGGCACGGCTGTTCCTCGAGAACCGCCCCCGCTTCTTTCGCACGGGAGGTAGTAGATGGATCCGATCAGCAACCGTCGTCCGGGGGGCTCGGATGGCGCCGAGCCTTTGAGCGCTCAGTCGAGCGCCTTCGATGCAATTGGGAGCTTTCCAAGGCCAACCGATCTCGTCGACGCCGAGGCGCTCGCCGACGTGCGGGCGTTCAACCGCCGGTTTGCCGCGCGCGGACTGTGCTTGCTGCCGCTGCGGCTGGAAAACGGGCACGCGCTGCTCTACCTCTACCGCCCGGCGGAGCTGCGGCGCGATCTGCAAAACGGGCTGGCGCGGGAGATCCTATCCTCGGCGGGCTATCGCTGCGGGAGCTGCGAGGGCTGCGTGACCGATCTGGTTCGCCGTCTGCGCGGCAGCGCGGAATTTCCGCACGAGATCGGCCTGTTTTTGAGCTACCCGCCGGAGGATGTGCGCGGCTTCATCGAAAACCGCGCGCAGAATTTCAAGCGCGCGGGACTCTGGAAGGTCTACGGCGACGAGGCGCGGGCAGAGGCATTATTCCGAAAATTCAAAAAATGTACGCAGATCTACTGCGAACGCTGGCAGTCCGGGTCAAAGATGGACGAGCTGGCCGTCGCGGTCTGAGATAAGGAGAAATTACTATGAAGAAAACACTTGTGATCTATTGGAGCGGCACGGGCAACACCGAGGCCATGGCAAACGCGGTCGTCGACGGCATGAAGGAAGCCGGAGCGGACGTCACGTGCTGGACGGTTGACGATGTGAAGGCCGACGCAGTCGCGGAATTTGACGCGGTCGCGATGGGCTGCCCGGCGATGGGCGCGGAAGTGCTCGAGGAGACGGAGTTCGACCCGATGTACCAGTCCATCAAGGCCAGCCTGTCCGGCAAGGCCGTGGGTCTGTTCGGCTCCTACGGCTGGGGCGACGGCGAATGGATGCGCGATTGGGAAAACGACGTCAAGGCCGCGGGCGGCGAGCTCGTCCGTGAGGGCGTCATCTGCTGCGAAGCGCCCGACGACGAGGCGATTGAAGCCTGCAAGGCGCTCGGCAAGCTGCTCGCCGAATAAAAGCAGGGACGAAAACACCGCCGCTTCCGGAGGGAAGCGGCGGCGTTTTTTTATGGTGTCTGCCCTTTTTATATTGTGCACCGCGCTAAAAGGGAAGCGGGCGACCAATGGTCGCCCCTACGAACACGAGCGAAGTGCAGTGGAAGACGAATGGCCTTAATCCCCTCAGTCTGCGCTTGCGCAGACAGCTCCCCTTGATGCAATCAAGGGGAGCCTTTGGGGGCGTTCAGATGCCGGTGCGGACGTAATGTTCTTCCTTTTTCTGCTCGATCTTTTCCTCGATGGCAGTGACGGTCTTATCTTTGGCCTCGGTGATGAGGCGCTTGATCGTCCGGATCAGCCAGACGAGGACGAACACGGCCGGTGTGATAGCAAAGAGCACCATCAGCAGCAGGAAGAGGGCGGCGTAGTCCTCGGTGAGGCGCGCGGCGTTCTCCCAATAGGGATAGATGACGGCATGCGTATTCATCGAGCGTTCGCCATAGGCCAGCGCGACCTTCGCGAGGCTGAGCGCGCTGTAGCGGTTCGAATTTTCGACGGCGACGCCGTCGCCAAGCGGGAATTTGTCCTTAATTACGCTCAGCGCGTAGCCGGAGATGGGGTCGGGCATGACGATCTCATAGGTGTCGAACTTCGTCTCCTGGATGGCGTTCAGCGCATCGAAGCTCATGAACATCAGCGCCGGGTCGGTCAGGGCCTTTTTGGTGGCCTTATCGTCCTCGAGGCGGACGACGCCCGCGACGGGATAATTCCGTTCGCCGATCGTGACCTCCATGCCCGCGACATCGCTGCTGCCGAAGAGCTGCCACGCAAGGTTTTCATCCAGCACAACGCGGTCCTGCGCGAAGTCGGTCTCCGCAATATACGAGCCGGAGAGGAGCGTGTAGGGATGGAACAGGAAGAAATCGCCGCCGACGCCGTAGGTCTTGACGTTCGATTTTCCCGCCGGGCCGGAGACGGCGACAGACGTCGCCGTGCCGGACCAGGCGTCCTGATAGAGACTGCCGCCCTCGGGCGCTTCGAGCGAGGCGTCGATCATGGCCTGATCGAGCTTCTGCCGGAAGGTGCGGACGGCGGAGACGTCCTGCGTCTCGTTGACCGGGAGGAAGGCCGAGACCTGCGCGAATCGCTCTTCGCTCTGGCCGCGCCAGCGGTCTGCCGCCTCCTGCGTGCGGAGCAGGTTCCGATACTCGGTCAGCCGCGCGGCACAGAGCACCGAAAGGGCCGCGAGCGTGATGTTCAGGATCAGGAGCAGCAGCGTCTTCCAGCCGGGGCGTTGCAGCTTTTTCCGGGGCTTTTTCTCGCGCGGGGGCTTCGGCGGTTTGGCCTTCCGCGCCGTTTCAAACCGCCCGCTCATCCGTTATCCGCGAGCTTCACCTGTGTGCCCGCTTCGATCGGCTTGGTGGAGGTGGTGATGACGAACTCGCCCGCGCCGATGCCCGAGATGGCAGACATCGTATCGTCCTGCGCAAGCACCTGCACGGGGACGCGCGTCGCCGTATAGCGCGTGGAGAGCGGCGTGGACTTCGACGTCAGGGCCAGGACGAACGTGCCGTTGTTGTCGGTACGGACGGCGGAGTTCGGGACAAGGGCGTCGTAGCTCGCGCTCTTCTGGCCGATGGAGAGGGTGAGGTTCGTGTTCGGGTCGACATCGCCGGTCAGCTTGAAGACGAGGAGGTTGTTGCCGCTGGTGTTCGGGTCGCGCGCGATGTTTTCGAGCACGGCCTCGACATTGCCGCCCCAATAGTTGACGACGTCGGCCTTGTCGCCGACCTTGACGCGCTTGGCCTGCTCGGCGGTGACGGAAATCTTGATGGTGTAGCCGCGGTCGGCCACGTTCAGCTTGGCCAGCGGAGTATCCGGGCCAATGGAATTGCCGGCTGTGACCTCGATCGAAGCGATCACACCGCCGACCTTCGCCTTGACCTCGAGCTCATCGGCGTTGGCCGTCAGCTTGGCCAGCGCCTCTTTTTTCTTTTCGATGTTCTCCTTCGCGGCCTGCATGTCGAGATAACTCGAGTCGCCGAGCTGCTGCGTGAAGAGCAGCTCTTCCAGAGCCGATTTTGTGGACTTGACCGTTTCAGCGGCGGTGGAGGCGTTTTGCAGCTTGGTCGCGGCCTCCTGCGCCGCCGTCAGGGTACTCTTGGCCTGATCGACGGAAGCCTTCAGCGCCTTGAGGTTGTTGTCGTACTGGTTGACAATGTTCTGGGCATTGCCCAACGCAGACTGTGCCTGCATAAGCGCCTGATTGGTCGTATTGAGCTTGTTTTGATACTCTTGAATTGTCTGTGCCGTTGTTGTATATTCCTGCGCAAGCTTCAGTTCGTCCTGCAAAGTTGCAATATTCGCTTCTGCCTTTGCTTTTCCCTTGTAGTAGGCGTTGAGCTTATCATATGCTGTCTTCACATTTTCAGCATCTTCCGTCGTCGCCTTTCCACCGAGCGCTGCGGCTAACTCCTCCGGACTCATCGCGCAGTAAGCCTGCATCACTTCATCGCGGCCACCGGCCAACTCCGATAACTTCGTATAATACGATTCATACTTTGCAATGTTTTCTGCGTTGCTTTTCAGCAAATCATTCAGATTGTCATTCTCTGTTCTGATATCTGCATTGATCTGATCGACAGACCGCACAGGCGCACCCAACTGCAATTCCTGAATCTTTTGCGTATATTCCGTGATATTGTTCTGCAAAGTCTTAACATTCGCCGTCTGTTCGGTAACGGCGGCCTGCGCATCCGTATACGTCTTATCGCTGGACGCCGTGGTGTACTGCTCCTGAAGCGAATCATAATTGGCCTGGGCAGCCTTCTGGGCGGCATCGGCCTTGGCCTGCTCCGAAGCCAGGCGCGTGGCGTCCATGGTGCTGTACTGATGGTAGATGGCGAGGGCCTCGTTATAGGCGTCGCGGGCCTTCTGCACCTCGTGGTTCTCCTTGGCCGAGTTGTTGCCCGCGTCGATGAGGGACTTTTCATAGCTCAGCTCCAGCTGATCCAGCTCGTCCTGCGCGGCCTTGACCTCGTCGGACTCCTGCGCTTCGAGCAGGAAGAGCGTGTCGCCCGCGTTGACCGACTGGCCGACCTTGACCAGCACGCTCGCAATCTTGCGCGTCTGGTTGATGGTCACGTCATACGTCTCGTTCGCGCCGACCGTGCCGGAGCCGCGGATCTTGGCGTTGATCGTGCCGCCCTCGATCTGCTGCGCGGCCACCTCGGGGAGCGTCGCGTTCATGATCGTGTTGGAGAAGAAGGTCAGAACCAGCAGGATCGCCAGAAAAATGATCGCGGCGGTCTTGACCCATTCCCGTTTGCTGACTTTTGTTTCTTCCATGGTAAATATCCTCTCTCGTTGCGGTTAACCCTTGACAGAACCGGAATATGCGATGCCCTCGACGAGATACGCCTCGCCGTGCAGGAACAGCAGCAGACCCGGGATCATATACACGACGGCGGCGGCGAAGGCAATGCCGATCTCGCCGGCGTTGATCTGCGACAGATAGACGGACAGCGGCTGCTGCGACGCATCCGGCAGGAGAATGAGCGGCTGCTCGACCATGTTCCAATAGTCGATGAAGACCAGAATGGCGATGGAATAGAGCGCCGCGCGGCACTGCGGCAGGCAGATGCGCCAGAAGATCTGCCACTCGCCCGCGCCGTCCAGCTTAGCCGACTCAATGAGCGACACCGGGATACGCCGCATGAACTTCGTGAGCAGAAATACTGAGAACGGCGCGAACGCACCGGGCAGCAGGATGGCCCACTTGGTGTTCAGGATGCCGAGCCAGTCGGACACCAGATAGTTCGGGACAAGCGTGACCTGATAGGGCATGAGCATCAGGATCACATAGAAAAAGAAGATGGAGTCGCGCACCTTGCCGCGCCAGCGCGTGAAGCCGTAGGCCGCGATGGACGCGACCATGAGCTGCGCGAAGACGATCGGCACGGTGAGGATGATGGAATTCCAGAGCTTATAGATGTAATCCGGGCTTTTGAGCAGGACCGTCCAATACTGACTGAACGAGACTTTGTCCGGAATGAATTTCAGGTTGATGGTTTTGGAGATGTAGCTTTTGCCGTCCTTGGCATTGTCAAAGACCTGGCCGTAGTTGGCCGTGATCTCGCTCTGCGTCATGAACGAGTTCGTGATGGTCAGGAGCGTCGGCATGACGAAGAGGAACGCGAACAGGATGGCCAGCAGCACGATGACCGTGCGGGAAAAATAGCGCTTCTTTTTCATCCTTCCACGTCCTTTCCGAAGTAATTTTCGATCAGGAACAGCAGCGCGACCAGAATCACAATCACAATCGCGAGGAAGACCGCCGCAGCGGACAGGCGCTGATAATCGAGATGCTTGAACATGTTGTTCATGAAATGCTGGAGCATATACAGCCCATCATATGGGTAATCGCCCGTGAGCAGATAAATTTCACGGAAGATCTTGAACGAGTTGATGATGGACAAAATCGTCACGAACAGGACGGTCGGGGAGAGATAGCGCAGCTTGATGTGGAAGAAGATATAGCTGCCCGTCGCACCGTCCAGCTCCGCCGCCTCGATCAGCTCCTTCGGGATGTTGTTGAGCGCGGCCATGAACAGAATCATGTTATAGCCGAGGTTTTTCCAGAGGAACAGGCTGACGATGACGACCATGCAGTAGTCAGATTTCAGCCAGTTGATCTTGTCCGCGCCGAAAACCATGAGGAATTCATTGACGACGCCGTTCGAATGGAACAGCACCTGCCAGATCAGGATGATGGACGCGATGGGCACCATCATCGGGCTTAAAAAGCAGGTACGGAACTGGCTCTTGCCGGGGATGCGGGCCTCGAGCATCAGGGCCAGCAGCATCGACAGCACCACCGCCAGCGGCACGGCGAGGCCCGTGAACACGGCGGTGTTCTTCGCCGCGGTACGGAACGCAGCGTTGTCGAAGACGGCGATATAGTTTTTCAGGCCCACGAAGCTGTTGTCCACGACGCCCGCGATGAACGAATAGTAGATCACCACGCCAAACGGGACGAGATAGAAGATCAGCATCCCGAGAAAGCTCGGCCCGGAGAAGCACATGGAGTTCAGAAAATCCCGAACCTTCAGATTCGCGTTTTTCCAGAGCGTCTTTGCGTCCGGATGCGCGGTTTGTCGAGTTGGTAGTTTGAGCATGGCGATCCTTTCCTGCCTGGGGTAAATGTCTTGGTTGGTATCGGGCGGGCAATGCCCGCCCCTATAGCGTCTATTGAGGTGCGTTGGAAAATCGTGAAACAACAATCCCTCCGTCAAAAATCTTCGATTTTTGACACCTCCCTTTGCACAAGGGAGGCTTTTCCGCTGCGGCGGGGATTTCTCCCCCCTGATCGCCTTTCGGCGATCTTCCCCCCTCTATGAAGAGGGGGGCTTTTTATCTGCTTGAAACTTTAGCTCTGCTCGGCGACGTAGAGCTTCACGCGGCTCTGGACGGCGGAAGCCGTTTCCTCCGCGGTCGCCTGACCGGCGAAGAAGGGTGCGGCCTCGTCGTTGACGATGTCCATGATGGACTCGTCGTAGACGGAAAGGCGCGTTGTCTTGGAGATGACGTCCAGGATCTGATCCGCCTGCTCCTGGCTGAGCGCGTAGATGTCCACGCGGCCGGTGTCGTTGGCCGCAGCCGCATCCATCGAGCTGCTGCTCGCAACGGTGGTATAATACGAAGTCTTCGGGATCTTGATGGGGTCGCCGTTCTCGTCGAGGAGCTGGTTGCCGTTCTCGTCGGTCTGATATTCCTCGGTCATGGCTTCCTTCATCTTTGCATCAAAGGCTTTCTGGTTGACCGGGAAGTTCCAGACGTTGTCGCCGGACTGATAGTCCTCGCGCACCAGCTGGCTCAGGAAGTTCCACGCAACGTCCCTGGCCTTGCACGTGGTGGAGATGGCGAAGGTCTGGCTGGTGGAGAACAGGTGGTTGCTCGTGCCGTCCTCGGACGGATAGCCGACGAAGGAGATTCCCGTGTCGCCGAGCTGGCTCATGCTGTACAGGTAATCCTCAAAGCCGTACAGATATGCCGACGAAAGCAGCTTCTGGCCGTTCTTCATCATCGTCGCATCATCGACATACTCGCCGCTGTGCTCACTGTCGTAAGCCTCCCAGTCAAATTCCGCCGGGAAGGACTTCACAAAGTTCAGCAGCGTGATGAAGCTCTCGCTGTCGAACGAGCACTCGCCGGTCTGCCAGTTGACGAACGCGGAGAGGTTGTTGGAGACACAGTTGCCCATGACAGTGGCCTGCGTGGTGTAATAGTCAAAGACGTAGGCGTCCTCCTGCAGCTTGGTCATCGCGTCCTGCACGGCCGCGACGTTCCAGACGTCATAGCCGTCCACGACCTTCGAAAGGCCGAATGCGGTCTGGACCATGAAGCTCGCGGGCAGCTCGTAGAGCTTGCCGTCCGTCTCGCAGGCCTGAATGATCTGGGGGACGAAGCTCTCGCGCGTCAGCTCGGCGTCGCTGTCGATCAGCTCGTAGAGGTCGGTCAGGATGCCCTTGGCCGCGTAGCGCTCGATGGGCAGATTCTCGGTCAGGAACATGTCGGGGATGACGCCGGACATGATCTCGGTGTTCAGCTTGGTGAGGCCCGCGCTGTAATCGTCGTTCGTGTTGAACTCGGAATAGTCCTTGACCACGATGCGGTAGGCATCGCTCGTCTTGTTGAAGTCGACGATCTTCTGCTGGATGTTATAGTCCAGATAGAAGCAGGCGAGCGTCAGGACGGTCTTCTCCGGGAGGCTCGAGGCGTCCACGCGCTCCATCAGCACCAGCTCGTTGATGCTGGTCTGCGTCTCGTCGTCCCATTGGTTCAGGACGGCGATGATGCGGCCATCGTTCATCACGGCAAAGCTGCTCATGTTGTTCGGGTTGATGTCGCTGTCCATCCAGTCGAGCAGCTTTTCCGAGGTGTCGCTCGACGAGATGTAGCCGAAGATCTTGCTGTTGTAGTTGTAGAGGAAGTCATATTCCTCGACACCGGGATAGATGTCCCACGCGCTGTTGGGCAGCGCGGTCTTGTGCTCGGTGTCATACGACTTTGTCTCGACGTTGATCGGCACGAAATAGTTCGAGCCGGTCTCGTTCTCGGCGTCGTAGATGTAGGTGATCGAGCCAACGGTGTTCGCGTCGAGGCGTTTCAGCTCGCCGCCGTTGTCTCCGGCCTCGATCGTCGCGAGATATTTGCCCTCGCTGTCGAACAGGTAGACGTTCTGCCAGTCGTAGCCGTAGATCGTCCCATCCTCGCCGACCACGACGGAGGAGATGTTGGAATAATAGCCCGCCGGCATGTCGTACGTCACGATGTCGCCGCCGCTGGCGGAGCCGACCACCGTGTCGGGCGAGGCTGTGCCGTCCGTCGTTTCGTCCTGCGGCGGGATCAGGTCGAAGCGGGCCAGTTCCTTGCCCGTGCCGTCGAGATGCACCATGGTGGTGCGGTTCTCATTGATCTGATACTGCCATTCGTCCTGTGTATTCGGATCAAAATCGTCGGGCAGCTCGGTCTTATACTGACTGACCATGCAGAAAATCCAGATGCTGCCGTCGTCCATGACCTGGAAGTCGTTGACGTAGCTGCTGCCCTCCCAGCCCTCTTCGACGGACGGGAGCGTGAGGCCCTGCACCTCAGCGCAGACCTGGCTGTCCAGATCGAGCGAATAGAGCGCCGTCCGGTAATTGGTGTATGTATAGGTCTCGGTCTGTTCCTCGCCATTTTCATCGGTGTAGGTGTAGGTCTCGGTCTGCTCCCCGTCGGGGATGCTGGCTGTGAACCAGACCGTGCTGCCCTTGGCCGCCACGCCCGTCACGCTGTCCACCTCGGCGGGTACGGTCAGATACGTCGGCTTATAGGCATATTTCGAGGTCACCTGCGACTGGTCGTTCTTTGTCGGCGTGATAATGCTGGAGTTTCCATTGCTGGTGTCACTGTCACCATTATTTTTCTTGCTGCAGCCGGCCAGCACGCCGACCAGCAGCACGAGCACCAGAAACAGGGCAAAAATACGATGTTTCATAGTCAGTTTCCTTTCTGCGGAAGAACCGCGCACAATGATTGCTTTGTTGTCCCCATCATATCAGGTTTTTTCCGGATGAGAAGTCCTTCGCCTGATTTTTAAGAATAATTTAAGATTACGCCGCTCCTACTCGTCCGCGTCCTCCGGGACGATCGGAAGGATGGCCTCGGCGGTAAATTTCCCGTCCGCCTCGTGGCGGCGGAAGCTGCCGCCCATCTGCGTCAGGATCTTTTCCGCCGTGCGCAGGCCGATCTTGTTGCTCTCCACTTGGCCGGAATCGGCGCGGATGGTGTTGCAGATGCAGATATGCAGCGTCCGGTTCTCCGGCAGGGCCGCGATGGACACGGGCTGCGCCGGGTCGGCATATTTGCGGACGTTGGCAAAGAGATTGTCGAGCACCCGCTTGAAATACGGCACATCCACGCGCACCCGGCAGAACGTGTCGGGCATGACCATCCGCGTGGCAAAACCCGCGCTCTCCAGCTCCGCCTGCACCTCGCCGAGCAGCTGCTCCAGCAGGACGTAGGCGTCATACGTCTCCAGCCGCATCGGCAGCTCATCGTTTGAAAACAGCAGGCTGTATCGGAACAGCTCATCCGTCAGCTGCTTGATGCGCCCCGCACGCTCCTGGCAGGCAGCGAGATAGCTCGCCGTGTCGGGCGGCAGATCGCGCTGCGCGGAGATGATGTCGAGATAGCCGAGCAGGGCCGTGAGCGGATTGCGGATGTCGTGCGAGAGGGCGGTGATGAGGTCGGAGTTCTGCTTGAGGGCCTTCTGCTCCTCCTCGGTCTTGTGCAGGAGCGAGGCGCGCATCCGCTCGACGCTCTCGGTCAGGCCGGCCAGCTCATCATTACCGCGGGGCTTTTCAAGCCGCGCGGTCAGATCGCCGCGGCCGATCTGCTCGACCTCCGCCGCGATCGTCACGATCGTGCGCGTGATGCGGCCATTGTAGCTGAGCATGAAGCACATCAGCACGAAACAGCCGACGAGCACGCTCACGATCGTCGTCAGCGTATAGAGCCGCGATTCGGAAAAGTCGTAGACCACGGCCTGCATTGGCCCGTCGGTGAAGTAGATGGGATAGACGCCCGCGGAATTGGACAGGAGCGGCGGCGCATCCGTCTCGTCCACATCGTCCACGCCCCACCAGCCGGCCTCGAAGGCCAGCCGCTGGTTCCGGTAGAGCATCACATAGGTATCGCTCTTGCTCATCGACCAGCGGGCCACGGCGTCGGTATCACGCGAGGAGATGCGGTTTTCCTGCACATAGGTCTGCAGCTCGCTGACGATGGCCCGCTCGCGCTTCTGCATGGCCTTCTGGTCGAGATAGACCTTCTCGATCAGCGTGTCGCCGATCCAGTTCGCCACGAAATAGGCCGCTGCCGCGCATGCGATCGCGACCAGCAGCACGAGCAGCTGCTTCGTCCGCAGCGAGGAAAAGGCAGATTTTTTAGTCAATCTGATACCCCTTTCCCCACACGGTGCGGATCA
>QWCE01012581.1_pt1 | contig 10769 bp, 8 predicted proteins | sample 1972531 | NCBI WGS metagenome assembly QWCE01 (sample SAMN09866716, study PRJNA288562) | Human gut metagenome isolate term4_stool, whole genome shotgun sequencing... | reverse complement strand
AATTCGACGAAGTTTTGGAAGATATAAAAACAAAACTTGGTGGACACATAGTTCCGCTAGTTATGCCGATAGGTGAAGCTGAAGGCTTTAAGGGCATGGTTGACTTAATTCAAGATAAGGCTTACAGCTACGAAGTTAGAAAGAGAACTGAAATTCCTGTTCCAGCTGAGTGGGATGGCTACATTGAAAAGCTTAGAGGCGAGTTAAATGAAGTCGTTGCTGAAACATCTGAAGAGCTTATGGAAAAGTATTTCGCAGGTGAAGCCTTTACTGATGCTGAATTTAAAGAAGGTATAAAGCAAGCTGTTAGAAATGGCGAATTAACTATACTTATGGTAGGTAGCGTTGAAAAAGGCATAGGCATGGAACTACTTCTTCATAAGATTCAAAGATATTTCCCTGCTCCAAACGAAGTGGGCGCATACACTGGCACATGGGAAGATAAAGAAGAATTGAGAAAAGTTGATGAAAACGAACCATTCTCGGCAGTTGTTTTCAAGACTATAGTTGACCCATTCGTAGGAAAGTTATCATTATTCAAAGTTATATCTGGTAAAATTACTAAATCTACACCATTATACAATGCAAGTCAAGAAGTAGAAGAAAAGCTTGGCGGATTATTCTACTTAAGAGGTAAGACTCAAATCGATACTGATAGCATCATCGCAGGAGATATAGGTGCTACAAGTAAACTTGAACACGCTCGTACTGGCGATACGCTATGTGACAAGGCTAATCCTGTTATATTTGAGAGAATTAGGTATCCAAAGCCAACTCTATATATGTCGGTAAGACCTGTAAAGCAAGGCGAAGACGAAAAGATAGGCGTTGCGCTTAACAAGATGACTGCAGAAGACCCAACATTTGAAGTACTTAGAAATCACGAGACTAAGGAACTTTTAATCGGCGGTCAAGGTAATATGCAATTAACAGTTATTAAAGATAAATTGAAAAACACATTTGGCGTTGAGATTGAACTTGATGATCCAAAGATTGCTTACAGAGAAACTATTAGACAAAAGGCTGAAGTTCAAGGTAAGCACAAGAAACAATCAGGCGGAGCTGGTCAATACGGTGACGTTTGGGTAAGATTTGAACCACATGATGGAGACGACTTTGTCTTTGCCGAAGAAGTATTCGGTGGAGCAGTTCCAAAGAACTTCTTCCCAGCAGTTGAAAAAGGTCTTAGAGAATCGCTTGAACATGGTGTTTTAGCCGGCTACCCAGTAGTACATGTTAAGGCAACATTATATGATGGATCATACCATGACGTTGACTCAAATGAAATGGCGTTCAAGATCGCCGCACAATTAGCATTTAAGAAGGGTATGCAAGAAGCAAAACCAATCCTTCTTGAACCTATAGTTAAGGCAGAAATAAAAGTGCCAGAAAGCTACCTAGGCGACGTTATGGGCGATATGAACAAACGTAGAGGCAGAATCTTAGGTATAGATCCACAAGATGACGGTACACAAGTAATTACAGCAGAAGTACCTCATTCAGAAATGTTTAGATACGCAATAGACCTAAGAGCGATGACACAAGCAAGAGGCTCCTTCCAAATGGACTTTGTTAGATACGAAGAAGTTCCACAAGACCATGCAAATAAGATTATAGAAGCAGCCAACGCAGAAAAAAATAAATAATAAATAGAATATACGCAAATAATATTTTATATATTTTTTCATATTTATTCTCTTAAGGGGAACGCATGGACTTAATGTACATGCGTTTTTCTTTTTTCAAGCATGAAGTGCCAAGGTTTAGTATTTATATTAGATCAATTTAAATTTATTAAAGGGGTTCTTCATTACATCGCCGAAGGCGATGATGAACAAGAAGAAAAACTTTATAATAAATAGCATATACACAAATAATATATTTTTCAAGCACGAAGTGCCAAGGTTCACGTCCGCAAGGACGGGGTTCTTCTGTTTTACATCGCTGAAAGCGATGGCAAGGTTCACGTCCGCGAGGACGGGGTTCTTATTCTCTTCCGCTGCCGGAGGCAGCGGTACGAGCAAGAAGAAAAACTTTATAATAAATAGCATATACACAAATAATATTTTTTCAAGCACGGAGTGCCAAGGTTCACGTCCGTAAGGACGGGGTTCTTCTATTTATTCTCTTACATCGCCGGAGGCGATGATGAATAAGAAGAAAAAACTTTATAATAAATTGAATATACACAAATAATATATTTTTCATATTTATTCTCTTAGAGAAACACATGGGTTAATACTCATGTGTTTTTCTCTTTGCAATATTATTATATAAATATAAACGCACCCAATTGGGTGCGTTTAGAATAAATTTTATTTTAAATCTTCTTTAATTGCATAAAGTAAAGCTAAATTAAACCCATCTTTATCATCATTATTTTCATCATCTTTTTTATTTTCATCTTCATCATTCTCAATAGTATACATTAGTTTCATATTTTCTTCGGTATTGTTATTTGCCTCATAATATTCATTGTTTGGCTTTGATTTAGGTGTTGGAAGATTTAAATCAAAATTCAAATAATCTTCCTTTTTATTTTTGTTGTTTTTGTAAATATCATTTTCTTTTTTCATAACTTTATTCCTACACAATATCTATTATATATCTTTTATCTTTTACACTATCACTATTATAAGCATTCATGGCTTCTTGGTAAGAGTAATAAGTTTGATATATAGTTTTTATTCTCATATCTGTCATTGATTTAAACCAATTATCTTTAGGATCGAAATAGAATTTGTATCCATTTTGTTCTTGAATTAAGCAAATACCGCCTTCTACATTATCTTCGTCTATTACAAATTCGCAGTATGCAATATGATAAGCAGGTTTGTATCTGTATTCACCTCTATCTATGGCAATTTGTCTATCAGCCATCATATCTTCGATTTCTTCTCGAGTATAAAAAGATATATCTCTTATAGCTTCACAAATATAGTCAACTATTTCTCTTGGCAATAAATTATATAGAGCTTTAGGATAATCTTTATAACTTTTTATATAAAAATCAGTACCAGAGCAAACATAAAATAAATTTGGTGCCGCTTGAGCTTTTATGTCTATAGTTGCATTTTTGTCTAAAAATAATATGGTATTACGCATATAAAGTAAATAGTTTAAGTCTACATCGCCGATTTCATCATCATTTTTGACTGTTTCAGCTAAATATTCACTCAAGTAATTCATATGATTTAAATTTTGAAATATAGGATTAGTAAATTCATAAACTTCTTTACCCATGGTTTGCTCCCAATTGTTAGCTAGAGCAAAGCCTTCTATTTCACCACCTAAAGCCTTCGCCTCAATAACATTTATACCGGCATTGCTTACTGATACAATATCAGCTTCGGAGAAGTTTCCGCCATGGTGAGGTATAAATACGTTATTGTAGATTCTTCCTTTAAGATTATACTTTTTAAAAACTTCTTCTTCAGCACATGTAGCAATGTATTCTCCGTATAAACCCTTATCTTTAACTACTTCTTTAGGTGTAATGCCAGTATTTCTATAAAATACCGATTTCTTATAATTAAAAGATCTTTTTAATCTTTTAGGATTAAATATAATTAGGCATCCGACAAATGAAACTAATAAGCCTATTAAAATCATATTAAATGGTCTAACGGCGGCATAAGCTTCTGACAGTGGCGTTATCCCCAGTATTGCTTTTATCCCTTTAAATATAAATATTAGACCATAAATTGTTTCTACTACTACGCCATATGTAACGAAATAGATTAAAGTATTAATGATATCAAAATCTGCCATGGCTTTAAACATATTTAATAGCCTTTTAATTGTAACAGATCCTTTTCCAGCATAACTAATGTTCCAGTAATATTGTCTGCAGCTTAATCTCAGCATAGCTAAGTGGTCCATCGGTGTAAACCTTTTTCTCATAATAAAACCTCCTAATTAATTATTTATTTGTTTGTCTAATTATATCATTTTTTTTCAAGCGTAAAACCAAATTTTCAATCAGAATTGATGGATAAAGCAAATTAAAATAAGTAAGCAAACAAATCCATTCGCAATTCTGGTGAAAATTTTATACAAAATAGTTACACTTAATGTTTATCCATTGCATCCAATGGGTACTTATGTTATAATAGTCAAAGAAGGTCAAAGGTGAGAATATGTTAAGCGATGAAATTCAATATTTTTTAAACAATTTAATTGAAGAAGAAGGCGGCAGCATACTTATCAAAAGAAGCGACATTGCCGTTAGATTCAACTGTTCGCCAAGTCAAATCAACTATGTCTTGACGACAAGGTTTGCGCCTCACTTTGGTTACTACATTCAGTCGAGAAGGGGCGAGGGCGGCTATATCAAGATCGAGAAGCTTGATCTTTTAGAGGATGAAGACGCATATAAAGAGATACTCATGGACGCCATTGGCGATAGCATCACCATAAAAGAAGCTCACGACATCATCAGAAAGCTTTGTGATGACGAGATCATTACAAAGGATGAGAAGGAGATAATACTTGCTTCGATTGACGATAGGGCTCTAGCCATTGACATAGACAAGAGAAATGCACTTAGAAGCGATATATTAAAGAACATCCTATTGGTTTTACTGAAAAGGGGGTAGTAAAATGTTATGCGATGAATGCCACAAGAATGAAGCGATGATTAATTTAAAGCTGATATTGGACGGCGAAATTATTGAAAAACACTTATGCACTGAATGTGCGCTAAAGGACTTTAACGAAATGAATCAAGGAGAATATGGAGAATATACGGATATGAATATAAATGAAAGCGATATAAGGAGCCTTTTTGAGGGTTTGCAAAAGCTATTTGGCTCGTTCGAAACTTATGAGTTCGAGGAAAAGGAGTGCCCTAACTGCCACATGAAGTTCAGTGATTTCAACAAGAACAGAACGCTTGGCTGCGAGGAGTGCTACAAGACTTTTGCCTACGAGATCAGACCGATTTTGAACTCTCTAAGAGGAGAAAAAACTTATGAGGGCCTTTCTTTAAAGAGGAACATCAAGGGCTACAAGTACCCTGACATGCTGATGTGGTCTAAGCTTAACGAGATTTTGAATATGGTTTTGGAAGCTTTAAAAAATACTAGCTATAGCTTTATGCTTTATGAAGTATCAAATATGGATAAGGAAAAGTTTGAATACTTTTTAGCTAAGGGTTTTATGGATGAGTCAGTGAAAGAGAATATCACAAGAACGAAGCTTTTGCTTGATGAGGACAAGTCCATCGCCATAGTTATAAATAACAATGACCATATTGAGATCAGAGTTCTTGGCACGGCAAGCGCTGACGAGCTTGTTGACATCGCCATAGATGTGGAGCGTGAGCTTGATAAGTCAATCGAGTTCCAATTCGACGAAAACTACGGCTATCTTACGAGCGACCCCGTTAACATTGGCAATGGCATAAGCATAGCCAAAATCGTTCATCTTTATAGAAGGGACGAGTTTAACAAGGATGAGCTAAAAAGCGATGATATGTCTAAGATTAGGCTTACACCGCTTGTGGGGCCAAATGGCTCTAAGATAGAGGACATCTACATCTTGGACGCTAATGTAAACAAGTTTACTAATATCGAGTCGTTTAAAAAGCTTTCCATGCTGACTGACCAAAATGTAATTGTTTACGAGAATGAAAATAGACGCAGGTACCTTGAGCAAAATTATATCTTGATGAAGGATAGAATTATGAAGGCTTTGGAGATGATTAAGGTGGCGAGCCTTATCAGCTACGACGATATATAAGAAAGGAGATAAATATGGCAGTTTTTGGAAGATTTACTAGAAATGCAAGATTCTCATTTCAAATAGCCGAAGAAGAAGCTAGAAGGATGTTTAAAAGCGAAGTTGATCCTTCTCACGTTTTGATTGGCATTTTAAGCGCAAACACGACTAAGGCGTCTGAAATTTTGAGGCAAAACGGCCTCGAAATGGAAGCTCTTAGAGAAATGGTGGAAAAACTATCTGTGCTTGACGTGAAAAAGCCAGAGGATATATATTATTCAGCAAGTTTGAAATATGTGATAGAGGAGTCCATCAAGATGGCGAACCAAGCAGGAGCTCCAATTGTAACGACTGAACACATACTTTATTCAATAGTGAAGATGAACGAAGCGCCTGTTTCCATTATCTTGGAGAGATTTGGTGTAGATAGAGAGAGGGTTCTTTCGGCTCTTTCAGGCTACCTAAATAGCCTAAGAAGCTTTAATCAAGGCGGCTTCCAAGACGAGGACGGCTTTGATGAAGATGCCGCTGATGATGGCGAAGCGCTTCAAAAATACACCTTGGACTTAAATGAGCTTGCTATAAAGGATAAGATAGATCCTGTAATTGGCAGAGCGTCTGAAATTGAGAGACTTATACAAATACTAATGAGAAGGACGAAGAACAATCCTGTTCTAATCGGTGAACCAGGTGTCGGCAAGACAGCCATCGCCGAAGGTCTAGCTCAAAGAATTGTTTCAGGAAACGTTCCCGAGATTATCAGAGATAAGAAGATATTCTCCCTTGACTTAACTAGCCTAATCGCTGGATCAAAGTACAGGGGCGAGTTTGAGAGCAGAATCAAGAATTTACTTGAAGAGCTTAGAGAAAGAGACGACGTAATTCTATTTATAGATGAAATTCATACTATAGTAGGAGCGGGCTCGTCAGAAGGTTCGCTTGATGCGTCAAACATACTAAAACCATACCTTACAAGAGGCGAGATACAAATCATTGGCGCGACTACTGTTGATGAATACAGAAAATATGTTGAAAAGGACGCGGCTCTTGAAAGAAGGCTTCAAACCATCATGGTGGAAGAGCCTAGTGAAGAAGATGCTATAAAGATTATAGAAGGTCTTAAAGATAAATACGAAGCGCATCACAGGGTATTAATCTCGCACGAAGCCATCGAGGCGGCTGTGACATTATCAAAGAGATATATCTCAGATAGATATTTGCCAGACAAGGCCATAGACCTAATTGACGAGGCGCAATCACTTGTTAGAATGAAAAATTATGTTAGGCCACTATCACTTAAGGAGATAGAGGACGAGCTAAAAGAGATTGCATCTGAAAAGATTCAAGCGATACAAGCTCAAGACTTTGAAAAAGCGGCTCAGCTGAGGGACAAGGAGCGCGAGCTTAAGGACAAGATGGACCTAGACAGAATTGAGTGGAAGCAAAAGTCAGAGCTAAACAGCATGAAGATTGGCTTTGACGATATCGCAAGAGTTGTCTCGAAATGGACTGGCATCCCTGTTGAAAAGCTTAGTGAAGAAGAAAAGGAAAAACTACTAAACTTAGATAAGAAGCTAAAATCAAGAGTCATAGGTCAAGACGAGGCGATAGACGTGCTTAGCCACTCAATTAAGAGGGCAAGGGTCGGCTTAAAGGACAAGAACAAGCCGATAGGCAGCTTTATCTTCGTTGGACCAACTGGTGTCGGCAAAACTTATCTTGCCAAAGCACTTGCAGAGAGCCTATTTAACGACGAAAACGCTATGATACGTATAGACATGAGTGAGTACATGGAAAAGTACAGCGTATCTAAGCTTATAGGTTCTCCACCAGGCTACGTTGGCTACGATGAAGGCGGACAGCTAACTGAAGCGATTAGGAAGAAACCATTCTCAGTAGTTTTATTTGACGAGATAGAAAAAGCACATCAAGATGTGTTTAATGCACTACTACAGCTTCTTGACGATGGTAGATTAACTGACTCAAAGGGAAGAACTGTAGATTTTAAAAACGCTGTCATCATCATGACTAGTAATGTCGGTGCAAGTAGATTCAAAAAGCAAAATACTTATGGCTTTGGCGACGCATCAAGCGAAGAAAAGAGCGAGAAGAAGAAAATTTCCGAAATAGCTAATGAAGAGCTTAAGAAGACATTTAGACCAGAGTTTTTAAACAGGGTCGATGACATCGTTGTATTTAATCAACTAAAAGAAAATGATATAGAAAAAATCGTTCACTTGATGGCGGAAGACCTTAAGGCAAAACTTAAGGAGATGGGCCTAAATATCGAGATAGACAAGTCCGTTGAAGATGAAATAGCGAAGAAAGGCTTTGACCTTGAATATGGTGCAAGACCTTTAGAGAGAACATTTAAAAAGATGATAGAGGATAGATTATCTGAAGAAATTTTGAAAAATAATGTTTCTAAGGATAAGAGCATCACTATTTACTATAATGGTAAGGAATTGGAATTTAAAAATGGCAAAGAAGAAGAGCTTGTACAAGTGTAGCGAGTGCGGCTACGAATCCAGCGGCTACCTAGGCAAATGCCCCGAGTGTGGTTCTTGGGGCAGCCTTAAGGAAGTTTTGGAGGATACAAAAAAAGCGGTAAAAAAAGAAAAAAGCGTAAGAAGCAAGGCGATGCAGCTAAAGACTGTCACTTCCTCAAACTCAGATAGGCTTAAGACAAGCTTCGAAGAGTTTAACAGAGTTATGGGCGAGGGCATAGTTAAGGACTCGGTCACAATACTTACAGCTAAGCCGGGCGCCGGCAAAAGTACACTTCTTTTGCAAATAGCGAACGACGCGTGCAAAAAAGGCCTTAAAGTTTTATACGCTTCTGGAGAAGAGTCAGAGAGCCAAATCAAGCAAAGGGCAGACAGGATACTTGATACTATCGAGGATGATCTATACATCATAAGCGATATGAGCCTTGACAATATTAAGGAAGAAGTCCTTAGGGTCGACGCGGACATGGTAGTCGTTGACTCAATACAAACTGTTGAGCTAGATGAGTACAAGCCATCAAGACCTGCCTCACCAACACAAACAGTTGAGTGTGCTTATGAATTAGTTAATCTTGCAAAAAATATACAAAGGCCTCGTATAGTTTTTATCGTGGGTCAAATGACTAAAGATGATGAATTAAGAGGCGTTAGAACACTAGAGCACCTTGTAGATACCGTTCTAGTTATGGATACTTATCAAAACGATTCCTTAAGAACCATTGTCGCGAGCAAAAATCGTTATGGAGCTACAGGCGAGATGGGCTTTATGAATATGCAAGAGAGGGGCCTTGTATCGATCGACAATCCGAGCGAGTACTTTGTTTCGTCAAGGAAGGAAAACAATTTCCCTGGCAGTGCCATCACCGTAAATATGGAGGGTACTAGACCAGTTATACTTGAGGTTGAAGCCCTTGTAACGAAGTCATATACACCATATCCATCGCGTATAAGCGAGAATATGTCAAGAGAAAAACTAAATACACTGCTTTCAATCATGGAGAAGAGATTAAATGTAGACATGTTTGATAAAAACGTCGTAATTAAGTCCATGGGCGGACTTAAGCTTAAAGAAGATGCATCGAACCTTGCTTTAATCGCGGCAATATATTCACAGCTAGTGAACAAGGTATTGCGCTCAGACACTGTATATATAGCCGACATATCTTTAACGGGCGAACTTAAAAAAGTGCCTCAGCTTGAGAGAAGACTTAAAGAAGCCGAGCGCATGGGCTATAAGAGGGCGGTAATCAGTAGCGAAGCAAAACTATCGACAAAGTTTACAAAACTAGAGCTAATTAAATGCTCTTCCTTAATAGATGCACTAAAAATATAATAGATGTACTAAATATTTGAAAAAAATCTATAAAAGGCTTGACAAAGATTATATAATATGATATCATAAAACTTTACTTTTTAGCCGAACTGTGATATAATATACTATAGGTATGAGATTATCATCTAAGGAAAAGGGAGGCGAGAAGTATGTATGAAGTAGGAGATATGGTTTGTTATCCAATGCATGGAGCGGGCATCATAGTCGACATAGAAAAGAAAAACATTCTAGGCAAGAGTGAAGAGTATTTTGTTGTTAAGATACCTATAGGTGCTATGAAGGTTATGATACCTGTTAAAAATGCAGAAAAAAGAGGGATAAGATCAATCATTGAGAAAGAAAAGTTAAAAGATGTAGTTGAAGTATTAAAAAAAGAACCGACAAAGATGAGCACTAACTGGAACAAGAGAGTTAGGGATAATACTGCGATTTTGAAGGAAGGAGACATCTTCGAAGTTGCTAAAGTTTACCGTAACCTAAAGAGCTTGGATGATAAGAGAAATCTTTCGACCGGAGAAAAAAAGATACTTCACGACACAAAGAACATTTTGATGAGTGAAATGATACTCTCTTCCGGCAAATCATACGAAGAAATTGACAAAATTATCTACGAGGCAGTAGAGTAGGAGGAAAAATGTTTAAAAAAATTATGAAAGTCGTCATGCTCCTCATAGGCGGAGCAGCAGGCTACGGCGTAAGTTTATTGGCCATCAGCCTTGTACCAACATTTCATAATTATAGTATCTATGTATCGGTATTTTTATCCATTTTATTTGCAATTATTTTTTATTTATTGTCAGATACTATATTTACACGACTTATTAATGTTGGTGACAGGGTTGAGATTGAGCTAAGAAGGTTCACAAGCTTGGACCTTATCTTAGGTTTAGCAGGATTATTACTTGGGCTAGTCATAGCATTTTTGCTATCGCAGCTCGTTATGAACATAGGTATACCAGTACTTGGACCAGTTTTGTCCGTTATATTCTATATACTATTTCCATATATTGGGATTATAGTTACGACTAGAAGAAAGGACATTTCAAATATTGGAGAGAAATTTGCTCAAAAGAGCACAGTAAAAAAATCAAAGAAAAAAGAAACAAGTATATACAAAATTCTTGACACATCTGTTATAATAGATGGTAGGATTAAAGACATCGCTAGCTCAGGTTTTATTGAAGGTACTTTAGTAATACCTAATTTTG